>ENA-ORCN01000228-ORCN01000228.1-human-gut-metagenome-genome-assembly--contig:-NODE-228-length-49011-cov-28.768566_pt1 | contig 49011 bp, 47 predicted proteins | sample MGYA00242984_ERZ507984 | MGnify/ENA primary metagenome ERZ507984 (study PRJEB26167, sample SAMN06115395) | human gut metagenome | host: Homo sapiens | place: China:Hubei | collected 2016-05-19... | reverse complement strand
TGATAATCATTGGAGATGTATGAACCGTCTGCCGGATTACATAAACAGCGATACAATTACTAATCTGGTATATGATAATGGTGATTGGTGTTTTACTGCTGATGGCAAATACAAAGATTATTATTATGTGATGGCTTTCGTTAACTGGTCTAAGGCACCAGTCATTCTTTCTATGCACCAAACGGAAGCAGAAGCACAGGAGAAAATTAAGCTTTTGGCAATAGAACTTAACAGTAAATAATAAAATGCTCTGCCTACCCTAAAATAGAGTAAGCGGAGCATTTTTATTGTTGAAAAAAGGATATTTTAAGAAATAAAATATATCAAGCAGTCTGCAAAAGTTGCTGCATCTGTGCTAGGAGTTTAGACATGAATCTCTCATACTTGGTTGATTGTTTGTTTCACTTCTATTGTACCAAGTTTTGATGCTTTACGCATTTTTTATCTTCTGAAATATGCAGAGCAAGTGGACAGATCATGATCTGGTGGAGTACTGTATTCGCGAGAATTATCTCAGCAATCTGGCATTATTGTTGACAAAATTAAGTTAAGTAACTACCCAACCAATTATTTATCTGCCGTATTACTCAGATAAATTATATGATAAACGCAAGCAGGATAAACTATCTTCAAATTTGTCCTGCTTATTTTTTTGCGTTAGGGGGTGAATAAAACGACAAAAAAAGCCATTAGTATAGTGAGAACACAAAAACAACCGCTTAAGCACTTTCCCCAAGCACCCAAGCGGTCATTCACAGCCTTATTCACTTCTCGTACTTAAACTCAAACACGCCAAAGCCTTTTCCCTGCGTCAGATGACTGACGTCATTCAAGCGGAAAACAGCATGCTCATGCCATTTGTTAATCCCCAGAACAGTTACACTGGCAGGCTGCACATCAACCGAAAAGTTAAACGCCGCCACCTGCTGCATATCCATTCCCAGCCAACGGAAAATTATATTCTGAATCGTACCCTTATGCGCAACAATCAGCAGATTTTCCTTGTCGACATCCGCACAATGCCACAGACCGTGTACATTACGGCGATAGAACTCATTGCGCGTTTCACCGCCGGGATAGTTGCGGTGATCCAGCTCCTGCTCGGAAGCAGGCTTGCAAAAATGCTTCTTGGCCTCTTCCTCGGTCATGCCGGCAGCAATGCCGTTATTCTTTTCCCTCAGGAAACGGCAATGCTCTATTTCGCCCTTAAAGCCAAGCTCATCGGCAATAATCTGCGCTGATGCGGAAGCGCGCTGCAAATCACTTGCCAGAATCCGCAGCTTGCAATTACGTCCGGCAAAATCCTTCGCCAGCTTTACCGCAGCAGCCTTTATCTGCGCCCTTCCCTTTTCGGTCAGCTGTGAATCAGTCCAGCCGCCGGTCAATCTTTGCGTGTGATGCGTTGCTTCACCATGCCTCACTAAGATAATCATCATTCAGCCTCCGACTATTCTTCGTTATGACTGGCATAGTTTTTGAGCAGCTCAACCTGCGTTTCCAGCAGATGCAGCATATTTTTTCGATGCAGCGCCGCCTTTTTCACCTGCTCGTTATAAGCCTGTTCGGCCATAGCAGCCTTGGCATCAGCCTCAAAAATAATTTTACGGCTGCGTTCCTCTGCATCTCCCACCAGTTTACGATATTTAGTATTTGCATCCAGCATCATTCTGCCGGCTTCGCTGCGAGCATCCTCCAGCAGCTTGTTAGCCTCGCTGGCAGCGCTGTTGGCACGCTTCTTGCAGACATCCTCGGTAGTAATGCGCAGCTTATCTGCATCTACCTCGGCACTGCTGCGCAGCTTTTCGGCATAGGACTTGGCTTCTTCACGCAGCTTATTGCATTCAGCCATCGCTGCCTGCAGCATGTTATCGGTTTTGTTCTTTGTCTGATTATACAAATCCTCGGCATGCGCCATGGTATCGTCATGCAGCTTCTGCGCCGCAGCCTTCGCTTCGTTCAGCTGCTGCTCGCACTTCACTGCCGTTTCCTTCTCCAGCAGTGCCGCCTTCTTTTCGCTGGCGTTCTTCACCTCGTCAGCAGTTTCCTGCGCCACAGCCAGCGTGCTCTGCATGGTAGCCTCCATCTGCTGATAATATTCCAGCTTGGAGCTGACGCGCTCGATAGTTTCCTTCTGCTCCAGGTTATCCAGATAAAGGTATTCGTATTCCTTAATCAGCTTAGCAAGAAACTTGTCTACCTCTTCTACCTCATAGCCACGAAACCCCTTGGTAAAAGTTTTTTTCTTTAAATCCTCCGGATTAAGCATGGTTTATCCTCCTAGATATAACGCTTCAGCGTTACGCTGATGCGTCCTTTTTTAGTAGTGCCGCGGATTTCCTCAATCTCTACTCGTCCACGGCCGCGGAAGGAAATTACATCGCCCTCGTTCACCGGCTGTGCCGCCTTCTTGGCCTCTTTCCAGTTTACCTTGACATTCAGGCTTTTGATTTCATCCGCCATACGGCTGCGGCTTACGCCATAGCCTGCCGCTGCCACGGCATCAAGGCGCAAATCAGCGACTGTCGCGTTAATCAGCTTAACCTTTTCTTCCTTCTGCAGCAATTCCTCGCGGGGAATTTCCGTAAGCGTTACCGGCGCAGAACCAATCTGCGTCAGATTACCGGTAAGATAATTTACCAATGATTTTTCTACTACGAACTGCGCTCCCTCGGGCACAAAAACGATATCGCCTAAGGCCTCGCGCTTGCAGCCCGTGCCCATAAACGCACCGAGAATATCGCGATGCGACAAATCATAATAGCGCTTATCCCAGGCCGCCAGAAAATAGGCCATGCCAAAATCCGGCTGGCCGTAAAAATCATCGGCAACAAAGGCAGCCTTCACCCTTTCGGCATTACTGAAGCCGCCGTCGCTTTCCAAACGCACATTTTCGTAGTTCGCCGCAATAATTTCCGCAACGTTATAGGCATGAGGATCAAGAAACTCGCTCACACGGAACTTGCGTGATTTATTGGCGCCCTCGGCCAAGTCCAGCAGCTTGGCCGCCAGCTGTTCGTCACCGCCGGCTTTAAAGTAACGCAGAATTTTTTCTCTGTCTGCCATAAATTATTTCCCCTGTAATTCCTTATCTCTTTGCAGCACTGCCTGCACCGCATCATAAAAAGCACCGCGCACGCCATGGTTTTCCAAAGCATGGATACCGGCAATAGTTGTGCCGCCGGGGCTTGTTACCTGGTCGCGCAGCTGTGCCGGATGCAGGCCGCTTTCTACGCACAGCTTGCCGCTGCCTGCCAATGTCTGTGCCGCCAGCTTAATAGCCAGCGCACGCGGCAGACCGGCACGCACGCCTGCGTCAGCCAGTGCATCAATAATCACAAAGCAATAGCCCGGTCCGCAGCCGGAAATAGCGGTAATCGCCTGCAATGCTTTTTCATCTACAAATTCTATTTCGCCGCAGCTGCTGAAAATTGCTGCCGCAGTCTGCTTCATCGGCTCGGTTACCGCCTCATCGCAGCAGATAGCAGTCATGCCGGCGCCTGCTGCCAGCGGCGTGTTCGGCATCGTGCGGACTACCGGGAACCCCGGAGCATAGGCATGCAGCTGTTCCAGCGTAACACTGCCCATGATAGAAAGCACCCAGGCATCCTTTTTCATCGCAGCTACCAGCTCGGGCACCAGCGCCACCGGTGCTACCTGAGGCTTAACGGCAAATATTACCAGGTCAGCATCCTTTACCGCCTCTTTATTATCCGTAGTGACATTTACGCCAAAGGCTTCATGCAGACTGCGCGCATGTGCCTCAGTCGGCTCGCCTACGGTAATCATCTCCGGCGCAATCAAACCGCCGCCGATAATTCCCTTGATAATAGCTTTGGCCATAGCGCCGCCGCCGATAAATGCAATCTTCTTTACTGCTATTTGTCCCATGGATTATTTCCCCTCTCGTCAAGCTCGTGCTCTTCGCCCGCATCTATATCTACGTTTTTCGGGGCGCAGATAACAATATTGCGGCCCAGCTTTTTCATGCTGCCGCCGATAGCATAAACAGTACCGCTGATAAAATCGGTCATACGCTTGGCAACAACATTGTCTGTCTTATCGTAATTAACAACTACAGCCTGATTATCACGCAGATAATCGGCAATCTTAGGAGAATCATTGAAATCTACAGGCTCCAGCAGTACAACTGTCATAAGCTTGTCGGCAATAGGCAGGTTAATGGTTTTGCTGCCCATTTTTTCATTTTTAACCGGCTCCGGCTTTGCTGCCGAACCCTTAAAGTTCAAAATGGATTTGCGTTCACGCTTAGGGTCCTCTGCCGGTGCTGCAGCAGCAGGCTCCTTGCTGCCGAAGAAACGTTTCTTGGGTTTAGCCGGCTCCTGCTCGGTCTTGGCAGGCTTTTGCTCTACTTCTTCCTCGATGATTTCTTCCTCGTCATAAAGACTTAATGCATTCATGATTTTATCAATAATATTCATTACGTCACCAACCTTATCTATGTCTTAAAATTTCAGACTATAATCACGCTGTCCGAACAAGGCTGTGCCTACACGCACAATATTGGCACCTTCTTCTATTGCAACTGTGTAATCGTTGCTCATACCCATGGATAGGATATCCACCTGCGGATACTGCTGCTTTAAACGGGCAAATGCGCGGTAGCCTGCCGCAAATACAGGTCTTGTCTGCTCGATATCCTCGCATTTTTGGGCAATAACCATCAGCCCGCGCAGACGCACATGCTTGTATTCGGGCAGCTTCGGCAGCAGCGCCAGATAATCCTCTTTATCTAAGCCGGACTTTTGCTCCTCATGGGCAATATTCAGCTGCAAAAGGATATCCTGCACCTTACCGATGCGTTCCGCCTCCTTATCAATCGCAGCCAGCAAATGCTCACTGTCAACCGATTCAATAAGATCAAACAAGGCAACAGCCTGACGCGCCTTATTCGTCTGCAGATGACCGATAAGATGCCAATAACCGTGTTTGCCCAAGGCCTCCTGCTTATGCTTGGCCTCCTGCACGCGGTTTTCGCCTACGTTGGCAATGCCCAAGGCTTCGATATCTGTAATAATTTCGGGCGGATGATTTTTCGTCACCGCCACCAGCGTTACCTTATCTCCTGTGAGCAGGTCTTTATTTTTACGCTGGTCCAAAGCAGACGCTATCTGCTCCTGAACCTGCTTTAAATTATCAGCCAACAATGTATTTGCCCCCCAATTCTCAGCAAAATGATTTGTAGCAAAGATTCTGCTTTTTATTATGCTTTAAAAGCTCTTTATCTTTATATTTTAGCATACGTGTAAACCATTGTCACGAATAAAAACAACAAAGAGCTGCCGCACAAAAGTGCAGCAGCTCTCAATAAAATTATCTTTGTTATGATAGCTATTAGTATAACAGCTTGTTGGCAATAACCAGACGTTGAATTTGGTTGGTACCTTCGTAGATTTGCATGATTTTAGCGTCACGCATCATCTTCTCTACAGGGTACTCTTTGGTGTAGCCATAGCCGCCCATTACCTGAACAGCGTCAGTAGTTACCTGCATAGCGGTATCAGCAGCATAGCATTTAGCCATAGCAGCCTCTTTGGAGAATTCCATGCCCTGGTCACGCATCCAGCAAGCCTTTTGAACCATGAGGCGAGCGGTTTCAACCTTCATAGCCATGTCAGCCAGCATGCCTTGAACCATTTGGAAGGAAGCAATCGGCTGGCCGAACTGACGGCGCTCTTTAGCATATTTAACAGCGCAATCCAGAGCAGCCTGAGCGATACCTACGGAAACAGCGCCAACGAACGGACGAGCGCTGTCTAAGGTATTCATAGCAATACGGAAGCCTTCGCCTTCGCGGCCTACGCGATAGGACTCAGGAATAACAACGTCTTGCAGAACCAGCTCGGTAGTATTGGAAGGACGGATGCCCATTTTGTTTTCTTTCTTGCCAACGGAGAAGCCCGGGGTGTCTTTCGGAACAATGAAAGCAGTCAAACCACGGATACCGCCGGTTTTACGGGTGTTAGCAAATACCAGGAAGATTTCTGCCAGACCACCGTTGGTGATGAACATTTTGGTGCCGTTCAGAGTGTAGGTACCCTCTTCCTTGTTGTGTACAGCACGGGTAGAAACGCCGCCTGCATCACTGCCTGCACCGGGTTCGGTCAGTGCGAAAGCAGCCAGACCGCCGTTGTTCAGGATATCGCAATACATTTTCTTTTGTTCGTCGGTGCCTGCCAGCAGAACAGGTACAGTTGCCAGGCTGTTGGCAGCCAAAGAGGTTGCAACACCTGCGCAGCCTTTGCCCAGCTCTTCATAAATGGTAGCAACAGAAATGCTGTCCAGGCCGGGGCCATCTAATTCTTCCGGAACAATAACGTTCAGCAAGCCCATTTCGTTAGCCTTGTCAATCAGGCCGTCACGCATATGGTTTTCTGCATCCATTTCAGCAGCATAAGGAGTAATTTCTTTTTCAACAAACTCCCTTACCATTTCCTGTAATTCTAATTGTTCCTCGTTTAATGCAAAATCCATCATATCCTCCTTGATATCAAGCGGTCTTCCGCGTCATTTCCCTTCCAAATAAACTCTGGTAAGCTCACCATTTGGCGGGTATCTCTTTAAATCTGTCGACGACAAACATTGTTGTTAAAATCGTCCCAATTAAATTCTTTTTGCTGTCAGTCATTTCAGCCTCGATAACCATCGTAGAATGTCCGGAATGCTTAATATGGCTACGTACCGTTAAGGTTGTCGGCTCATGGACACCTTTGATAAAATTCATGCTGAAATTGAGAGTTGCCACTACAGCGCCCACGCTTGCACCGGTAACACCCAGAACGGAGTCTGCCAAGGCCAACATCACTCCGCCGTGACAAATGTCACGATGATTAAAATGCTTCGCCGGATCAACGTCAATGCTGACTTCAGCACTGCCACACTTTATCTCACCAATATGCACACCGAATTTAGTCATAAAATTATTATCCGTGTACATCTGGCGAATATAGGCAGGAACATCCTTGACCTGCTCCACAGCTATCATCGCCTTTCTTCGGACAGCAGAAAATATTACTGTCAATATATCTTTGATATTTTACCACAAAACAGCGCTTAACTCAACAGTTTCATGCAAAAAAATAAGCTGAAAGGAAAGTTTTAGGGATAATTTTTTCAATAATCGCACTTTGGTATAAGCGCGAAACAAAATGGCTGCCGCACTTTGAGTACAGCAGCCATGCAAGAAGCAGATAAATTAATCGATAATATTTTGCTTGTAATCGTGATACAAAGTCTTGAGCTCTTCCATAGTTGCTCCCATCTCAACCTTAAGCTTGGAAACAGTATCGTAGTCGCCCTCGGCAACAGCTCTGCGGATAGCAGTGAAGATGCTCTTCTCTTCGAAGGAATCCTTAGCCAGCTTAGCACGCAGGTTCTGAATCTTACGCCACATTGCCAGGTCGCAGTCGGTGCAGGTTTCCTGGTTATGCAGGCGCTTCATATCGATAACAGCCTGATAGTTTTCCGGAATCAGACGAGTCAGAAGCTCGGTTTTCCAGCGAATCAGCGCACCCTGCATGAAGGAGTCGATATATTCCTTTTTCAGGATATTGCCTTGAGTGAGCACTGCAACCTTTTCCGGATATTTATCAAAGGCGCAAAGGTTTTCCCAAACGGTAGCAGGCGGTTCACCGAACAGCTTGCTGCGTTCTTCCGCACTGAAATCTTCAAACACATCTTCCTCAGTACGGTATTGACGGTCGGTATCCAAATAGAAGCCCTCTTCGCCGGCCTTCTTGGAAATCTCCTTTTCCAAAGCCTTCAGGTCCTTGCCGGATTCTACGCAAGCCTTGATACCGTCGAGGCAGGACAGGTAGAAGGCTGCAATGGCGATGTAGGTATTGGTGTACGGGTTCGGAGAACGCATTTCGATACGGGTAGCTTTATCGTTGTCCAGATCGCGGATCAGGCCTGCAAGAATGGTTCTGTTACGGGACGGGTTATCCGGGCTCAGACCAAGGCTGGTAACGATGCAGACAGGAGCTTCAAAGCCGGGTTTCAGACGGTTCAGAGAGTCAATGGTGCAGGAGATAAACGGATTGGTTACCTCGTAGTTTTTCAAAAGGCCCATGAGAGCGCCGTAGCCGATAGCGGACAGGAAGTCCTCATGCATATCCTTCGGCGAGAACAGGTTGACAATCTTGCCGTTTTTCATTTTTGCGGCAATGCCCACATGCGTATGCTCACCGCTGCCTGCAACGCCGGGAATCGGTTTAGCCTGGAAGGAAACCTCAAGACCGTTCATACGGAAAATCTCTTTAACGATGATACGCGCCAGCAGCTCGTTATCTGCAGTCTGTACGCCGCTGCTGAATTTCCAGTCAACCTCCAACTGCTCCATAACGTGAGTCATATGGCCTGCGCCGTCAATCTGACCTTTAACGCCGCCACATTCCTTATGGCCCATTTCAGGCTCCAGGCCGTACAGCTCCAAAGTCTGAATAGTCTGCTCCAATGCAGTACGCACGTTGCCGCGGGTACGCTGCCAATATTGCTCCTGCATTACCTGAGAAGAGCTCAGAGCCTCCAGCGGTGCGTCTTCACGCGGAGTTTTTACCCAAAATTCCAGCTCGGTAGCACTGGTGAAGAGCAACTTTTCAATCTCAGCAGGATTTACATGCTCCAGACCGGCAATTACCGGATGCTTAGCAAACAAATCCATGATTTCTTTTTCTACATAAGCCAGAGTATCATTCAAAATAGAACGGGAATCAACATGATTGCCGTTGTGAATCAGATAGCAGGGAATGCGCAGAGTACCGATCATGCGACCGCTTTCTGCGTCAAAATGCTCATAGTTATAATCAACAAACCAGTTAACGGTTTTATCAACCTTCATATCAACGCGGGCATCGTTCAGAGTAGCGATACCGGTCAGTACAACGGAGGAGCCGTCAGTCTGTGCTGCGCTGCCTGCCAAAAAGCCATCGATATCCTCGAGGAAAATCTTCATCGGGATTTTTTCGTCGGTATCATTACCGGCAAAATCCACACCCATCAGAGATACAAACTGAATCTCCGGATGCAGAGTCAGAAGCTCACGCAGAGTGCTTTCGTTTTGTTCTTCAGGTTTAATTACGTACAGTAAATCTTTGTTGTTCATGATCAGTGCAGCTCAAGGCTGCCTCCTTTCTCAATACTCCCTAATTATCATGCTGCAGAAAAATTCTCCCTACATATTTTCTGCAAGATAAACGAAAAAGGACCTTTTTAAGCATGGACACACTACTTCCTTACTCAAAAAAGTCCTCGTTGACTGTCTCACTATTATAGCAGATATTAAGTGCTTTTGTCCAGCTTTAATTTCTGAGGATAAGATATCATGCAAGCAGGCGGACAAGAATTTCCTCCAACTTTTCGTAGCCACGTCCGCCCTGACGCAGTTTGATATTCATATCAGATAGTCCCAGCAAAGCTTCCGTCAGACGCTTTTCATCAAAGCGCCTGCTGTCGCGCTCCAAAAATCTGTAGGCGTATGGGCTGCGCATCCCCAGCTCTTCCATAATGCCCTTCTGGTCGTAACCTCTGCGCTTCAGCTCCAGATAACGCAGAACCTGACGCAGTTTAAAAGCTACGGTTGCACTCAAAGGCAGGATATAGGTTCCGTGCTTGCGTTCGCTCGCCAACAGCTCCAGACATTGCTTCAGCTTGCCTGCCATAATATAGTTGGTCAGTGCAAAAGATGAAGCGTTTGGCAGCAGTGCAAAAACATTCAGCACATCCTCTTCCGTCCATTCTCTGCGTCCTGCGGCATAAACTGCCAGCTTGCCGATTTCCTGCTGCAGCAAATCCAAGGGAATTTCTTCCTTTACCGGCTCGATATATTCGCTGATAGCCGCCAGCGCATCTCTGGTAAAATGCGCACCGTATGCTGCTGCCTGCGCATACAGCCAGTCATCAAGATCTCTTTCCTTAATGCGCTCGCACGGACAAATCAGCGCACTTGCTTTAAGCTGCTTATACAGTTTGGTCCGCTTATCCATTTTCTTACTGCTGATTACAAGCAGACAGTAATTCGGTACGTCGCTGACAATCGCCGCCAGCTGCTCCATTTTCTTGGAATCGGTATCATCCTGCGAATCAGCAGTGCCGTTTGCTTTGGCAGGCTTTGCTGCCCACAGCTTTTCGTCCTTCAGGAAAATCAGCGATTTGCCGCAGAAGAAGGGATAGCTGTTGACGGCCGCCTGCAGTCCGGATAAATTGGTGTCCTTGTCAAAGACCGTTATTTCGCGGTCAGCCTCCGGTGTATCGCCAAAAACATATTCCGGCAGCGCGGCAATAATGCTGTTGCGGTAGTAATCCTCCTCGCCGCACAAAAGCAGCACCTGCACCTGCGGCAGCGGCTTATGCTGTTGTAATAGTGAAATCAGGTTTTCCGGTTTAATATCCATCTGTATTCCCTCTTATTATTTTTCTAACGGTACAATAGCTAAGGTCTTGCCTAAAGGTGCAAGTATTTTTAAGATTGTACTGATTTTAGGAATAGAGGTACCGTTTTCCATTCTGGCAATTACAGGCTGCTTTACTCCGCTCAAAAGCTCCAATTGCTTTTGGGTTATTCCCTTATCCTGACGTGCTTTAATCAGTTCACCTATTAAGGCAACGCGCAAATCACTTGCAGAAATTTCTTCCGGTGTAAAGATATTCTTTCTGACATCCTGCCATTCATAGCCTACTGCACTATTCTTCACTTTCCTCACTCCTTAATTTGAAATCTTCCCATTCAAGCAAAGCCTGAGCAATTTCGGTTTTAGGCGTTTTCTGCGTTTTTTTCATAAAGCAATGCAACATTACAAAACTATTATTTTCCCATACCGCAAATAAACTTCTATCACGCAAAGGCCGCAACTCCCAAATGTTATCCTGTATATGCTTAATATAAGGCTCACCTAATTGCAGACCAAATCTAGCTAATGCCTGCATATAGTCATTATGCTTATTCAATTTGATTCTGCTGTTCTTATCTTTTCGCGAAGCAAGCCCCATTAAATAATCATATACAGGCTGTCTGCCACGCTTATCACGATAAAAATATATTTTGTACATAATTTCTCTCCTTTAATTATAACTTATGAGTTATATTTTGACAACAGCTTCACTGTAAATCAGCATAGCCATAGCATTTTATTACCTCTGCGTCAAAAACAACTTTAATGCACCCCAACTCATCCGTTCTGACAACATTGCTGCCTATTGCCTGCAAACGCTCCAGCGTTTCCTGATGCGGATGGCCATAGCGGTTGCCGCGCCCGCAGGAAATCACCGTCAGCTTAGGCTGCACCTGCTCCAGAAATTCCATACTGCTGCTGTAATGCGAACCGTGGTGTCCTGCCTTCAGCACAGTGTACTGCTGCAGCTGCAGCCCTCGCTCGCGTTCTTCCCCCATGTCGCCTGTAAACAGCACGCTGCCTTGCGCGCTGTGCAGCGCCGCCAACGTGCTGGCTTCGTTTCCCGGCACGGCCTGCTGCGGCACATCAACCAAAACAAGCTTTGCATTATCATCCAACGTATAGCGTTCACCGCTCTGCACAACATGCGCCTGCGTCCTGCCGGCCTGCGCCAAAATTTTCTGCCGTACCCCTTTGCTTTCCTCCGTAAGTGCTTCATTGGGCAGGAGCAGCTTTTTTACCCGCAGCTGTCGCAATAAATCCGCCGCAGCACCCACATGGTCAAAATCATAATGGCTTAAAATCAGGATATCCGCTTCACGCTTGCCAAGATAGCGCAGAAATGGTGTTATCACGCGCGTTGCAGTCGAAAGATTTTTTAAGCCGCCGGTATCAATAATTGCCACCCGCTGCGACGGCGTGACGATAACAGCGCAGTCCCCCTGCCCAACGTCCAGAAAATAGCAGGCTAACGGCAGCGTGCAATACTGCTGATAGGCAAGCGTCCCGGCAAGCAGCAAGGCATGCAAAAGCAGGATACAGCGACGCTCCCTATTACTCCAAAATTGCAGCCAGGGGAAATCTGCCCACACAAAGAGCGCTGCATAATAGATTACAAAGCAATAAGCAGGCAGCTTGCCGATAACTACAGTGCTGTACGGCAGTTCGGCAAAAAAACGCGCCTGCGTCAGCACCTGCGCCGCAAACCAAGCAGCAAGCTGCAACAGATAATCACCGCAGGCAGGCAACAGTGCGCCCACGAGTGCCATCTGCGCGGCAATTTCCAACACCGACACCAGCACGATATTGCTTACCAGGGCAATCAGCGAAATTTGGTGAAAATAATAAACCTCCAGCGGCAGTACAGCCAGCTGTGCTGCCAGTGAAACTGCTGCCGCCTCGCCTATCGGCGCAGGCAAGGCCTGCGGCAGCAGCCTTTGGCATGCAGGCAACAGCCACAAAAGACCGGCCGCCGCCCCGAAGGATAACTGAAAACCGATATCGGCCAGCCATAACGGCTGCAGGCACAAAAGCAGCGCCGCCACCAGACACAGCAAGCGCCCACGCTCCGCACCGCCGCCGCCAAGCAGCAGAACGCTGCTCATAGCCAATGCTCGCAGCACCGGAGGACGCAAGCCGCAGAGCAAAGCATAGGCAGCCAGCAAAATGATAACAATAACCTTACGCCAGGGCAGCGGTACCCACTGCAGCAAAGCAAGCAGCAGGCCTGTGAGCAGCACAATATGCGTGCCCGAAACAGAAAGAAGATGTGCCAGACCGTTATCCGTAAACAGCTCGCGTGTTTCTTCATCTAGCCTGCTGCTGCCGCCAAGCACCATGCCGCTCAGCAGTGCCCCATGTTCAGCGCCGGCTGCTGCCTCTATGCGTTCGCTCAGCTTTTTGTTCCATAAGGCAAAGCGCTGCCACCACAAAACCTGCGGTTCTATCTTTAGCAGCTGCGCCTTGCGCAACCGTCCGCCCAGCTCCTGCACTCTGTTGTAGCTTGCAGCATCAAAGCCTCCGGGGTTACGCAGGCTGTCCAAGCGCTCCAGCGTCCCCTTAAGCACCACGCAGCCTACCTGCGGCAGCTCACCATTCACGCTTACGCGCAAACGACCGCTGTAAGCAAGCTCTGTATCGCTATATACTTTTTCGCAACGCAGAACCGCACTGCTAAAGCCATCCAGTCTGCGCACGCTCAAAGGCTCCACCGCACCCTGCACAACCAGTTGCCGCCCAAAGCAGGCAGCAAGCTGCTGCTCGGCTGACGGCGGCACGGTAAGCAGACGAAAGAATAATATACAAAGCAACATGAACGGTAAACATAAGCGTAAATAACGTGTTTTTTGCTGCACTAGTCTACCTCCACATAATCACGCAGCTTTGCCAGCTTGGCCTTGCCGATTCCCGGCACACGCAGCAAATCCTCCGCGCTGGTAAAACGCCCGCCTTTTCTTGTTTCCACAATGCGCTGCGCCAACGCCGGGCCGATACCCGGCAGCTGCTGCAGCTCGCTTGCGCTCGCGCTGTTGATGCGCACACGCTGCACTGCAGAGTTATTTTTTTCTGTGCCTGCTCTGGTACTACCAGACTTCTTCATGCTACTTGCACTATAACCGGCAGTTGCCTGAGCGTTTTTTCTCTGTGTTCTGTTTGTCTGTGCAGCCTTCTGCACAGGTACTCGTATCTGCATCCCATCGCGCACCTTACGCACCAGATTAACGCGTTCGCTGTCGGCATTTTCCGTCATACCGCCGGCAGCAGCAATGGCCTCTTCCACTCTGCAGCTGGCAGGCAGGTCATAAATTCCCGGCTCCAGCACGGCGCCGCTCACCTGCACGCGCACTGTTTTTGTCTGCGCTGCTTTGGATGTGACAGCACCTTGCGCGGACTGAAGCAGGCTACTGACGGGCAGTGTTTTTGCTTTGTCGTTGGTGCTTATAAGGCTGGTGATGATGCAGCCTGTGAGGAGAACGGCGATGAAGATCAGTTTTTTCGATTTTGCTTGCATGGGGATACCTCCTAATGATGTTGGGGAAAAATATTTTAGAACAAAAATAGAGCCTATCTTAAAGAGCCTCTCATATGACGTGCATCGGCAAACCGAGCCTCTCCTCGGGGAGAGGTGCCGAGCTTGTCGAGGCGGAGAGGGGTTTTTTTGTGCAACTGTTTTCTGAACTCTATCCCCTCTCAGTCACCCTTACGGGTGACAGCTACCACCCTAGGGGAGCCTCTTCTAAAGTTTTATTTCTTACGTTTTCATAATCAATTCCAACGCAGACACAACCTTCTCTATCTCATCACAAACGCTATTAAAATTTTTATCAATAGCATTATTAGGAAATCTTATTACTGTTATTCCCAAATCATTAAAATAAGCTGTCCTTCTTTCATCATATTTAGCATGCTTATCTTCGTAATGTTGACTCCCATCCAGTTCAACTATTAACTTAACATGTCCACAATAAAAATCTGCAATATATTTACCTATTGGCTTTTGTTTATACCACTTACACCTATGTTTTTGTAAAAAATCATACCATAGATGTTTTTCCTGTTTAGTCATTGCTCTACGCAATTTTTTCGCAAAATTCTTTGTTGCTCTATCCGATAAATTATTAAACATAATTATTCTCCTTTAGCTATTCTCCCCTCTCAGTCACCCTTACGGGTGACAGCTACCCCCTAGGGGAGCCTCTTCTAAATTAATCGCTGGATAAACATCACAAAAAAACAAAAAGAGTCCCCAAGAATAACAATTACGTTATTCTCAGAGACTCTGAAAATGTAAGCGTTATTTAGTACTACTAAATAATGTCATTGCTGACATGCACTGCTTATTTTTTTGTCCGCGCTACAGTCTGCGGAAACTGCCTGCTGCAGGACAGCTGTAACTGCGGTGGTCGCAGTTAGTTATTAGTGGTTAGTGGCCAGTAATACTAAAGCTCGCGACAAATTTTATTTTTACTTTTATTTTTCCCCTCTTCTTGCTCGCTATCCGCTCGCAACGGGGATTCGTTCCACCTTTTCGATTTCTAACTTCGCTTGCGCTCGTTACAAATCGGGTCTCACTTTCCCCCTCTTCTTGCTCGCTATCCGCTCGCAACGGGGATTCGTTCCACCTTTTCGATTTATAACTTCGCTTACGCTCGTTACAAATCGGGTGTCACTTCGCTACGATGTTTACCAGACGTCCGGGTACGCAGATAACCTTGCGTACGGTTGCATCACCGATGTGAGCCTGAACGTTAGCGTCAGCCATAGCAATCTTCTCCAGCTCTTCCTTGGTAGCTTCAGCCGGAACAGTCAGACGACCGCGAACCTTGCCGTTAACCTGCAGAACGATTTCTACATTGTCAACCTTCAGTGCTTCTTCATCGCACTCAGGCCAGCTCTGTTCATGTACGCTGCTGTTGGCATCAATAGCACCGCGCCACAGCTCTTCGGTGATATGCGGAACAAACGGGCTCATCATCTTGATGAGGTCGGAAATTGCTTCGTAAATCAGACCTGCATTCGGCTCTTTGGCAGCTTCTTTATAAGCATACAGAGCGTTAACCAGTTCCATCATAGTGGAAATAGCGGTGTTGAAGTTGAAGCGAGTTTCGATATCGTTGGTAACCTTCTTAATGCTGCTATGCAGTACACGGCGCAGGTCCTTATCTGCTTCGCTCAGGTTGCTATGATCGTATTCGGTAACCTTTTGTTCCAGAACAGCTTCAAATGCTTGTACGATACGCCAGATACGATTCAGGAAGCGGAAGGAGCCTTCAACGCCCTGGTCGCTCCACTCCAGCTCTCTTTCAGGCGGAGCAGCGAAGAGGATGAACAGACGCGCGGTATCTGCACCGTATTTGGAAAGGATTTCTTCCGGAGAAACAACGTTGCCCAAAGATTTACTCATCTTAGCACCGTCTTTGATTACCATGCCCTGAGTCAGCAGGTTGCTGAACGGTTCATCATAATCAACCAGGCCTGCGTCACGCAGAACCTTTACAAAGAAGCGGGAATACAGCAGATGCAGAATAGCATGCTCAATACCGCCGATATATTGGTCTACAGGACCCCAATAGTTATTGAGTTCCTTGTCAAACGGCATCTTGTCGTTGTGTGCGTCGGTATAACGCAGATAGTACCAGGAGGAGCACAGGAAGGTGTCCATGGTATCGGTTTCGCGGGTTGCATCAGCACCGCATTTCGGGCATTTGCAATGAACAAATTCTTCGGAGGTTGCCAGCGGAGATTTAGCACCGGCAGTAAAGCTTACGTCCTCAGGCAGGCGAACCGGCAGCTGGTCTTCCGGAACCAGAACCTCGCCGCAGTGCGGGCAGTAAATGATAGGAATCGGAGCGCCCCAATAACGCTGACGGCTGATCAGCCAATCGCGCAGACGATAGTTTACACGGCGTTTACCGAAGCCTTCAGCTTCAGCCTTATCCATGATAGCGCTCATAGCCTTGTGCATTTCCATACCGGTGAATTCGCCAGAGTTAACCAGCATGCCTTCTTTTTCTTCGTAAGCGCAGGTCATTTCTTCCAGCTTCAGCTCTTTGCCGATTGGGCAGATGGTAACGATCTTTTCAATGCCGTATTTGTCAGCAAACATCCAGTCACGTTGGTCACCGGTAGGAACGCCCATAACAGCGCCGGTACCGTAATCATACAGTACATAGTTGGTTACCCAGATTTCTACCTTGCGGCCGGTGAACGGGTTAATGCAGTATACGCCGGTGAATACGCCCTCTTTTTCGGATTCGCTGGAGGTACGTTCAATTTCGGACTGATTACGAACACGCTCGCAGAAAGCGTTGATTTCGTCAGCCTTCGGATTGTTTTCGCAAATCTTTTTAATCAGCGGATGCTCAGCAGCCAGAGCCATAAAGGTTACGCCGTAAGCAGTATCCGGACGGGTGGTGTAAACAGCAACAGTATCGTTCAATGCCGGGATTTCAAAGGAGAATTCCAAGCCTTCGCTGCGGCCGATCCAGTTGTGCTGCATGGTTTTTACGCGCTCGGGCCAGCCCGGCAGCAGGTCAAGATCCTTCAGCAGCTCATCAGCATAATCGGTGATTTTGAAGAACCATTGGCTCAAATCCTTTTTAACAACCTCATGGTCGCAGCGCCAGCATTTGCCGTCGATAACCTGCTCGTTAGCCAATACGGTGTTACAGGTGTCGCACCAGTTTACGGCAGATTCCTTTTTAACTGCCAGACCGCGTTTGTAGAACAGCTCAAAGAACCATTGAGTCCATTTGTAATAATCTTCCTTACAGGTGGTAACCTCGCGATCCCAATCGTAAGACAGACCGAGAGCCTTCAACTGACGAGTCATGTTGGCGATGTTTTCCAGAGTCCATTTTTTAGGCGGAATGTTGTGTTTGATAGCAGCGTTTTCAGCAGGCATACCAAAGGAGTCCCAGCCCATCGGATGCAAAACGTTGAAACCCTTCATAGTGCGGAAACGTGCAATTACGTCGCCGATGGAATAGTTACGAACATGGCCCATGTGCAGATTGCCGGACGGATAGGGGAACATTTCCAGAACGTAGGATTTAGGTTTATCCTTATCCATCTCTACTTTAAAGGTTTTGTTTTCTTCCCAGTATTTTTGCCATTTAGCTTCAATATCATGGGGAGCATACTTTTCTTGAATCATTTCATTACCTCCCAGGTATTATTGTTGGTCGAAAATAAAAAATCCCCGACCTTAAAAAAGGTCAGGGACGAAAAATTCGCGGTACCACCCTGATTGCGGCTACAGCCGCCACTCAATTAGCCTTAACGCAGCATCACGTCCGCACATTTCCTTGCGGCTTCTTCACGGTGAGTTCATCTGCCATAGCTACCGGCTCACATCAACCGCCGACTTTCTGAAAGATACTGCAGACTACTGCTCCGCTTCACAGAATTTGAATAAAAATATCTTGTATATTATATAACGCCAAACAGGAAAAGTCAAACTTCCGCATCGGCATTATTTTTTCTTTTTCTTCGGCACCAGCTTCTGTCCCAGCTGTCCCTTGACGATAATCAGCTGGTCACGCAGCTCGGCCGCCGCCTCGAAGTCCAGCGCCTTGGCCGCCTCCTGCATCCGCCTTTCCAGCTCGCGGGCCAGCGTGTTCAGCTCCTTAGTTGATTTCTGCTTCAGCTTCTTGCTGCTGCCATAGGACGTTGCCTCCTCGGTGTCTGCCACCTTCGTCAGCTTAATCAGCTGGCGCTGCTCCTTATAAATCGTCTTAGGAGTAATATGGTGTTTCTCGTTGTACGCCTGCTGTTTTTCGCGGCGGCGGTTGGTTTCGTCAATCGCGCGCTGCATGCTGTCGGTAATGCGGTCGGCATACATAATAACACGACCATGCGCATTACGCGCAGCACGTCCGATAGTCTGAATCATCGCCGTATCACTGCGCAAAAAGCCTTCCTTGTCCGCATCCAGAATCGCAATCAGCGATACCTCCGGCAAATCAAGGCCTTCGCGCAGCAGGTTAATGCCTACCAGCACATCAAACTTACCGGCACGCAGGCTGTCGATAATTTCCGCTCTCTCAATCGTAGCGATTTCCGAATGCAGATAGCGCACACGCACACCTGCCTGCTTCAGATATTCCGTCAGGTCCTCTGCCATGCGCTTCGTCAGTGTAGTCACCAGCACACGCTCACCTGCATCAGTAACCTTGTTGATTTCGCCCAACAAATCATCAATCTGTCCCTTAATCGGGCGAATTTCAATCTGCGGGTCCAGCAGTCCGGTCGGGCGGATAATCTGCTCAACGACATTATCTGCCTGCTCCAGCTCATACTTCGCCGGCGTAGCAGAAACATAAATCGCCTGCTTAATCTGCGCCTGAAACTCGTCAAAGGTCAGCGGTCTGTTATCATAGGCCGACGGCAGACGGAAGCCATGCTCCACCAGCATCTCCTTACGCGAGCGGTCACCGGCGTACATAGCGCGAATCTGCGGCAGCGTTACATGCGACTCATCCACCACCAGCAAAAAATCCTTGGGGAAATAATTTACCAGCGTAAACGGCGGCTCACCGGCCCTGCGTCCTGCCAGATGCCTAGAATAGTTTTCAATGCCGGAGCAATAGCCCATCTCCTGCATCATCTCCAAATCGTAATTCGTGCGCTGCTCCAGACGCTGTGCCTCCAACAGTCTGCCATGCTTATTCAGCTCATCCAGTCGCTCGTCCAGCTCCTCGCGGATATCATTCATAGCGCGTTCAAGATTCTCACGGCTCGTAACATAGTGGCTCGCCGGGAAAATCGCCACATGGTTACGCTGCGCCAGAATCTCACCCGTCAGCACATCAAATTCCACAATGCGGTCAACCTCATCATCGAACATTTCAATACGCACAGCCTTCTCGCCGTATGCCGCCGGAATAACCTCAATCACGTCACCGCGCACACGGAAGGTGCCACGCTTAAAATCAATATCATTGCGCGTATACTGAATCTCCACCAGCTTATGCAAAATCTTCTGGCGGTCGATAATCTGCCCCAGGCGCAGCGACAGCACCATATCATAATACTCCTGCGGCGCGCCTAAGCCGTAAATACAGGAAACACTGGCTACGATAATAACATCCTTGCGTTCAAACAAAGCGCTGGTCGCACTGTGGCGCAGCTTATCAATCTCGTCGTTAATCGAAGCATCCTTCTCAATATACGTATCCGACTGGGGAATATACGCCTCCGGCTGATAATAATCATAATACGAAACAAAATATTCCACCGCATTCTCCGGGAAGAACGCCTTCAGCTCACTCGCCAGCTGCGCCGCCAGCGTCTTATTATGCGCAATCACCAACGTCGGCTTGCGCACCTTATTGATTACCTGCGCAATCGTATACGTCTTGCCCGTACCCGTTGCGCCCAACAGCACCTGCGTGCGCAGGCCCTGCTCCACGCCCTCCGCCAGCTTGGCAATCGCCTGCGGCTGATCGCCGGCAGGCTCAAACGGAGCCTGAATTTTAAAATCCATGTTTATCACCAACTGTAAAATCAAAAACCTTAAAAGGCTAAACTAAAACGAGCAATTGTTATATCGTGTAATGAATAGCAATTTTAGCAAATGAGTGTCCGGAATCAAAGAAGTGTCGCAACTGTCTGAGCGCTATGCTTAACTCATATTGAAAAATCTTTCAGCTTCGCGCGAGTTTTGCGGCACTTCGTCTTGGTTCCACACGAAATTTGCGTTAAAAAATTGCTCTGATTGGAACGATATACAATTGCGATGCCAGAAATTCACACATCCAGCTCAACACTTACCGGACAATGGTCGCTGCCGAAAACCTCATTGTGAATCTCCGCACTCCGCAGCTTATCCGCAATTCTGTCCGAAACCACAAAATAATCAATACGCCAACCCGCATTCTTCTCGCGCGCCTTAAAGCGATAGCTCCACCAGCTGTACTTAACCTCCTCCGGATGCAGATAACGGAAGCTGTCCGTAAAGCCCGCCGCCTTCAGCTCGCGGAACTTAGCACGCTCCTCGTCCGTAAAGCCTGCATTCTTGCGGTTAGTCTTAGGATTCTTCAAATCAATCTCCTCAGCCGCCACATTCAGATCACCGCAGACAACAACCGGCTTCTTCGCATCCAGCTCCTGCAGATAAGCGCGGAACACATCCTCCCACACCATGCGGTAATCAAGACGCGCCAGGCCATCCTTGGAATTAGGCGTATACACCGTCACGAGGAAAAATCCCTCAAACTCCAGCGTAATCACACGCCCTTCCTTATCGTGCTCCTCCTGTCCCAGACCATAGGTAACAGCCAAAGGCTTAACCTTCGTAAAAACAGCAGTACCGCTGTAGCCCTTACGCTCCGCACTGTTCCAATACTCCTCATAGCCGGGGAACACAAAATCCGCCTGCTCACGCTGCATCTTCGTTTCCTGCAGACAAATAATATCCGGTGCTGCCTCCTGCAAAAATTCGGCAAAGCCCTTCGTCATGCAGGCACGCAAACCGTTAACATTCCAGGAATATAATTTCATAAATTCAACCTCTTTTCCGTAAATTTATCTGACACCGCAGCGGCAAAATCACCGTGCGGTTTTTCTACTCTATTTGATTATTGTAACATTCAACGCAAAAAAATAAAAGAGCTGCCCTCAGCGCAGCCTCGTCATCAGCGATGACAAAATGCACACGGCAGCCCTTAAATTTTAGAATTTGATTTGCGACGGCTCGTAATCAACCGTTGTCTTGATGAAAGCAATTTCATTACAGTACGGATACTGCGGACAATACACGCATTCTTTCCATACCTTCTGCGGCAGCTTATCCTTCGCCGTTTCAATATAATCGCACTTGGCAAAAAATCCCGGCTGATAAGTCAGAGTGAAAAACATCGTCACGCCGCGCTCAATGCCCTCCTTTTCCAAATGCTCCACCAGCTGACGGCCTATACCTGTTTTCTGCAGGCTCGGTTCCACCGCCAACGAACGGATTTCCGCAAAGCGGTCCCAGACAAAATGCAGCGCACCGCAGCCCAACAGACGATTATTTTCCACCGCTAAAATATAATCGCGCAGATTCTCATAAATCGCATTGCGCGCACGTGGCAGCATTAAGCCTTCCTTTGCATAATAATTCAGCAATTTGTGTATATGTTCTACATCGCCGAAAGTTGCCGGTCTAAAAACAATCATTTTTCAAACCCCCTCATTTGTATTCCCCATATCAGTTTATCGAACGTAACTGATTTTCTATATATTATCACGTATTACAGCAGAGTACAAGTATAAAAATGCAAAAAAAGAATTAATCAGTGTAATAAAATACTGATTAATTCTTTTTTAAAACAAGGTTACATTCTTTCCTTCAGCATGTCTGCCGCAGCACACAAAGCCACAATAATCGCAGCCGGTCGCGGCGGGCATCCGGGCACAGCAATATCAACCGGCACCACGTCAGCCGCACGTCCTACAACAGCATAAGTGCTGCCATAGGTTTCGCCGCCGCAGGCACAGGCACCGCAGGCCATAACCATTTTCGGTTCAGGCATAGCGTCATAGGTCATACGCAGCGCCTGCTCCAGATTGCGCGTAACCACGCCGGTAACCATCAGCATATCCGCATGACGCGGAGAAGCAACGAAGGCGATACCGTAACGGTGCAAATCATAAACAGGATTACTCATCGCACCCAGCTCAAAGTCGCAGGCATTGCAGCTGCCAGCGTCAAGATGACGCACATGCAGCGAACGTCCCAGCTTCGCTGTGACTGCTTCGCTTACCTGCACGGCACTGTCAGCCAGAATCTGCGCCAATGCATCATGGTTCGTATGCACCAGCGCCTTACGCGCGCAGGCCTCTACACAGCGGCCGCAGAAAACGCACTTACTGTAATCTATTTTTGCTTTACCGTCAGCCACGCTCACAGCACCGACCGGGCAGGCAGCGGCACAGGCACCGCAGCCGTCGCAGCTGCCATCGCACTGCAGCTGACCGCGCAGACGCTTGTGGCCCGTAGTATCAATATTTTCGGTAGCAATCTTTCCGTGAAGAATTGCCTCCAGCATTTTTAACATCTTGCCACCTCCTTAGCGGTCTATGCAGGCATAGCACAACTCAAAGCTCTTATTTATTAACGGGAAGTCCGGAATGATGTCGCCCTGTACTGCCACAGTCAGCGCCGGCCAGTTAGGATAGGAGGCACTGCGCACAAACAGGCGGTCTATGCGGCCTTCCTTATCCAGCAGCAGGCAGTGCAGATTATCACCGCGGGCAGATTCGCTGATGCCCCAGGTAAAATGACCTTCCTCCTGCTGCAGCTCGCCCAGCTCTACCGCCAGCTGCGTTTCCGCGTTGCGGCGCAGCTTGCTGATGAGCTGACGCACCAGCTTCAGGCTCTGGGCAACCTCACCGATACGCACCTTGATACGTGCTTCGACATCACCCGCTGTTTCCGTAATAACCTCAAAATCAAGCTCATCATAAATACCGTAGCCGATATCCTTACGGCTGTCACGGGTACTGCCGCTGGCACGCGCACCCACGCCTACCATAGCCAGATCAAAAGCAGTTTCCTGACGCACTCTGCCGGTGGTACGGATACGGTTGACAAAGTTCGCCTGCTCCCACATGATATGTACCATATCGGCATAAACAGCTTCTACCTCACGCAGAACCTCTTCGATTTCCTCCAGCATAGTGTCGGTAACATCGTACTGCACACCGCCGGGGATAATCAGACCGCGCAGGAAGCGGTTGCCTGCTATCATTTCGTTAAGCTGCATCAAGTATTCCTTTAAACGCGCGCCCATGCTGATAACAGGAGAAAAGCCGACACCGGCGCAAATATTGCCCGTATCACCCACATGGTTATACAAGCGCTCCATCTCCGCAGCCAAGGTACGGATTAACCACGCACGGTAAGGCACCTCTGCCTCCGAGCATTTTTCTACCGCCTGACAGAAGCTCAGCGTATTAGCCACACTGCAGGCACCGCAAATGCGTTCTACAATCGGCAGTGCCTCCATCGGTGTCAGTCCTTCGACAGCCTTTTCAATACCACGGTGGGTAAAAAACAGCTTGGCATCCAGCTGCAGCATAGCCTCGCCGGCCTGACTGAAGCGGAAATGACCGGGCTCGATGATGCCTGCGTGAATAGGGCCTACAGGAACCTCAAAGAGGCCTTCGCCCTGCGAGGTAAGCATTTCGTATTCACGATGTCCTCGTGCATCATAATCCTTGGGATATTTTTTCAGCAGCGGATGGAAGCCTTCGGGAAAGCTCTCATGCAGCACCAGCGGACGCATATCGGGATGTCCCTGCGGCTCGAAGCCGAACATATCATGCAGCTCGCGCTCATACCAGGCAGCAGCCGGCAGCAGCGTAGTCAGTGACTGATATTCCAGCGGACCGTCCGCGGGGAACGGCGCCTTCAAAACATCTATATCACGTTTTTCAGCATTATAGAACAGACAGTAGATGGCCAGACCGCCGCCATGCAGCGTTTCGTCTGCGCCGAACATAGCAGCCAGCGGACGCTTGCCGCTGTCGCTGCAGATATTGGCAGCACCACGCAAATTTTCCGGTTTAACTAGCATTATCTCAGCCTCCTATAATCCGCACAGCCTGGTTCAGCAGATTGTTGAGCCAGGGAATATTTTCAAAGCCTGCTCCCACTACGCAGGTCAAAAGCAACAGCGCTGCCAACACCGGCACGTCGATTACGCCCAGCAAATCGCCCAAAGGCTGACGCTTCGATTTATCGCACAGCATACGCATACCGTGGTACAAAATACCGATTAAAACGCCGGCCAGCAATATAATCAGCAGACTGCCTGCTAACCAATGTCCCTCACGGAACATAGACGCCATAATGTAAAACTTACTGAAGAAAAGTCCCATCGGCGGCAGTCCCAAAATACCCAGCATACCGGTAAGCCAGAAGGTTGCGGTATGCGGTACATCCTTAATCATACCGTGAATACGCATCATATTACGAGTCTGATATTCCTGTATAATCGTACCGGCAATATAGAACAGCACGAACTTAATCATCGCATGACTGTACATATGCAGCATCACAGCCTTCAGGGAGAAGGCGGAAAAGACGCCGATACCGGCAACCATAATGCCGATGTTTTCCATAGAGGAATACGCCAGAATACGCTTAACGTCACGCTGTACAACAACGAACGGCACAGCAATCGCCACAGTCAGCACAGCAAAGAACAGCAGCATGCTGCTCATCATCGCAGCGCCTGCTGTCGGCAGCAGGATAACCAGATTACGCAGCAATACATAAATAGCACAGCTGCAGAGCGCACCGCTCAGCATACCGCTGGTCAGTGACGGAGCCTCGGCATAGGCATCAGGCAGCCAGGTATGCATCGGTGCCATGCCTGCCTTGGTACCGTAGCCGATAACGATAAACAGCAGTGCCAGCTTGGTCATCGCCGGGTTCAGGCTGTTGGCATGCTCATGCAGATACAGCCAGCTGAGCGCTTTTTCGCCGCCCAAAGCATCAAGCTGCGCATAATACAGCACCAGTGTACCCAAAAGTGCCAAGCAAATGCCGACGGTACAAACCATGATATATTTCCACGTTGCTTCCAGAGCAGCGCGGGTGAATTTAAAGGAAATAAGCAGCGCACTGATTAAGGTAGTCGCTTCGATAGCAACCCACATCAGGCCCAGGTTTTTTACTAATAGCACGATAAACATTGTCCAGCAGAAAAGCTGCATCAGCGCAAAGTAACGGCCGGTCTGCAGCTGCTCGCCCTTGAGCACGCCGCAGCGCTCCTCACGCGTAAGATAATTACGCGCAGTCCAGGTTGCTGCCAGATAAAGTGTGGTAATAATAATAATTACCCACATATTCAGCGCATCAATGTAAAAATAATCATCAACATAGGGCACAGCAGGATTAAAGGACTTTGCCATCAGCGCTACGCACACACCTACAGCAGTTGCCGTCAGGCGGTGCAGCCAATGCAGGATATTATTGCCGAAGCCCGCAGCCAGTGCCAGCACCGCGCACAAGGGTGGCAGGCATAACAGTATCAAAATATATGTTAACATTACATCCCCTACCCTTTCAGCTTGTCCAGCACATTTGTATCCGTCGTTTTAAACGACAGACGCAGACGCGAGGTTAAAATAACAAGAATAACAACAGCAATCAGCACATCAAGGAAAATGCCCAGTTCGATAATCAGCGGCAAGCCTTCCGTCATAATCAGGCCGAGCAGATAAATGCCGTTTTCCAGAGTAATCAGACCGATCATCTGCATAATGGCACGGCTGCGCATAACAATCAGCGCCAGACCGGTCATAATCATAAACATAGAGGTTGCCAAAATATCGCGGCCCTCGGCCTGCGGCAGCAGACCGTCAATTACCATGTAGCCGAGCGCCAGACTGCAGGCTGCAAAGGCTGTGGAATAGTTAACATTGATATCGCTGACAATTTCACGCTCATCGCGCAGCTGATTTACCACGCGCAAAATAGCGTAAGGAATAAAGAGCACCTTAACGGCAATCGTCAGCACACCGGGCAGCCAGGCATGCAAACCGCTGCCATGGCTCATGCCTACGACAAGGCAGGCTGCCGCAATCAAAGCAGACTGCAGCGCCAGGCACAGAGTTGCACGGCGCAGCTCCACAAAGCGCGTCTGCAGGAAAACGATAAACATTAAACTTACAACCAAATATTCCATCGTTACCTCCTTACTGTGCCACTACTGCCAACAGCAGCATCAGGCCTGCTGCGGCCAGATATACACGCACCTTGAAAAGGCGCATTTTATTGTTCAAGGTTTCAACTACACCCACTGCTACCGCACCGATAAGCACCTTCAGCACTACCGGCAAATCCAGCGGCAGATACAGCATAGCGAAGAGCACTAAGAATACCAGCAGCTTAAGCTGGCTTGCCCAATGGATGAGAGCCAGCAGACGGCCGGAATATTCCAGTGTCATACATTCATGGATCATCGTCAGCTCCAGATGTGTGTCGGGGTTATCAACCGGGATACGGCTGTTTTCTGCAAGCAATACAAGGAAGAAGGCAATGCAGGTCAGCACGCCTGCTACCGTCAGGTTAACCTCATCCGTACGCAGGCTCATGCCTGCCAGCGATGTGCTGTTAGTGTGCAGCACGTTGGAAAGCACGGCCAGCATTACCACAGGTTCAACAAAGGCTGCCACATAAACCTCACGGCTGCCGCCCATGCCGCCGAAGGCGGTGGCTGCATCCATCGAGGAAACTGCCATAAAGAAGCGTCCCAAGGCCAGCAGATAAACGAAAACAAAAACGTCGCCGAAGCCGGCCTGTCCGCCTAAGAAGCCCGGCAGCATGCAGGCTGCCGCAAAGGTCGTCAGAAAATATACGCAGGGTGCCAGACGGAAGGTGATGCTGGTATAAGGAGTAAGCATAGTAGGCTTGCCCCACCATTTGCGGATATCGTAATATTCCTGCCAGATGCTGCTGCCGATACGGTTCTGCATCCAGGCCTTTACCTTTTTAATAATGCCGGTAACCAGCGGAGCGCACAAAAGCAGCAAAACTGCCTGCGCCATACCGAGGGCCAGCTGTAACAATTCATTCTCTAAAATCATTTATAAAGCGCCCCCCATACCAGTACCAACATCATTGCCACCATAACATAGGCAACATATAAACGCACACTGCCCTGCTGCAAACGGCGCAGGAAATTGGAAATACTTACAAAATGCTTCTGCAGCGGCTGATAAAGCTTTTCCGTAATCATATCGGGAATTTCCAGCTTGTAGGAAAGCTGACGGCCGAAGTAAGCATGCTCCTTGCGCATGTAGGTTACCTGACGCTTTGGCTTCAGCAGATAATCAAACGCACGGCGTACAGGCTTACTGAAGCCGGTTGCGGAATACTGCTGACGCTGCGTCGGATAGGTTCCGCAGTTCCAGGTAACATCCTCCACAACAAAGCAATTTTTGACAGCCAGCCACAGCAATGCGCCCAGCACCAGCAGCAAAGCCAAGAGCAGCAGCGGCTTGTAGCAAACAGCAGTACCAACGCCGGCCCACGCCAGATTAATACCGAAGGCATCAAGAGCAACTGGCATGCCCAGCGCCAACAGAGCGGCGCGAACGACCGGCAGCGGATAAAGACCGCAAGCAACAACTAAAACAGATGCAACGCCCATAGCAGCGAGCATAAATTTATCGGATTCGTGCGCATGCTCCACAATTTCACTGCGAGCACGGCCCAGGAAGGTGATGCCGAAGAAGCGTACAAAGCAGCCGAGAGCCAGTGCTCCGGTAAAGCCCAGCAGAATAAAGGATACCGCAGTCCACAGGCGGATATCCTGACCGGCGCAGCTTGTGCCCAGGCTGATAAAGCTCTGCAGCACCAGCCATTCACCGGTAAAGCCGTTCGTCAGCGGAATAGCGGCAAGCGCCAGCGAGCCGACGAAAGCAAACACAGCGGTATACGGCATCTTGCGCGCCAGGCCGCCGAACAGCTCCAGGTTCTTGCTGCCGGTGCCGTGCATAATGCTGCCGGCACACATAAACATCAGCACCTTCATAATACTGTGGTTAAAGGCATGCACCAACGCAGCCACAAAGCCAAGCATATAAAAGCTGCTGCCGGAAGCCTTCATCAGCATACCACAGCCGAAGGCAGCAAAAATTACGCCCATATTTTCCACAGAGGAGTAAGCAAGCACGCGCTTAATATCCGTTTCCATCTGAGCATAGAGTACGCCCAAAAATGCGGATACTACGCCTGCCAGCAGTACAACAACACACCACCAGTAATTCCAGGCAGGCAAAAAGCTGAACATAAAACGACCGAAGCCATAAAGCGCAATCTTCAGCATAACACCGCTCATCAGCGCGGAAACGTGACTGGGTGCTGCCGGATGCGCCTTAGGCAGCCACACATGCAGCGGCACCAGACCGGCCTTCAAAGCAAAACCGGCAAAGGCACAGACAAAAACAAGATGCTGCCAGTTGCCATCCAACGTATTCTTGGCCATAGCAGCAAAGCTAAAGCCCTCGCTGGCAGAGCCTGTCAGCAAAAAGGCAATCATAATTGCTGCCGTACCAACGCTGGTCATAACCAGATACTGATAGGCAGCATTCCAGGTAGCACGCTTTTCGGATTCATGGTTAACCAGCATAAAGGAGGCTACGGCCATAATCTCCCAGAAAAGCAGGAAGCTGAAGGCATCACCGGCCAGCAGCACCAGTACCATAGACATGATGAACAGGCACCACATGCCGCCCAAAAGGCGCAGACGGCTGCCCTCATAGCTACGCGCATAACCGAGCGCGTACAGGCTGGTAACAACACCGGCGATACCGGTCAAAAGCAGAAAGACTGCGCTCCAGCCATCGCAGCCTAAAGAATACGAGCCCCAGGTCAGGGGTGCAGGGCTCACGCCGCCGAAAAGCAGCAGGCCTGCCGCATAAGCGCAGACAGCGCTGCCAAAAAGGGCAGCGCTGTTAGCAAGCCAGTGTGCAGCACGCTGCATGCCGTGGGGAAGCAGCATGGTTAATACGCCAATGCCATAGAAGCCCACAGCCACTAAAAACATTTCCATTTCATCACCTACACATAAAAATTTCAACTTCTTCACAAAAATGACATGTATCGTTAATTATATCACATTTGCTGATTGCGTAAAAGTAAATTACTGTTAAGCAGGCAAAAAAATACACCGGGCCTGCAGAAATTCCACAGGTCCGGTGGTTTTATAATAAGGCTTCGGCATCAAATGAGCTTCCTGCAGATTATATTTTTGCTTTTACTTATCTGCCCGCAGCGCCAGCTGCTTACGCAGCCTGCAGCGCAGCAGCTCAATAAAGCCTGCCGGCTCCTGCACCCGCAGTAACGGTCCGAAGGATAAAATACGGATAACCATTTCCGTTTCATCACTTTTATTATACATCAGCTGCAGCCTGTAATGCTTTTCATCCAAGCGCTCCGTTATCTTTTCCAGATGCGAAAAATGCAGCATTGCCCGCTCCAGAGCATTACGCTCATCCGTCAGCAGGACGGTAACCGCACAGCGCTCCGGCTCCAGCAGCATGCAGGCCTCCTCACCCGTCTGCTCCAGCAGACGGCAGCTTTTAATGCGCCCCACATTAACGTAATGCAGATGGCGCTCGCACACCGCCTTCAGGCGGAACTTGTCATCCTTTGACGAATATTCCAGCTGCAGCGGCAGATATTCCTTCCGCACGCTTTCGTTTTTGCCGCTGATAAAGCTGATTTCCACCCTGCGCTTTTCCGTTATCGCCTGCAGCAGCAAGCGAAAATGCTGTTTGTACTGCGGATCATCATAATTATCACCGTCGCTGTAACGGTCGAAATAGACAAACTGTTCCTCACTGAACAGAGGCTCAACATCCTCCAGTCCGCTGCAATCTACATCAAAAAGCTGTATCCGCTTATCCGTCAGCAGGCTTTTCAGCCAGCGACGCTGCAATGTTGTCAACGGCATCGCCGGTGCATGCCGCAGCGGCGTAGTCATATCCTTCTGCAGCAGCGGCCAGCTTCCGTCCTGCAGTGCATTGGGAATAGTCAGGCAGCTGTCGGCAAAGGCCTGCTCCCGCACCAACAGCTCCAAGCTATCCTTCGTCAGCTGCTTTTCCTGTGCCTGCCGCAAAATGGAGCTCACAACATTAAAATAGGTGCCGTATATTTCGTTAAAAAAGCTGTCATTTTTCGCCATCCGCTTGCACCTCCTGGAGATAATAGGCTGCCGTCTGCTCCAAATCATCATAAAAAATGCGCTCTATTTCCTCGTTACTGCAGCTAAAGGCAGTAATACGCCCGATAAAGGTGCGTATCCACGGCAATAGCTCACGCGCATCATACACGGCAGCACTGAAGCGATAATGCTCCGCATCCAGCTGCCGCACCGTTCCGCAGCGTTTTTCACGCTCCAGGCGCTGCACAATAAACTGCTCGTCAGCTGCCGCCTCCACCGTAAAGCTGATTTTCTCCAACCGGTCTGTCCTGAGCATGCCTGCGCCCCAGATGTGCGGAGCTGCCTCCTTAGCCAGCTGCAAAAACTCCTCATAGCGTCCTTCTGCGCGTTTAACCTCAATACTTTCGATATGGTCCAGACGGTTGAACAGCAGCTTTTGCGCAGCATAGCTGTAGCTCAAAAGATACTGACGTCCGGTCCTCGTGCTGCAGTAAATTTTCAAAGGGCAAACATATTGCGGTATACTGCTGCCGTCCTTGTCACAGCGGTAAAGCGTTACGGACTGCCTGCTGTTCATCGCCTCCAGCAGTTCGTACAGCAGCTTGCTGTCCATCGTATATAAAATAAAATGATGCTTAAAGGCAAAGGCTTCGCAGTCCTCGGCAAATTTATCCAACAGATAGGAGCCTGCCTCTCCCAAAGGCGCCGCCTCGGAAAAGAAGGCGCAGGCAAGCTGCCAACTGCGCCAGTTCACCTCATCACGCGCCAGGCAGTAAAGATTGCGCCGTCCCTGCTTCACCAGCCGCAGCATTCCCAGCGCAGTATATTCATTCAGCTTGTTGCGCACCGTCGATTCATCGGGCTGACGCAGCTGATTGTCAAAGCAGTTGAAATAACGGCCGCTCAGCAGCTCCAACAGCTCTGCCGCCGAATAAGCCTTGCCGTCGGCAAGAATATCCAGCAGATAAAAATGCAGCGTAATATCCATGGACGTAAAGCTCTTGGCCTTCCAGCTTTTATACAAAGGATTATGACTGATACTGCTGCTGTCGAAAGAAATGCGGTAGGCTCTGCCGTCCGCATCGCTTTTAAAGCTCATGTAATCCTCCAGCCAGCTGTCCAGACGCCGGCGATTATCATCATAGCTTCTGGAGCTTTTGGCGGTAAAATCCTGTCGCTTTTCAAAGCCGTATACATAAAAACGCCGCATAAAATTGCGGATATCACTGTAATTTTTAAAAAGCTCGCTATAAGCCATCTGCTTTTGTTCCCCTTCCGCTCCAAATTAATATTAGTATACCATAAGCAGCGTATGATTAGCGCCTATTAGGAAAACACACTGTCAAAGGGGTTCGTAGCGGGGGTTAGCCCGCTACTGCGGTATCTTCCTTAGTGTTGATTTCAATGTACTCGGCAATCTTGCGGAGCTCGTCAGCAAATTTGAATTTCACGCTGATATTGCCGTTTTCATAGACCTTGATATAGTCCACAAGTTCAACCAAGATTTCACGGTTGAGGGCTTCAATGTTCTGATACTTCATAAAGGCTACCAGTGCAGGATGCTCGTTGTCCACACCGTTTGCCAGTTCTGCGCGTTCAGCGTTCAGCCGGGTAAGCACCGCGGAAATATCAGAAGTCTGCCGTTCATAGTCAGCCTTCATATCCCGGTATTCCTGCTGGGTGATTTCACCGTCTTTCCAGTCCTGATAAAGAGATTGCTTGTAGCGTGTTATCTTTGTCAGTTCCCGCTCTTTTGCAGCTATCAGATCGTCCAGTCGGTAAGACTGGCTTTTTTTGATTGGAGCGGAATTGATCTGCGTGACGATTTCCGAGTAGGAAACAGCCAAATGTACCTGATGCTGTACAGCGAACAAAACAGCAGCCTCCAGCCGTTCATGCTTGATTGAGTGCATGGTGCAGGCTGTCCGGGAACGGTTCTTGTAGGTTGAGCAAGAATAATATACATTGTTGTTCTTGCCAACGCATCGGGTAATGGCCCGCCCGCAATCGGCACATTTCAGAAAGCCGCTGAATAAATGTACCTCACGGCCTTTCGGGGAAGTACGGGTATCACGCTGTAAGAGAGCCTGTACCTTGTCGAAAGTTTCATAGTCGATAATGGCCTCATGCGTTCCAGCCACTTCCACCCATTCCTCGCGTGGAACAGCTTCAATCTGGTGTACCTTGTAGCTTTTCACCCGGCTTCGGCCTTGGGCTAAATCCCCGGTGTAGGTCGGATTGGTAAGAATGGAGTGGATCATGCGGACTCCCCACATAGGATCGTCATACCCTCTTGTCGAAACAGGCAAGCCCTTTTGTACCTTGTAAGCCGAGGGGCTCGGTACGCCGTGTTCGTTCAGGTACAACGCGATAGCACGTTTTGATGACCCTTGAATAAGCATTGTGAAAATGAGTTTGACATTTTCAGCAGCATCGGGATCAACAATCAGCCTGTGCTTGTCCTTTGGGTGCTTTACATAGCCGTAAGGAGCAAATGCTCCGATATACTGGCCGTTGCGCCGCTTGTAGTCAAATACCTGCCGGATCTTTTTGGAAGTCTGATAGCAGTAATTATCGTTCATCACGTTTGTAATGGGAACGATGATATTTGAAACGCTGTCGGGGTTCTTGTAGCTGTCCACATTCTCAGCAAGGCTGATAAAGCGAACACCCATTTGAACAAACAGGTTATCGATCAAACTTCCGGCATCGCTATAATTTCGTGCGAAGCGGGACAGGTCTTTTACTACCACGCAGTTAATTTTTCCGCTCATTACATCGGAAAGGAGCCGCTGGAAGTTCTCCCGGTTGGCGTCCGTTCCTGTGTGTCCATCGTCTACATATTCGGAAACACTTTCAAATTCTCCGATATGCTTCTGATAAAAGTCATTGAGCAGATCACGCTGGTTGATGACGCTGTTGCTGTCGTCCTTTCCCTTTTTCAAGTCCTCCTTGGAGAGCCGGATGTATGCGCCCAGCCGCCAGCGGCGGACGGTATAAGAGGGAGAGAAACTCTGTTGCAATCCTCTGTTTTTTGTTCGTGCCATTGTTCCTCCTTCCCTATCACATTACATCTATATTATACCTCTGCTCGGGCGGGACAACAAGGATGCCTCCGCCTCGGGACACTTTGTCTCGAAGTAGAAACGGGCCATAACCGAAGTTACAGCCCGCTTTTTTGCCGGAGCAGGAAGTCCGTCAGCGTGTCCTGCAAGGACGGCCCGCTTTCCGCAAATTCAATCTTTACACCGATCCCACCGATGCAAAAGCAGTATGGATTTTCTACCGCCTGCAAAAACAGAGCGATCCGCTCCTCCCGGGGGAGAGAGGTGTCAAAGGCCATACCGCTCACATCCGGCAGGGACTCGGGAGCCACTGCGCCGATGTCAACGCTTTTCATTTGTTCCAGTTCCTTTGCCGTTAATCTCACGGTAAAACCTCCTTATCAAAAATAGGATATGCCTCCCGCATATCGTGGGGAAACGCAAGAGGGCAGCACCTAAACGATGCTGCCCTCTTGTCTCACTCCATGTAAGTATAAAATAGAGAATGCCGCTCCCATTTTCTTGCCCTGTCCAAAGACAACTATACTCAGAGCGGCGTTCCCTCGCAGATAAAAGGGCAGCCGGGGAGACAGGCGGCCAGCCTGTCCTATGCCGGATCGTGGCCGTGGCCTGGCCCAGCCCAGTTGCGGCGTTGGTGTTGTTCGCTCGTTCTTCCGAAGAAAAAGTCACAGCGCACCCGCCGCCCGGCTCCCCGGACTATGCCCGGGGCCGCCGCTGTTTATCTGCGAAAAGAAGAATATCTCCTTTCATAAACCGAGACATTTTTTCATCATTTCCAAGTGGGGAAAATGAAAAAATCAAAAAGTTTTTTTCATGCGCTCAAGGCCACGCTTGATCGACTGGCGGACAGACTCCTCGTGTACGCCCTCGGCCTCGGCAATTTCCTTGATGCTCTTTCCGAGAATGATGTGGGCATCAATCCTGCGGCCCTGGATCTCCGGTAAAGAGTTGAGTGCGTTCCACAGACGGATGAACAGCTCCATGCGCTCCAGAAGCTCCTGGGGCGTTGGCTCATGCAGGCAGGCGGAATATTCGATCCCGTCATCGCAGTCCAGAGAATACTGCGCCTTATGCCGGGAGAGCCGCCGCTGGTAGGCCATTTCGTGCCGGGCATCGGACACAAATACTTCGGCTACCTCGTCAGAAACCTCGATAAACTGATCCTGTGTGTACCAATAATAAAAATCCTTCAGATTGATTGTAGTCATAAATAAACCTCCGTTTCGGTGTTGGGTGGATGAGTGACCGAAACGGGGCTCGGCGGAGAACGGCATCCCGGAGAGCCGCCCCGCACCTCGGGACAATTTGTCTCGAAGTACAAAAAAACGCCTGGGCGACACAAAGCCGCACAGACGCATGAAATTATATATTCATTTATGTACTGCCTAATTTCACTTTCATAACCAGACTGTCCCGGAGGGGGAGCTGCGCTTTTTTTAGCTGGTGCAGGTCATGGGTACTGTGAAAAAAGGCAAAAATGGACACGGCGGCAATCCTCCTATATGCCGCCGCAGATTTACACGGTGTTAGACCGTCGTTGGGTTAGGATAGACGAAAAGAAGCGGCGGCTCTGAAAATCAAAGCCGCCAAGAAGCAATAAGCGCGTGAAAATACATCTGCTCTGCGACGGCTTTTTTTCTTTTGCCGTCGTCCGGCAGATTTCACGATATATAAGCTCTAAATAATGCCTCTGATTTCATTCAGAGAATGGATGTGGTTTTCAGTCATATATTTTTGAATACCGTCTATAATCTCCATTGTGGCATAGGGATTATTAAAATTAGTAGTTCCAACGGCAACCGCATGAGCGCCAACCATGATAAACTCAAGGGCATCCTCAAAGGTTGAAATGCCTCCCATTCCGATTACTGGCACAGTAACCGCTTTGCAGACTTCATAAACCATCCGCACAGCAACTGGCATAATTCCCGGGCCGGAATAGCCGCCAATTTTATTAGCGAGAATTGCTTTTCGGTTCCTAATATCTATCTTCATCCCCTTTAACGTATTGATAAGAGAAAGGCCATCGGCTCCACCAGCAACAGCCGCTTTCGCTATTTCTGTTATGTCCGTTACTTCTGGCGTTAATTTTACGATTAAGGGCTGTTTTGAAAAATGCCGAACCGATGTTACAATTCGCTCTACCATATGCGGATCAGTTCCAAAAGTCAATCCTCCTTCCTCTACGTTTGGACAAGAAATATTTAATTCCAGCAAATCCACATCACAATCCGAAAGCTGTTCCGCAACCGAGCAATACTGTGTCAAAGTATGACCGCAGATATTGACGATGATTTTTGTATCGTATTTCCGAAGAAAAGGTAAGTCATTTTCGATGAAATATTTCACTCCCGGATTTTGAAGCCCAATCGAATTTAATACTCCGCTTCGGGTTTCCGCTATTCGGGGAGTCGCATTTCCTTTCCACGCTTCATCAGAAACGCCTTTTACGGTGATTGCCCCTAAACGGTTTAAATCTACATATTCGCTGTATTCTCGCCCAAAACCAAAAGTTCCAGAGGCAGTAGTAACAGGGTTTTTCAGCGTTACACCCGCAATCGTAACCTCCGTGTTGCTATTCATTCCAAACCACCTCCTCTCCCCAAAAGACGGGGCCATCCTTGCACACTTTTCTATATTGCCAGTCAGTCTCTCCGGATTTTTGTACTTTTATTGCACAGCCCATACATGCTCCCAAACCGCAGGCCATGCGTTCCTCCATTAAAACCTGTATCGGGATATGATTCCGTTCAGCCCAGACTGAAGCGGCTTGAAGCATTGGACGAGGGCCGCAGGAAAAAATCATATTGCCAGCGGGAGAAATGTTTTCCAATAATTCTACGACATTTCCACGATAACCTTTATCTCCAGTCAGTGTTGCAATATGGATTTTCCCATTGGAAATTCTAAATTCTTCAACAAGAAACGGAAGGTCAGAAAAACCGAGAAAAATTTCCGTGCTCCCTTTTAATCGTTGTACGAGCTCTAACAAAGGAGGAATTCCGATTCCGCCTCCAATAACAATGTTGTGTCCGGGGGAATCAGAAAGTGAAAAACCATTTCCCAGCGGCCCCATAACCTTTATAGATTCTCCGCTTCGCATTGTTGAAAATTGCTTTGTTCCATTTCCAACAATGCGGTAAATAATGCGGAGATATTCCGGCAAAATAGCCGACAAACTAATAGGGCGAGGGAGCAACAATGTATTGTCATCAAGATAAAGGTTGATAAACTGTCCGGGGCGGGCTGTTGCCGCTATCTTAGGGGCGTACAATTCCATTCGCCTAATACCTGGAGCTATTTCAAGATTACTGCGTATATACGCTGTCTCATATGTACTCATTTGTTGCCCCCTGTCCTGTTAATTTACCACGCTTCAGCATATCAAAGATGCCGCAGGTTTTCACGGTATCTCCTTAATTCTTTTTCGTCAACGGAGCCGATCACTTTATCTATCCAGCGGATCATTTTTTCTTTGTCTTTTGGCAGATGTCCTTCGACGTTGACACAGTTTGAAGCGCCCATTGTTGCAAAGTAGGTGGGAATCTTCAAATTTTGAATCAAGGTCTTTAATTCCAGCAGTTTTTCAAATTCTGTTTCCTCCGTCCAATTCCCTGCTTGAATTTCCTGATACAATTCAGAGGTAGGATAGATTGTGAGCATGGAGGACACGATAATTTTAGGGCGAAGCTGGTTAAAGACCTCTGCGGTATTTTTCGCGCCGCTTTCACTTCTGCCAGTACCATATATTCCGGCAAGATAAAAGAAATTATAATCCATTCCGACTTCATCGAGCCGCTTGCACTCCCTGATAATTTCTTTTGTGCCAAATCCCTTGTGCATAAAGGACAGGGATTCGTCATCGCCAGCTTCTACTCCGATAGTAAGGCTGTTATATCCAAGCTCACGGAGCTCCCGAAGCTGTTCGGTTGTTTTTGGTGTAATATCAGTAATGCGGGCAAAACATCCGATTGAGCCAACCTTTGGATAATACTTTTTTACCAGCTCTGCCAGCGTTTTCAGTTTATCGAAACTTAAAACAAAAGGATTGGCGCCAGTAAAGAAAACTCTCTTTGCGTTGCGATAATAGCGACTAATCTCCTTTAAATCTTCTTCAACCTCAGCCAGCGGAGACATTCGGAATTTAAAGGGTACATCTTCATAAAGGGTACAAAACTTGCATTTATGGTGAGTACAGCCAGCCGTCACCTGAATCAGCGCACTGTATGCCTCATAAGGCGGCCTCCAAATAGTTCCTGTGTAGTGCATATATCATTTCTCCTTTCACTTCTGCATTTCTGCTAATGCGTTACGGAGCACCGTGACTTTATCTGTCCATTCCCAAGGGAGCTGTAAATCTTTTCTCCCAAAGTGCCCATATGCCGCAGTCGGTTTATAAATCGGCTTTCTAAGGCCCAGCCCGTTAATAATAGAGGACGGGCGCAAGTCAAAATATTTATCTATCAATTTCAGAATTGCCTCGTCCGAAATAATCCCTGTTCCGAAAGTATTTACGGAGACAGAAACAGGCTGTGCAACGCCAATCGCATAGGCAATCTGAATTTCGCACTGATGAGCGATTCCGGCAGCAACAAGATTTTTAGCCACATACCGGGCCGCATAAGAGGCGCTTCGGTCAACCTTTGTCGGATCTTTCCCCGAAAATGCTCCGCCGCCATGTCTGGCGAATCCACCATATGTATCTACAACAATTTTACGCCCCGTCAGTCCTGTGTCTCCCTGTGGGCCTCCAATTACAAAACGCCCAGTAGGATTGATAAGATATTTTGTGTGTCCGTCAATGAGTTCTTTCGGGATAACTGCCTGGATCACATGCTCCAACATATCTTTTTCAATCGTATCGTGTGCCGCCTCGGGTAAATGTTGTGTTGAAATAACCACGGTATCTACACGCACAGGCTTATTATCCTCATATTCCACGGAAACCTGTGCTTTCCCGTCCGGCCCAAGATAAGGGACAATTTCATTCTTTCTTACATAGGCCAGTCTTTTTGTCAGAGCATGAGCCAGATAAATCGGCAACGGCATTAGTTCATCTGTTTCATCGGAAGCATATCCGAAAACCATTCCCTGATCGCCAGCTCCAAGCTCCTGCTTTTTGCTTCCCCGGACCTCTAATGCTTTGGAAACGCCCTGCGCAATATCCGGCGATTGCCCGTGAATGGAAGTGATAACCGCAACCGTATCCGCATCAAATCCGAAGCGGTAATCGCTATATCCAATCTCACGAATGGTATCGCGTGCTATCGCTTCAATATCAATTCCATTCATTCCGCCGTCTGATACTTCGCCCATAATAAAGACAACCCCAGTTGTGGCAACTACCTCGCAAGCCACTCTTGCCTCCGGCTTTTTCCGTATAATTGCATCCAGAATAGCGTCCGCTATCTGGTCACACAATTTATCTGGATGCCCTTCTGTTACAGATTCAGAAGCAAACAATTTCCTCATAAGTGATTCCTCCTTGCCTTATTCGTTTACCAAATCCGCATTACAAATGTGGATAGTCAAAGTGTTTTCAGAGAACAACTGATCGCCTGTATATAGCCTATATTTCAGTTGTGCAGCCAGCAAATCTTCTTTTGCATCCAAATGGTAAGATTCTGTCTCTACTCCAAAAACAATTTTTCCAAAAGGAGTCAGATAGTCAGCGACTGTCTTAGTGTATGGAGTAAATAGGAATTGTCCGGCAATAGAACCGCTTTTATTCAAGCGCATTTCCGATTCCGAAAGGAAAAGGAGATTGTCTGTTGCGGTTCCATTTTCGTCCAATTCATAGTAGCTAATGGTATGAATACCATTCTCCATACAATAGCTCCCGGTTGTTTTTGTCAAAATTGCTTCGGGGGCACTACCGGTATTTTGAATACCAAGAACAGAAATCTGAATGTTATGTTTCATCTCTTTCGCCTCCGTTCAAGCACAGTCTAAATCGAAAAGAAAAATTCCACAAGTACGGTCTTTTTATTGGCTTAGTGGCATTTTTCATACCGGTATCTTTTAAAATACCGGTATGAAAAAATCCACTAACTTGATGGCCTATCTGAAATATAGTATAATTATCCCAAAAACAAAGGAGGCCTTTTCATGGCTGATAATAAATTTTCCCGCAGTCAGAGTTTGATGGCGAGCTGCGTTCCTATGACGATATTGCAGTCTATTATTGGCGGCAAATGGAAGATTCTGATTTTGTGGTACATATCCGTATATAAAGTCCAGCGGTTCGGAGAATTGCAAAGACGAATCGGTAATGAAATTACAAAATCAACCCTTACAAAACAGTTGCGAGAGCTGGAACACGATGGTTGGATCAATCGGCAAATTTATCAGGAAATTCCGCCCAAAGTGGAATACACGCTCACGGAATTAGCAGAGAGCTTTGTTCCTGTTCTGGAGCAAATGAAAGAATGGAGCGAAACACATTTGTGCTGATTGCTTGTGCCTGCTAAAATACAAAGAAAGATTATAAGCAAGACTTCGGGACAAATTGTCCCGAAGTCCCAGTTATATTCCATCCTTTGATTCGACCACAGCAGTCACGAAAACATGAAATTAAATAGTCAGTAGTATGAAATAGACAGTCGTTCAAATAATATCACATGAAATGTAAAATCATATCAGGTGATGTTATGAAGATAGAACGAGATGAAAGACGCTTTGATTTTCACGATATAGGGCTCGCCATCAAGCGTGCAAGAGAAGCCAGCGGCATGACACAGGAGCAACTGGCCTATATTGTTGACCGCGCTCCGCGTACCATTATGTATAACGAAAATGACGGTCAGCATCCAAGCCTCAACACCTTTTATCAGATGGTCACAATGTTTGATATATCGGTGGATCAATACTTTTACCCGTCCCAAAATAGCGGGAGCGAGTGCAGAAAGCGGATTGATGCCATGCTAAACGCTCTGGACGAAAAGGAACTGAAAATCGTTGAAGCCACGATCCAAGCGATGAAAGCGGCGAAAGAAACGGAGGAAGCGTAAGAAAGCGTGACCTTCGTTTTTTTGCGCCATGTAGCGGAAGCGCACGAAACGGCAAGCAATTCAGGTGTGGCCACACTCCGAAATTTTTGCAGGGCGCAGGGCCCGCAAAAATGCTTGTTGGGGAGCTCCCCAAACCCGCTGAACTTCGGGACAAATTGTCCCAAAGTCCCGGCGCTATGCGCCTGTTGTCTGCGGCCTGTCGCTATCGCTCCTGGGCCTTATTTTCACGCTCGTCTGTTATGCCGAGCAGATGATCAATGTTCGCTTTTATTGCCACGGCCTCCCGCATTTGCCGCTGGGCATCCCGGTATTCTGCATAAAGCTCTTTCTTTTGTCCCGCCAGCTCACGGCGGGATTTTTTTAGTGCTTCAATCTTAGGGAGCTTTGCGCCGTTCAGTATGGTGTTCATGGTATCCTTTGCCGCCCGGTAAGTGGCAAGCTCCACTTCATGCTGGGCCAGATACTTTTTGCTGTACCGCGCAGCCTTGTACCCATCGAACACCGGGCGGGTCTTGGCATAGTCCACCGTGGCAGCCATCAGCTCCGAGGTTTTGGAAAGGGCCTCCTCCGTTGTGCGGAGCTCGTCAGACAGCTTGTGAAAGTGATCCACAGCAGCCTCGGTGCGGGCCGTCAGCGCCGCATAGTCTGTCAGATGATGCTCCTGCAAATACTGGAGCGCGGCAGCCATCTGTTTTAGGTTGTAGACCTTGGCCCATCGTTCATAGGCCGGGCCTTTGCCCTGGGCCATACGCTCTTGAATGTCGATGATAAGATTAACTCGCCGTGGCGGAACCGTGGGCTCCTCTGGTAGTTCAGGGAGCGGACGTTCCCCAGCAATTACCGCCTTGATGTCCTCCGGGTCAAATCCGGCTCCCAGTGTAGAAGCCCGGAGCCGGGTCGGTTTTTCCTGTTCGGGCGCAAGGAATGAGATGACACCGCCGCGCCCCTGTTTTACGGCAAAGCCGGACTCCTCCATGAGACGAAGAAAGTCGGCAAAGTCCGTGGGCTTTTTCTCCAAAGCGGCGAGAACAGCCAGCCGCACCCGCTGCTTGGCAGAGGGCGGCTTTTCCTCGATCCACTGGCCATAGTGAAGAAAGCGGCCCTTGCTGTGCTGGCGCGGATTTTGAATGACAGACAATTCATGTTCGATGCACACGCGGTCAGAGAGCCGCCGCAGGGCAAAGGACGAACCAATAAAATTATGAAATTTCCGGGAGCGGTCAAAGGCCGTTGCATTAAAATAAATGTGATTGTGGATATGGGCCTTATCGGTATGCGTACAGACAAAGAATTGATGCTTTCCCTTTGTCCAGCGCATCGCCGTTTCATAACCGATACGATTTGCTTCTTCCGCCGTAACCTCACCGGGCAGAAACGCCTGCCGGATCTGAAAGAACAGTGCCCCGCGAGATACGGCCCGGCCTGTCTCTGCAAGGTATTGACTTTTTACCAGAAGAAACTCGGCGGGAGCCGTGTTCGGATCGCAGAGATAGGAAGATACGGCTCCCAGCTTTTCCGGGTTCAGGCCATAGGTGAAACGATCCTCCATCGTTTGAATTGCACTTTTTCCCGCCGCTGTTTTATAAGGGCGGATGTAGGTGGTCGCCGTAGAAATCCCTCCCTCCAAAAGGAAACGGCGGCTGTCAATTCAGCCGCCGCGTGAGACTTTGGGACAACTTGTCCCAAAGCCATATGATGATTCACTTAATGTTCAATATCCTCCAATGGGGATAATTCAGGATATATTCCGGAATGCTTATTAAGCATAGCCTCCATTCTTGTATCTTTTTCTTGCATTGTGTGTTGAAAACAAACTATTCGTGTAAGCAGATTTATCCCGCCTGCCTCCATACAAATTTCAGTGATGCTCTTTTCACTATATTCAGGGTGCTCGGTTAAAAACGCCTTGATTTCAGTTGATTTTTCAAAACGTTCAATAGTAATCTGATGGTCTAAACAAAAGTTTTTGTGCATTTCCTCGAATGACTTATCATCGTATTTGATGATATATATAGATCTCTCCAACTCATCTCCTAATGGCGGATTGATGCAACTGTCATTCATATTTAGGCTCATTGACAAACCTGTTGCATGACAATAATGTGCTGAAAAAATTTCTGATCCAGCTCGGTTATCAAAATCATGATCACTTAGATAGACTCGACCAATATCCGTTCTTTCATCTCGATAATATAAATTTAAAATGTATAATGCACCTAAAGCTTGAAGTAAGTTCTCAATGCTCGCTTTTTTTAATGAGTTACGGCGGTCGTGCTTTACAGCTTGATATGCCTGTTTCCACTTGCTTCCGCTTGTACCGCGTTTGTGGGATTTATGCAATGGAGTCAATATTTTATTTTTTTCATCAGTGAAATAGAAGTTGATAGCCGAAACTGCTATTTGCTTTTTGCTCAAAAGCCATTTTTGCTCCAACAAAGCTAAACAATCTGTATCGAAATATAAGTCTCTATTGTTTCCCTGTGGATCTGTCGGAGACATATTTCCACCAAGCATACAATACAGTTCTTTAGAAAGCGCTTCAATTTCTACTGAACAGCGTACGATTAAGTCCGCGATAAACATTGAATAAGTTCCAAGTTGGTCATCAGAAAAATGAATATAGTCAGCCAATTTTAGAAATTCTTTTTCAAGATTTTTATATACCGGCCAATACAAATTCGGGGTAGACATAGGCGAAACCTCCGTTTTTTATATTGATTATATTCGATTTTTCCTGATATTTCAATATAAAGCCGGGGAGCGGTATCAACCACTCCCCGGATGGGTCAGAGCTCTACCAGCGCGGAGAGCTGTTTCAAGAGATCAGACAGCGGCCCCCACAAAGCGGCATAGTCCCGCTGCAAGGCCGCGAGTTCTTCGGGATAAATCGCGCCGTAGGTGTTGGCTTGAATTGCCACTTGGTTCAGATTGTTGGAGCAGCGCCGCTGGAGCGAAACCAGCTCACGAACAGGCGAAAGGTCAACATGAAGCACATACCCACTCAGGGCCATTTTCCGCATATAGGCTCCCATATTACGGATGCCAGCCTCCGCCATACGTTCTTGAATCAGAGCCTGCTCCGCCTCCGACACCATCACATGAAGATGGATCGGACGGCGGCGTTTCTTTGTCATCGCTCCTCACGCTCCCGGCTGCGGCAGGCGCGGGGCGGCTCCTTTACCTTATCCAGCGGCTTTTCCTGTTCGTCTGCCGGAACAGGGTGCGGCAAATGAAATTCACGGTGCAGGCGCAGCACCTCCAGTACAGACAATTCCTGTTCACGTTTCTTTTCCATATACGCACCTCCTTATCTATCGCCACGGTCAGGCTGCCTCCGTTGGGGAGCCGGAGCCTCCGAGCCGCGATCTGCCTCCGCCAACTTTGCCGCATTTTTCATCTGCTCGGCAATCGGACGGGGCCTGTCGGGATTATCAGGCGCAGGACGCAGCTCATAGTCGGATGCCTGTTTTTCCGTTAGCGGGCTGGTATAGGTAAGATAGCCCCAAGCCAAGAACGAGCCATTTTCCACCGGGATGCGCTGATCGTAATTGAAGATTTCATCCGGCTTGTTATAAGGCGGCTTCGGGAATGTCCCGATGTCCACAGGCTGCTGGGTCGAATAATACTTGTAAAGGCCGGGAGCCTCGGTCTGCCTGATCCCGACGTTATAAATACGCTGATAGTCCTGCACCCGGTCTGTAAAATCCTGTTCCATCGCGGTGCGGTCATTTCCATAGTGACCCCATTCGTACTGCCGCAGGCCGTCTGTGTCATCATAGCAGGCCCATGTGACATAGCGGGATGGCGCGGTGGGATGCTCGCCCAATGCAAATCCCCGCCCATTTTCCAGCATGACCGCCTTCAAAATAGCATAGCCTTGATTTTTGTCCATAGTACACCTCCCATCATCGAGACATTTCTTTGTTTTCTCTTTTCACAAACGGCTGGAGCTGATAGGGGCTTGTACCGTCCTTGGGTTGCAGAAAGTCTATCCGGGCCGCAGCACGGATAGCGTTCTGGTTAAGCTGCCGCTGCCATGCCCCTTGGCTGGGAGCCCACTTAAAGCCGTTGCTTTTCAGTTCCTGCCGCTGATCGGCATCGGGCTTTTCCTCAAAAATAAGCTGCAAACGATTTTCAGCCTCGTTGATTTTTGCCTCGCCTCCGGGGAATGTCCAGCCTGCAAACTCGGAGCGGCTGCTCAGTTCCTCAATGCGCTGGCGCACACGGCGGATGTTGGCGTTGTTGTTGGAAAGCAGATAGGCGGGGTACGGCTTGCTTTTATCCAAGTGCCATGACTGCGCCATATCTGCTTTGAGCTTTTCGGCCTGCTCCGGCGTAAGCTCCGGGCAGCCGTCCAGCGTTTTGTGTTTCCGAAAATACGCATTGACCGCCTTCATGGTGGCCTGCAGGGACTCCAGCCCCTCCAGCTTTTTTGTCAGCTTTTCCACGGCCAGATCGTCATCCGCGCTGATCCCACCCATTCCAACAGAGCGGATTTTATCAAGCAGCTTTGAAATCTCCGCATACTCTCCATAGTTGCGATCCCGGGCGGCGTTCTGCTTGTGCTTTTTTGTCACAGGGAAATTGCCGCCCCCGGAGATCAGAATAGAGGGCACCCGGGCATCAATCACATTGCGTTCATTCAGATTTTCCGCAAGTTTCCGGGCATAGCGATCCACCAGAGCGTCAATCTTATCGTGGTACATGGGATCGACACGGGCTTTCTGGCGTTCCGCCGCTGCATACGCTTCATCGACCATTGCCCGGTAGCCCGCCGTAGCGGAGCCCGGCTGATAGTCGGAAAAGCTGTTCATGTCTTTTGCCCGCTTTGCGGCTTCTTCATTGATCGGATAATATTTCGGCATAGTACCTCCTTCCACAAAAGCCGGAACTTTGGGACAAATTGTCCCAAAGCCCCGGCAGCTAAAATGTTGACAGCATCTCACGGAAACAGGGCCGGACATAGAAACATACGCCTCCCGCAGAAAAGGGCCTTAAAAAGCCTTGTCATAAGCGGGTTTAGGCTGGCCTAATTGTCAACACATCAGCCCCGTTTTTTCCGCATATATTCCCGCTGCTGTCTGCGGTGTGCCGCCTTTGCACAGGCCGCCGAACAATAGGTTTGCCGTCCATCAGGAGCCACGGCTCTGCCACATACCGGGCAAGCCTTGAAATCCGGCCTTGGCCCCTCTGTCAGCAACGCAGCCTCCAGCGCCGGATCAAGGGGCAGAACTGCCTCGCGGAAGTAGCGGCAATAAGCCCCCGTCCAGCATTTCCCAAACATATAGCACTCGCAATCCAGCGGCAGGCAGCCGCAGTCCCGGTCATAGTTGGCACACCATTTTGACACCAGCCTGCGGATTGCCGCTTTTTCTGTCCGGGTCAGTTCTCGGCCCACAGCATCACCTCCCGTTGCCCGGTGGTTTGAGCTGTTCCCGGTAGCAGAACACGCAGCCGATCCCGCGCCAGTAAGGGCAGCCGTCACAACGGGAGCCCTTCGGCGGCAGGCTGGGCGGCACACCCTTAAAGTAGCTTTTTTCTTTCATAAATCCCTCATAGGGGTTGTTGGTAAATCTCATTCATTATCCTCGCTTTCGGTATCGTCCTCGTCCCAAGGCGGCCCATCGTCCTCGGGATCGTCATAATCAGCCAGTTCCTCACTGTAATCCTCTTCGGGTACAGCAGCTTTTTCATGCTTCGGGCGGTAGATTTTCAAGTACCAGCCTGCACCGCCGCCCAGAACAGCCACTGCCAAAATCAGCAGAAGCGTCCCGGTATTACTTTTCTGCTGTGGCTCGGGTTCCGGCTCCTCCGCAGGTTCCGTCACCGGAGCGGGTTCGGGAGCTGTGCCAGCACACTCGGTCATGTTGACCGCGCAGACCTCGCAATCCGTATGGATGGCTCCGGGCGCACATTTTTCTGTGCAGGAGCAGGCCGGAAGTTCTCCGCCAGCGGCCTCCAGTGCAGCCAGCAGATCGGCTTCATCCACCATGTTCAAAAAGTAGGTGTGATACTGTTCGCCGTCCTCGTCCACAGGCTTGTCATAGTCAATGACAATGTAAAAGGTGTTGCCGCCGCTGGTTTCCACCGTGATGAACTGTTTGTTGGTTGCAGCATCGTAGAGCAGATCGCGGGTCACAAGGTTTCCATCCTCCGAAAAGCCCTCGCCCGGGGTAATGGTAGGCGCTGGCTCCGGGGCCGGAGTTTCTTCCACAACAGGCGGTTCCTCATTCCCGCCGTCCGAATAGGCATAGGCCGGGATTGCAAAGCCGCATAAAAGAACGGCGGAGCAAAGCCCCGCCGCCAACATACGAAAGTGTTTCATATTCAGTTTTCCTCCTTTTCTTCTTCGGACTTCGGGACACTTTGTCCCAAAGTACCTCCGTCCTTCAGCTTTTCAAACAGCAGCGGGAGCTCCGTAAGGGAAATGCTCATACCGCGCACAATGTCCACGATCTCGCTGTTTTCCGCCTCCAGCTTTTTCTGCTCCAGCTCCTTGAGCCGGGCCTGCTGTTCACTGATTTTGGCCTTGACCTTATCAATCTCGGCCTGAATTTTCATGCTTTTGGTAGTTGCCATTTCAAAACCTCCTATCACGGTAAACGCCCGTAGGCGTAAAAATGAGATTGCCAGTAGCTTGTATTCAAATTTGCGTAGCCGATGGGATCTCCGCAATGCAGCATTTTTCCATCACCGACATAAATCCCGCAATGGCTCACGCCCGGCGTGTCATAGGTGCCTTTGAAGAACACCAGATCACCGGGTTTTGGAGAACTGGTCGGCGTACAGATGTTATAGAGCCCCTGGGCTCCCAGCCTGCCCACATTCCAGCCGGAGTGATTGATAACCCACGAAACGTACCCCGAGCAATCAAAGGAAGTGGCGGGAGAACTGCCGCCCCATACATAGGGATAGCCGATGTATTTCTGCGCTTCGGCAAGCATCGCGGCAAAGGTTTCATCGTCCAGATATTCTCCGGGCACTTCGTAATCACCGGGTTTCCCGGTAATGTACTTGTTCACATAGGGAGAATCCGGAAACAGGTCAGGACGGTTTCCCAGCGTTGCCATATAGATGGCATACCGGGAAAGCTGATCCTCACCCATAACGTATACAGGCACATGGGACAAATCAAAATTTTCCAGCGTGACCGTACAGATGTAATAATCGTAAGGCACCTGATAGGTGTCCGTATGGGAGTTGCCATCCTCGTCCGTCCATGTGTCGGTTTCCGTGCGATACCGGGTTTCCACCACTACATCCTCCGTGAGAATGTACTGGCGTTCAAACAGCATTTGCAGCGTTCCCTGTACTTCGTCTATTGTCCATTGCCCCTCATGGAGCGCACACAAAAGAGAAAGTAGCACATAGGGGTCATGTTCGATTTCGTCCAGATCGAAGTGGTATTCGTCATAGTCATGGGTGCTTTCATAGGTGTCCAGATAATGCTGTAAATCATCTTCCAGCGCACAATAGGCGGCTTCGGCGGCCAGCATATCACGATCCTCGCAAGGATAGGTGCTGGCTCCTAATGCACCGGCCCCGGCGTTCCCCAGCATAAGCATGGTAGAGGAACAGGACTGCATAGCAAACAGGAGTAACACACAGAGCACCGCAACCACGGCACCTGCGGGATGACTTTTGACAAATTCCACTGCCCGGGCGGTCAGGCGTTCTGTGGCTGTGGCAGTTTTCCCAGCCGCAGCCGCGCTCTGCTTTACAGCCTCCTTTGCCTGCTTGCGGTATTGCCTACGGAGCCGTTGCTTCTGCCAGTAGCGGGTAAGGGCATTTTTCGTCAGCTCCGGGTGCTCCTGTGCGGCGGTGTGAAAATGGTAGTCCGCCGTGTATTTGGTATAGCGGGCCTCGGCCTTGCGTACCACTTTTGCCGGATGTTCCCGGACTTTACGGCGCACAAAGCGGGAGCCGTGCCGCAGCGCGGTTTCTCCCACAAGCTCAGAACGGTGTGCGCCTTCTGTGCCGACATTTTCCTGTTCCACTTCAAAAATCTTGCCATGCACGAAGCTGTGAACGGAACCACTGGCAACACGGCCTATGCGTTTTACCGGGCCGGGCTTTTTCGGCGGCTTTTGTTTTGCCAGCTTCTCCCGGGCCTGTTCCAGCTTTTCGCCTTGGGACTCCATACGGAGCTTTGCCGCCGCAGCCTGTTCCTGCTGGCTCTTTTTGCGGAACTTGGACTTCGGGACACTTTGTCCCGAAGTGTCGGAAGCCTCCGGCCCGGGCTGTTCCCCGTCAGGGGCGTGGGCGGTCTGCGACCAAGCCTCCTCCTTGGTCTTATTCGTTTTTCGTTTCATTCTTCATATCCTCCGGGCGGGTAGTCAGCAGGTCATAGATTTCTCCGCGAGGGAACCGATCCACAAACGGAATGGTTACATTTCCATAGAACAACAGCCCCTCGCCGGAATTGCTGTGTGTGATATAGGAAAGCTGATGCTCGGAAATACCGAGCTGTTTTGCCAGAATGGTACGGTCACTCTGCGCCTGCGAAAGCAGAATCATAAAATCCGTGTTGTCCAGAATGTTCTCGATTTCCCGGCTGGCCAAAAGGTCTTTGACGTTCTGCGTCAAAGCAGACGGCACACATCCTTTTTTACGCAGCATTTTCCAGACCGCCACAAAGTAGCTGGCCGTCAGCGGATCGCGGAGCAGGATATGAAACTCGTCAAAATAGCACCAAGTCGCCGCGCCCTCGTGGAAGTTCTGATCCACCGCCTGCGAAACAAACTCATTTGTGATGTGCATTGCAATCTTTCTAAGGTTTTCGCCCATGTTTTTCAGAACGATGCACACCACACGGCTGTCCGTCTTGACGTTGGTAGGATGGTTAAAGAGATTGAGGGAGCCTGTG
>ENA-ORCN01000226-ORCN01000226.1-human-gut-metagenome-genome-assembly--contig:-NODE-226-length-49216-cov-12.453550_pt1 | contig 49216 bp, 39 predicted proteins | sample MGYA00242984_ERZ507984 | MGnify/ENA primary metagenome ERZ507984 (study PRJEB26167, sample SAMN06115395) | human gut metagenome | host: Homo sapiens | place: China:Hubei | collected 2016-05-19... | reverse complement strand
ATTTAAAAAAAGTTTAATAGAGCAGCGGCCCGCATGAAGTCTCTATTCTGCAGACGCCTGTGCTCTTGCTTTTGCTGCAAAAATCCCGCCGTCGGTCAGGCAGCGGGATTTTTTGCATAGATCTTATTTGCCTGCGCGCAGCTCCTTCATGCAGTTGGCGCAGATGTTCTTGCCGCGGTAGTTCTCGACGTTCCGGCCGTCACCGCAGAAGATGCAGGTCGGCTCGTACTTCTTGAGAATAATGGATTCGCCATCGACATAGATTTCGATAGCGTCCTTCTCTGCGATGTCGAGCGTACGGCGCAGTTCGATGGGCAGAACGATTCTGCCGAGCTCGTCGACCTTTCTGACGATACCTGTGGATTTCATGGTAAACAACCCCCTTATTCTTAGCCATGCATATAGATCTAGCCGTCGGATGCTGCATGGACATCAGACAGCGCTCCCTCAAGCAGCTTTATTCTACCATCCAATTATGTACAAATTTTGAACAAAAAATCTTTTTCTTGTCGGAGAGCGAAATATGTTGTTGAATTTTCTCTGGTTTGGACTGATTTTACTTGCGTTTGTATCTGATCTGCTGACAGGAATGCCGTTTTCGTCCGGCATGGACGGACTGAGCGGCGCACGGGCGGGACTGGAGCTGGCGCTGACGCTGGCCGGGCCGGTCTGCCTCTGGTCGGGGCTGTCGCAGGCGATGGAGCGTGCGGGACTGACTGAAGGGCTGTGTACGGCGCTGCGGCCTGTGCTGCGGCGGCTGTTTCCGGTATGCGCAAAAGACTCCGAGGGCTTCTGGAACCTGTGCGGCAATCTGAGCGCGAATCTGCTGGGGTTGGGCAACGCGGCGACGCCGCTCGGCATCCGGACGGCGCAGCGGATGCAGGCGCTGTCCGGCGGCGGGGGAGCGTCGGATGAGCTGTGCCTGCTGGTCGTAATGAATACGGCGTCTTTGCAGCTGATCCCGTCGACGGTCGCCGCCGTCCGCGCGCAGCTCGGCGCGGCGCACGCGTTCGATATCCTGCCTGCCGTGTGGCTAGCGTCGGCCTGCTCGGTCGGAGCTGGGATTCTGGCGGCGAAGGGCCTGAAGCGATGCTGGAGAACCTGACGGAGCTGCTGCTGCCTGCGCTTTTGCTGCTGGCGGGTGCGGCAGGGATCGCAAAAAAGCAGGATGTTTACGGCGGAATGCTGACCGGTGCACAGGACGGGCTGCGGCTGATGCTCTCGCTGACCCCCACGCTGGTGCTGATGCTGACGGCGGTGACGATGCTGCGGGAGAGCGGCTTTTTTGCGCTGCTCACGCCCGTTTTCGCGCCGGTCTTCCGCCTGCTTGGCATCCCGCCGGAGGTCGCGCCGCTGGTACTTATCCGGCCTCTCAGCGGCAGCGCGGCGCTGGCCGTCGGGACAGATCTGATGCGGGAATACGGGGTCGATTCCCAGATCGGCCGGACGGCAGCGGTCATGCTCGGTTCGACCGAAACGACGTTCTACACCATCAGCGTCTATTTTGGCGCGGCAGGCGTCAAAAAAACGCGCTATGCGCTCCCGGCAGCCCTGATCGCCGACCTGACCGGCTTCTGCATGGCCGCACTGAGCGTGCGCGTGTTTTTCCGATAGCACCCTCGAAAAGGCTCCCCCTGTCATGTCCCGACAAGGGGAGCCTCCGGATGTACGTTCAGCCCTTTTCACCGTTGTTTTCCAGATAGATGGCAAGCCAATTCAGAAGCTTGGGATCCTCCGGATGGTAGATCAGGAAGCCGTCGTGATGCGGCCGGCTGACGACGATCTGCCTGCCGGAAAGGCTGAGGCTGCAGCACTCGTCTTCGGATGGCCCCCAGACCAGCATGAGCGAAACGCCCCGGCCGTCGTAGGCTCTGCCGGCGCTGACCGACTCGATGGGCCACGGCAGGAGATTGCGGAAATCCTCCCGGTAGCGGGTCGAGTTCAGAAGCATAAGAACACCTTCAAACGCCGTGTCCTCCGGCGTCACGTTTTGCAGCGCATAGCTTTCCGTGTACGCCCTGCCGTCCCGAACTCCGCTGAGCGACACGACTCCGGCGAGGCTGGTGATCTCATCCCGGTCAGAAGCCGTCATTTCCTCGAACGTGTGCGGCGTCAGCCGCCAGACGAGAAGACAGAGCAGCAGGATCGCAAGCAGCAGCAGGATGCACTTTTTCGTTCCCCGACGCATAGGCAGGCCCTCCTTTTTTCTGACTCTATACTATCAGACGGCTTCCGGCTTTGCAAGACGGCGAAGCATGAAGAATTCTGAAGATTTCCTTGGCCCAGATGCTGTGCACGGATACAAAATCAGCACTATATGTTGTGATTCACGCGGAAAAAGGTTAATATTTGCTTAAAACATGAGAAAAACGTTGAAAAAGCAAGAAAAATATGCTACTCTTTCGGTATACATAATCTGCTCCGCAATATGAGGAGGAACCGAAATGCAAAAGAGATGGATCAGTCTGCTGCTAGTGCTTGCGCTGGTGCTGGCTGTTTGGAGCGTCTGCGCTGTCGCGGCGGACGCGAAGAAGGCGGATGAGGCCGCCGGGGAAGAGGCGGCTACCGAGCCTGCCGCAGAGGAACCCGCCGAAGAGGATACTCCGGCGGAGGAACCCGCCGCTCCCGCCGAAGAAGCGGATACCGCTTCCGAGGCGGAAGAAGCACCCGCGGAGGACGGCGAACAGAACCACATCCACGCCGCAAACCGCGAGGACAGCTGCGAAGAGCCGTCCTTTGCGCCGCTGACCGTGACCGGCGGAAAGCTGGAATCCGGCTGCTATTATCTGACGGATGATCTGGCTCTTGAAGAGCCGCTCTGCGTGCCCAAAAACGGCGCGCAGGTCACGCTCTGCCTGAACGGCCACACGCTCCGTCTGGCGGATGGCGCTGAGGGCTGCATCATCTTCGTCGCCGTGAGCGATAAGGACGCGGAGCCGTCCGTCCTTACCATCACCGACTGCAACGGAGCGGACAGCTCCAGCAATTATTACGTCGACGACGACGGTGCGCTTGTTTTTGACGACGGCAGCTATGCCTGGCAGGAGGCCTATATCGCGGCAAGCGAAAAGAACGCGCTTGCCGGTGGCCGGATCACCGGCGCAACAGCAGGCGCGATCAGCGTGGGCGATTATAACGAGCTTTATCTGACAAACGTGAACATCATCGACAACGCGGGCCGCTATGGCGCAGGTGTTGTCGTTGCGGAGCACGCCTCCGCCGTGCTGGACAGCTGCGTCATCGCGGGCAACCGCCTGACGGGCGAAATGAAGGCCTCCGAAAAGCAGATCCTGGGCGGCGGCGTGTACTGCGCCGGTACGCTCGAGCTGAGCGGCACGACCAGCATCACCGGCAACCGCGCGCAGGACGCGCAGGATAACCTCTGGCTGGATGAAACTGCTGCACTCAAGATCGGCGATCTGGGCCTTGACAAGCAGGCGCACATCGGCGTCAGCGGAGCGGCGGAGCAGACGATCCTGACCGGCTACGCAGACGATTTCTCGGAGAACTTTACAAGCGACGATCTTACTCTGACCATCAGCACCGCACGTGAAAACGGCTTCACCGAGCTGACGCTTCAGGAGGCCGTTTATACGCTGACGCTCGATCCCGGCGAAGGAAGCGAACCTGTCACGCTGGAAGCAGAGCAGGGAAAAAGCCTGCACGAACTGAATGTGCAGGCTCCGGAGCGTGAAAACATGACGTTTGACGGCTGGTACACCGAAGAAGGGGACTGCGTCGACGCGGAAGCGCCGCTGCATCTGACCGGCGATACGACGCTTTCCGCCCGCTGGACGCAGGCGGAGCCGCAGAGCGCGGAGGCCGCGCTGCTGACCTATGACCCCGACGCGCCCATCACAAAACAGGAGGCGGCAAAGACGCTTTACCAGATGGCCCGCCAGCTCGGTCTGGACACCGAAGCCGGGCAGGAGGTCGATCTGACGCAGTTTGAAGACGCAGACGAGATCAGCGAGGACACGGCGGACGCCGTCCGCTGGGCCTATGCCGCCGACCTTCTCACAGAAAAGGACGGGAAGCTCCATGTTGCCGACGAGTTGACCCGGAAGGAGCTGACCCGGATGCTGGAGGATTTTCTGGATCTGATTTAAGCGCCGCGCTGCTTCCGCACCAGAAGCATACAGAGCAGCATCAGAAGCGGGAAAATGATGGCGGCGAGGATGCCTGCGCGGAGCGCTCCGCCGCAGGCGTCCGAGACGAGGCCCGCAAGCGTCGGGCCTCCCGCGCAGCCAAGATCACCCGCCAGCGCCAGCAGCGCGAACATCTGCGTTCCGCCTCCCCGGATGGAGGCGGACGCGCGGCTGAACGTTCCGGGCCAGAAAATGCCGACCGAGAAGCCGCACACGGCGCAGCCAAGCAGGCTCAGAACCGGAGACGGCACGAACACGATGCACAGATACGCCCCGACGCACAGCGCCGCGCAGACAGCCATATAGCGGTTTAAGTTCAGTTTTTCGCCGTATTTCCCGAAAATCAGCCTGGAAACGCCCATCATAGCTGCGAAGGCCATCGGCCCCGCCAGATCGCCTACAGTCTTCGAAACACCGAGCCCCTGTTCGGCAAAGGCTGACGACCACTGGCTTACGGCCTGTTCCGACGCGCCCGCGCAGAGCATCATCAGCATGAAGAGCCAGAACACGCGGCTTTTGACGAGCGCGCGCAGCGATAGCGCCTGCGCACCCTCGGCCTGCATCGGATAGAGCGGCGCACCCCCGAAGAAGACCGCGTTTACGACCGGAACGAGCGCCCATAAAAGCGCAAGGAGCTTCCAGTTTCCAATTCCGAACAGCGCGAAAAATGCCGTCGACAGCAGTACAACGCCCATATGTCCCCAGCAATAGAACGAATGGAGCAGGCTCATGTGCTGTTCCTTATTCTGCGTGGGGCAGGACTCCATCACCGGGCTGACAATGACCTCCAGCAGCCCGCCGCCGACGGCGTAGATCACGACGGCGATCAGAAGCCCCGTAAACGCATCCGGCAGCGCATCCGGAAGAATGGTCAGCAAGACAAGTCCTGCAGCCGAAGCAATATGCGACAGCAAAATAGCCGCGCGGTAACCGATGCGGTCCAGAAACCACGCCGAGAGCAGATCAATGCCGAGCTGAATGCAGAAATTGATCGTGATGAGCAGCGTGATCTTCGAAAGCGGGATCTGGTACGTCCGCTCGAACATGACGAACAGCAGCGGAACAAAGTTATTGACGATGGCCTGCACGATATAGCCGACATAGCAGCCAAGGATCGTCCGGCGGCAGGAGCTTTGCATGGGAATTACCTCTTTTTTTGCAGATTATCGCCTTTATATCACATCCGCACGGTCTTTGCAAGCGTCCTGCGGCCCGAAAGTTTTTTTCGCTTTACCGAAAAAAACACTTGACAAACGCGAATTTCAGGCGTATACTGCGTGGCAAGATGAAACCGTTGATGCAGACGAGTAAGCAGACAGGATTTCTCCCAGAGAGCTGCCGGGTGGTGCGAGTGCAGCAGAAAGACGTTTGCCGAATGGACTGCGGAGGGCAGGCTGAACGCGAAGGCAAGTAGGCGCTGACGGAGTCCCACCGTTACAGGGGAGGATGCGTGCAGGCGCGTCATGAGCGGACAAGCAATTGTCAATTTGGGTGGCACCGCAGAAGTTTTTCAGACTTTTGTCCCAAGAGATCAAACCGATAACCGGTTTTCTCTGTGGATGAAGGTCTTTTTTGTTTCCCTTTTCCCGGAGAAAGCCAAAACGCGAAAGGAGAAACAACTATGAAAACCGAAAACATTCCTTACAAGATCTATCTGTCTGAGTCTGAGATGCCCCAGAATTGGTACAATGTCCGCGCGGACATGAAGAATAAGCCCGCACCTCTCGTGAACCCTGGCACCGGCAAGCCCATGGGCTTTGACGATCTGCGCCCCGTTTTCTGTGACGAACTGATCGAGCAGGAGCTGGACAACGACACGCCGTATATCCCCATCCCGCAGGAGATCCGCGATTTCTACAAGATGTACCGTCCGTCGCCGCTGGTGCGCGCGTACTGCCTCGAGGAAAAGCTCGGAACCCCGGCGAAGATCTATTACAAATTCGAGGGCAACAATACCTCCGGCAGCCACAAGCTGAACTCTGCCATCGCGCAGGCGTATTACGCCAAAAAGCAGGGACTCAAGGGCGTTACGACCGAGACGGGCGCCGGTCAGTGGGGCACGGCCCTTTCCATGGCCTGCGCGTATCTGGGCCTCGACCTGAAGGTCTTCATGGTCAAGTGCTCGTATGAGCAGAAGCCCTTCCGCCGCGAGGTCATGCGCACCTATGGCGCAAGCGTCACGCCCAGCCCATCGAACACCACGAATGTCGGCCGCGCCATTCTCGCGAAGGACCCCGACACGACCGGTTCTCTCGGCTGCGCTATCAGCGAGGCCGTCGAGGTCGCCACGACCACGCCCGGCTGCCGCTATGTGCTCGGCAGCGTCCTGAATCAGGTCCTGCTCCATCAGTCGGTTATCGGTCTGGAAACGAAGATCGCGCTCGATAAATACGGCATTACGCCCGATATCATCATCGGCTGCGCCGGCGGCGGCTCGAACCTCGGCGGTCTGATCGCTCCGTTTATGGGCGAAAAGCTGCGCGGCGAAAAGGATTACCGCTTCATCGCCGTCGAACCCGCCTCCTGCCCCAGCTTTACGCGCGGCGTGTTCGCCTATGACTTCTGCGATACCGGCATGGTCTGCCCGCTGGCAAAAATGTACACGCTTGGCAGCGGCTTCATCCCGTCGGCCAACCACGCGGGCGGTCTGCGCTACCACGGCATGAGCCCGATCCTCTCGCGGCTGTACCACGACGGCCTGATGGAGGCCCGCAGCGTCGAGCAGACGAGTGTATTTGAAGCAGCGGAGTATTTCGCCCGCACTGAGGGCATTCTCCCCGCGCCGGAATCCAGCCACGCCATCCGCGCCGCCATCGACGAAGCGCTTAAGTGCAAGGAAACAGGGGAGGAGAAGACCATTGTCTTCGGACTGACCGGCACTGGCTACTTCGATCTCGTTGCGTATCAGAAGTTCAACGATCATGAAATGACCGATATTATCCCGACCGACGAGCAGCTTGCCGCAAGCATCGCAAAGCTGCCGAAGGTGTCGGAATGAAATTTCTGCGTACACCCTGTTGACATTTGTATGCGAGGTGTGTATAATAACGCCGTCAATCAAATACAGGACATCCGTTGATCGTCCTCAGAACGCGTATGCGGACTGAGAACAGAAGGAATCTCTGGAGAACTCATTGAATTGAGTGCCGAAGGTGCAAGGCGCAAGCCGAATCTCTCAGGCAAAAGGACAGAGCCGCAGCTACAGCTTTTGTAATACGGCACCACAATGAGCAGACCGGGGACGGCCTGCTCATTTTTATCGTTGTATAAGGAGATACATCGTCATGGCAAACGTACTCGAAACCGGCATGAGCTATCTGCAGACGCAGGACCCCGAGGTCGCGGCCTGCATCGAAAACGAATTTCAGCGCCAGAAGCAGAACATTGAATTGATCGCGTCGGAGAACATCGCCTCTCCCGCCGTCATCGCGGCCATGGGCTCCGTTCTGACGAACAAATACGCCGAGGGCTACCCCGGCAAGCGCTATTACGGCGGCTGCGATTATGTGGATGTGCTGGAGACGATCGCGATCGAGCGCGCGAAAAAGCTGTTCGGCGCGGCCTATGCCAATGTACAGCCGCACTCCGGCGCGCAGGCCAATCTGGAGGTCTATGCCGCGCTCTTGCAGCCGGGCGATACGCTCATGGGCATGGATCTTGCCAGCGGCGGCCATCTGACGCACGGCGCCCGCGTCAATCTCTCCGGCAAATACTATCACAGCATCAGCTACGGCGTGGACCCGGAGACGGGCCGCATCGACTATGATCAGGTCGAGGACATGGTTCGCCGGTACCGGCCGAAGCTGCTTGTGGCCGGTGCGTCCGCCTATCCCAGAGCCATTGATTTTAAGGCATTTGCCGAGATCGCGCACAAAAACGGCGCGCTGCTCATGGTCGACATGGCGCATATCGCGGGTCTTGTCGCAGGCGGGCAGCATATGAGCCCCGTTCCCTATGCTGACGTCGTCACGACCACCACGCATAAGACGCTGCGCGGCCCGCGCGGCGGCATGATCCTCTCGCGCGACGAGGAATTTGCGAAAAAGCTCAACAGCGCCGTCTTCCCCGGCACGCAGGGCGGGCCGCTGATGCACGTGATCGCGGGCAAGGCCATCTGCCTGCGCGAAGCGGCGCAGCCGGAATTCAAGGTCTACGCGGAAAATGTTGTGAAGAATGCTAAGGCGTTGGCGGATGCGCTGCTGGCGCGCGGCTTCGATCTTGTGACCGGCGGCACGGACAATCATCTGATGCTTGCCGATCTGCGGAAAAAGAACATCACTGGCAAGGAGCTGCAGACAAAGCTTGACGAGGTGCACATCACCGTCAACAAAAACGCCATCCCGAACGACCCGCAGAAGCCCGGCGTCACCAGCGGCGTGCGCATCGGTACGCCCGCGTGCACCACGCGCGGCTTTACGCCGGAGGATATGCCGGTCGTGGCCGACTGCATCGACAAGATCGCGACGGACTATGAAGCCAACCGCGAAGCCGTGCTTGCCGCCGTGGCGGAGCTTGTCAGAAAGCATCCGATCTACGAATAAGTGCCGTCTGCCTCCAATTGCGCGGTTTGCCGCTTTTTGTCTAAATCTTGTGCTTTCGGGCAAAATGTAACACAAATGAAATGTTGGACGCATTTACAAACCGGGCACAATATATTATGATAGTGGCACAAGCTCAAGAGAAGGAGGCTGACCGTCGTGAATGACAATACCATCAAGTTTGTGGTACCGGAAGACAGTAGTGAGGAAATGAAGAGCATTCTGACCGCCGTATATGGCGCCCTCAGCGAAAAAGGGTATAACCCCATCAATCAGATAGTCGGTTATCTCCTGTCCGAGGATCCTACCTACATTACCAACTACAACAATGCCCGCAGCCTGATCTGCAAGCTCGACCGTGACGAGCTGCTTCAGGAGCTGGTCAAGCATTATCTGTTCTCATAACCGCAAACGATCCCCCGGCAGCGCCTGTAACGGCGCTGCCGGTTTTTCTTTGATACACCGTCGCCCAAGGCGTCCCTTTGACACAAAGGGACGCTCAGGTGCGTACAGATCCGCGCTGTTTGCCAAAAAGCGATTCCGGGATTGCATTTCCTATGGAAAAATGGTAAAATACCAAGATAGAATAAATTGGAGAGGTATCCGCGTGTATCTGAAATCATTGGAGATCCAGGGCTTCAAGTCCTTCCCGGACAGGACGCTTTTGCAGTTCGGCAGCGACTGCACCGCCATCGTCGGGCCGAACGGCAGCGGAAAATCGAATATTTCCGACGCCATCAGCTGGGTGCTTGGCGAGCAAAGCACCCGCGCGCTGCGCGGCGCGAAGATGGAGGACGTGATCTTCGGCGGCACGGCCAAGCGCCCCGCCGTCGGCTACGCCGAGGCGACGCTCGTGCTTGACAATTCCGATGCCAGCCTTCGCATTGAGACGCCCGAGGTCATGATCACCCGCCGCTATTTCCGCTCCGGTGAGAGCGAATACTATATAAATAAGCAGCTTGCCCGCCTCAAGGACATCAACGAGCTGTTCATGGACACCGGCCTTGGCCGCGAGGGCTATTCCAACATCGGACAGGGCCGCATTGACGAGATCCTTGCGCTCAAGTCGACCGACCGGCGTGAAATTTTTGAAGAGGCCGCAGGCATCTCCAAATTCCGCCACCGCAAGGAGGAAACAGAGCGCCGTCTAGCCAACACCGAGGACAATCTGCTGCGCATCGGCGATAAGATCTCCGAGCTGGAGCTTCAGGTCGGCCCGCTGCGGGAGCAGGCGGAGAAGGCGCAGAAATATCTGACCTTCCGCACCGAGCTCAAGGGTCTTGAGGTCACGGTCTGGCTGGAAAATCTCAAAAAAATCGCCGAAAGCGCCCGCAAGGCCGAGACGGATTACGCCTCCGCCGCTTTCATCCTCGAACAGGCGCACGACGAGCTGACCGCGCTCTACAGCAAGGCCGAGCAGCTCAGCCTGCAATACAACCACCAGACGCTTCAGCTCGACCAGCAGCGCGAGCACATCAGCCAGATGGAGGCCGAACGCCAGCAGGCACAGAACGAAATTACGCTCCTGCGCGCGGAGATCCAGCACCACCAGACGAACATCGACCGCATCCGGCAGGAGCTGCAGGATCAGCAGACGCGAAGCGGCGGCATTGCGGGCCAGATCGAGGCCGAGCGGCAGAAGATCGAAGAAAATACCCGCGCGCTGGCCGCTGCAAATGACTCCCTTGCTGCCGTTCAGCAGGAGGCGCAGGCTCTCGCAGAGCAGACCGGCGAAGCCGGACAGCAGCTCGTTTCCCTCCGTGCCCAGCAGGCGCTTTTGCAGTCGCAGAGCGCCTCCGTGACTGCGCAGATCGCGTCCATGGAGGCCTCCATGGAGGAGGTCCTTGCCCGCAGACAGACGCTGGAGGAGGACCGGACTGCCGCAAAGACCCGGCAGGAGCAGATCGCGGCGCAGCAGCTCGCCTGCAAAAAAAGTCTTGAACAGGCGCAGGACGACGCGCAGAGCGCGAAAAATACCATCGCGGGCTATGAGCTTCGCCTGAAAGCGCGTCAGGACAAGCGCGACGGCCTGCAAAGGCAGCTGAACGCCGCCGGCGTCCAGCTCGATACGCTTGATTCGAAGATCCGTATGCTCCGTGAGATGGAGCGCGAATACGAGGGCTTTTCCAAGGCCGTCCGCCTTGTCATGCAGGACGCGGCAGCCGGAAAGCTTCGCGGCATCCACGGCCCGGTTTCCAAGCTCATCCGCGTGGAAGACCGCTATACCACCGCCATCGAGACGGCGCTCGGCGCCGCCATGCAGAACATTGTCGTCTCCTCCGAGGAGGACGGCAAGACCGCCATCCAGATGCTCAAGCGCCGCGACGGCGGCCGCGCGACCTTCCTTCCGCTCACCGCGATCAAGCCGCAAAGCCTGCAGGATACCGTCTGCCAGCGCCAGCCGGGCTTTATCTCCGTCGCCTCCGGCCTCGTCTCATGCGACGAGCGGTACCGCGCAGTGATTGAAAACGCCCTTGGCCGCACCGTGATCTGCGACACGCTGGATAACGCCGTGCGCATGGCGCGTGCCTGCGCGAACCGCGTGCGCATTGTCACGCTCGACGGGCAGGTCATGAACGCGGGCGGCAGTATGACCGGCGGCTCTGCCGCAAAGAGTGCGGGTGTTCTGACGCGCGCGAACACGCTTGCAAAGCTGGCCGAGGAACGGAACGCACTCGCGCAAAGCCTTGAATCGCTCAAGGCGCAGACGGCCGAGGCCGCTTCCTCCGCCGCGAAGACCGAATTTGAGCTTACTGCCGTCCGCAGCCAGCTCCGCGAGGCGGAAGACGAGGTGCTGCGCCGCACGGAGGAGCACAAGCAGGTGCAGCTTCTGGCCGCTGCGGTCACGGAAAATCTGGAAAACATCGAAAAGGAGCTTGCCCACCTGACCAGCCGCACCGGCGGCGAGGAGGGAAAGCTGCAGGCACTCAAGGCCCAGCTGCAGCAGCAGACTGCCGCGCAGGACGCGCTGCACGCGCGGGAGACGGAGCTGACCGGCAGGCAGACCGCCCTGACCGAGCAGCAGCAGCAGCTCACGGACCAGATCACCGCCCTGCGCATGGACGCGGCCTCCATCGAGACGGCGCGCGCAGCCTCCGAGAACACCATCGCCCAGCTGCAGGCGCTCAGCGAGGCCATGCAGGGCGACGTGACGCAGAAAACAGGGCTGATCCACGAATACGAATTACAGATCTCTGCGCTCGAAGGGCAGATTCAGGAGAAGGAGGACGGCCTGACGGCCTCCGGCACACAGCTTGATTTGGCCCGGCAGACACTGAAGGAGGCCGTTGACGAGCGTGCCCAGCTCGAGGCCCGCCGCAGCCAGACTGAAAAGCAGGCGCAGGAGAAAAACCAGTCCATTTTGCAGCTCGAACGCGAAACAGCCCGTCTCGAACAGAAAAAGGCCACCAGCGAGCTTGAGGAAAAGCAGATCGTCGATAAGCTCTGGGATTCCTACGAGCTGACCCCCGGTACGGCAGAAAAGGAAACTGTCGAGATTGAAAATCTCACGGCAGCCAACAAGCGCATTACCGAGGTGCGCCGGAAAATTTCTGCCCTCGGCACGCCGAATCTCGGCGCGATCGACGAATACGCCCGCGTGTCCGAGCGCTATGAATATCTGACCGCCCAGCGCGACGACGTGCAGCACGCGAAGTCCGAGCTTGAAAACATCGTCGCCTCCATCACGACGGAAATGACCGAAATTTTTGTCCGGGAATTTGCCCGTATTGATGAATATTTCGGCAAAACGTTCGAAGAAATGTTTGGCGGAGGAAAAGCCTCGCTCATACTGGAGGACAAGTCCGCGCCGCTCGAATGCGGCATTGAGATCCGCGTCCAGCCGCCCGGAAAGCAGGTCAAGACCATCACGCTTCTCTCCGGCGGCGAAAAGGCGTTTGTGGCCATCGCGCTCTATTTTGCCATCTTAAAGGTACGCCCTACACCGTTCTGTATGCTCGACGAGATCGACGCCGCGCTGGACGACCGCAACGTCGAACGCTTCGCAAATTATCTGCATACGCTCAGCGACAAGACCCAGTTCATCGTCATCACCCACCGCCGCGGCACCATGGAGGCCGCCGACGTTCTTTACGGCGTGACCATGCAGGAGCAGGGCGTGTCCAAGATCCTCCGCCTGAGCCTCGACGAGCTTGCAAAACAGCTGGGGGTTACGAACTGATAAAAACGCAGTAGATTTGTAGCTTTCCAGCGGGCCGATGTGGGCATCGGCCCCTACAGGGTACTGCGCAAATACCCGAAATATCATCCAGAAAGGATATCAACATACATGGGATTTTTTGAAAAACTCAAGCAGGGACTGAGCAAGACGGCCAGTTCCATCAGCAGCGTCTTTACCGCCAGTGAGCTGGACGACGAGTTCTATGACGATCTTGAGGAAAGCCTCATTGTCTCTGACCTCGGTATGGACACGACGGAGGCCGTTATGGATCGTCTGCGCCAGACCGCGAAGGAGCAGCGCATCAAGACCGTCGACGAGGCCAAGCTTGCCCTGCGCGGCATTCTCGCCGATATGCTGAACGTCGGCGATCCGGCCCTGAAGCTGGATACAAAGCCGTCGGTCATTCTCGTCATCGGCGTCAACGGCGTCGGCAAGACGACCACCATCGGCAAGCTTGCCCACCAGCTGCACGATCAGGGCAAGAAGGTCCTGCTGTGCGCGGGCGACACGTTCCGCGCCGCGGCAGCCGATCAGCTTGAGATCTGGTCGGAGCGTGCGCACTGCGACATCATCCGCCAGCACGAGGGCGCGGACCCCGCCTCCGTCGTTTTTGACGCCATCGCGGCGGCAAGAGCGCGCGGCAGCGACGTCATCATCTGCGACACCGCAGGCCGCCTGCACAACAAGCAGAACCTCATGAACGAATTAAATAAGATCTCCCGCATTCTTGACCGTGAGCTTCCCGGCGCCAGCAAGGAGGTCCTGCTCGTCCTCGACGGCACGACCGGCCAGAACGGCCTGCTTCAGGCCAGGCAGTTCCAGGAATGTGCGGGCGTTACCGGCATGGTTCTCACGAAGCTGGACGGCACGGCCAAGGGCGGCGTGGTCATTGCGGTCGCGCAGGCGCTGCATATCCCGGTCAAGTTCATCGGCGTCGGCGAGCAGATCGACGATCTGATGCCCTTCGACGCGAAGAGTTTTGCGGAGGCGCTGATATGAAGGTGATCTTAGCCAGCCAGAACCAGCACAAGCTGGTCGAGCTTTCCGCGATTTTGTCCCAGCTCGGCTTTGAGATCGCGCTGGAATCGGAATACGGGTTGCACGTGGACGTCGATGAGACGGGCACGACGTTTGAAGAAAACTCGCTTTTGAAGGCGGAGGCCGTCATGAAGGCCAGCGGTATGCCCGTTCTGGCCGATGATTCCGGTCTCATGGTGGACGCGCTGGACGGCGCGCCGGGCGTGTACTCCGCCCGCTACGGCCATAAAAGCTCCGATGCGGAGCGCATTGCCTATCTGCTTGAAAATCTGAAGGACGTTCCGGCGGAGCGGCGCACGGCGAAATTCGTCTGCGTCATTACCTGCCTCTGGCCGGACGGCCGGAGGATCGTCGCGCGCGGCGAATGCCCCGGACAAATTCTGTTCGCGCCCAAGGGCACGGGCGGCTTCGGCTACGACCCGGTATTTTACCTGCCGGAGCTTGAAAAGACCTATGCCGAGCTTGCGCCTGAGGAGAAAAACGCCATTTCCCACCGTGCGCGGGCGCTTCAGGCATTTTGCAGAATCTATCGGGAGGAATTTGAACATGATGACAAGTAAGGAACGCGCCGAGCTTCGCGCGCAGGCCAATCCGCTGGACGTGACGCTCATCGTCGGCAAGGGCGGTATTTCCGACACGTTGCTGGACGAGGCTGTCGTCCTGCTTGACAGCCATGAGCTGGTCAAGGGCCGCGTGCTCGAAACCTCCGGACTCACGGCCCGCGAAGCCTCTGACGCCATCTGCGAGGCGCTGGGTGCCGAGGGCGTCGCCTGCGTCGGCACAAAGTTTGTGATCTGGCGCAAGTCCGAAAAGGTGGAGCAGGAGAAGAAAAAGGCCGCCGCGAAAAAGCCGGCCAAAAAAGTCTCCGGCAACTATAACCCCGTCAAGGCAGGGCTTCGCGCCCGCAAGCAGGCAGCCGAGCAGCAGCGGAAGCAGCGCAAGCAGTACTTCCACGATAAGGCAGTCTCCGCCGCCATCGAGCGCAGCCGCCAGCAGAAGGAAGAGCAGTAAAAAAGAACACCGACAGGGGAGGGGCGCAGCATGGCAAGGATCGGCATTTACGGCGGCAGCTTCAATCCGCCGCATCTGGGGCATATTTTTGCCGCGCGCAAGGCGCGGCAGCTGCTGGGACTGGACAAAATTCTCTTGATCCCCGCAGCCATCCCGCCGCACAAGGCCGTGGCCGAAGGCTCGCCGGACGGCAAAACGCGCCTCGCGCTCACGCAGCTTGCCATAGCTGGAGAAACCGGCATGGAGGTCAGCCGCATCGAGCTTGACCGGCCCGGCCCGAGCTATACCGTGGATACGCTGCGCAAGCTTCGGGAATGCTATCCGCAGGATGAGCTGTATCTGCTGATGGGAACCGATATGTTCCTGTCCTTTTTCCAGTGGCGCGAGCCGGAGGCCATTGCAGCGCTGGCCGTGCCCGTCTGCATGGCCCGCGTGCGTGCCGATGCAGCGCTTTCTGCGCAACTGCTGGCCCAGCAGGAAAAAATGGAGGCCGTATTCGGCGTCCGGCCCATCGTTCTGCAGAACGACTGCATGGAAATTTCGTCGACCGAGGCCCGTCGGCTCCTGTTTTTCGGCATTGCGGACGAGGTCCTGCACCCGGACGTGCTGGCCATGATCGAACGGGAGAGGCTCTACGGCGTGGGCGGCGCATATCACGCGCTGCCGTTTGCGGATCTGCGCCGCGTCAGCCTTTCTCTGCACAAGGAAAAGCGCCGCGCCCACGCGCAGGGCGTGTCCGATACCGCCGTGCTGCTGGCAAAAAAATACGGCGCGGATGAGACGGACGCTGCCCGTGCCGGGATCCTGCACGATATTACCAAGGCGCTCTCTCCTGCGCAGCAGCAAAAGCTGGTCGATCATTGGAAGCTGCCGGTATCGCCGTTCGAATACGCGCAGGCGAAGCTGCTCCACGCCAAGACCGGCGCAGCCGCTGCCGAGCGCATTTTCGGCGAAAACGCCGCTGTCGTCTCCGCCATCGACTATCATACGACCGGCCGGGCCAACATGACCCTGCTGGAAAAAATCATCTACATTGCGGATTATATGGAGCCGAACCGCGATTTTCCGGGCGTTGACCGCCTGCGGGAGGCTGTCTGGCGCGATCTGGACGAGGGCGTGCTGCTCGGCATCGATATGACGCTGGAGCAGCTTGCCCAAAAGGGTCAGCCCGCCTGCGCCGATTCCCTTGCGGCCAGAGACTGGCTCATCCAAACCCGAAAGGAACCCTGAATGAAGCTATTTGGCAATCGCCGCCGTGCGGCGCATACAAAAAAGTCCGCGCTGCCGCGCGGTACACGCACGGCGCTGATCGCGGCGGTGATCGTGCTGGCAGTCGCCGGAAGCGCGTTTGCGGCGTGGAAGCTGCTGGTGAAGCCGGTGGAGCGTCCGGCGCTCTCCGAGCCGGAGCCGGAGCCTCCCGCCGAGGAAGAAGCGCCGGAGCCGTCCGCCGTTCCAGTCACACCGCAGGAGCTTGAGCCGGAGCAGCAGCCGGAGGAGGACGTGCCCACCGAGCAGCCCAAGGCGCTGCGCGACGGCGTGTATAACATTCTCATCTGCGGCACCGACGGCGATGGCTACCGCACCGACACCATCGTCGTCGCCCATCTGGATGCGAACACGCACACGGTCGCGCTTCTGTCTATCCCGCGCGATACCCCGGTCGCGACCGGGGGCGGGGGACTTATGAAGATCAACTCGGTTTACGCGGGCGGCGGTGCGGACGGCATGGAACGGCTTGCCTCGCGCCTGCACAGCCTGCTCGGCTTTCCGGTCGACGGCTATGTGCTCGTCGATCTGGAGGCGTTCAAAAAGACGGTCGATCTTGTCGGCGGCGTCGACTTTGACGTGCCGCAGGACATGGACTATGAGGATGCGTCGCAGGATCTGTATATCCACCTGAAGAAGGGGCCGCAGCATCTGGACGGCGAAAAGGCTATGGAGCTTGTCCGCTTCCGCAAGGGCTACGCCACGCAGGATATCCAGCGCACGCAGGTACAGCAGCAGTTTTTGAAGGCGCTGGCAAAGCAGTGCCTGTCCGTCAGCAGCCTGACAAAAATCGGGGAGTTTGCAGACATTTTTGCCGAATATGTCACCACGAGCCTCACAACCGGCAATATGGTCTGGTTCGGCAAGGAGCTGCTGGCCTGCGATTTTGATTCCATGCAGTGCTGCACCGCAGAAGGCGAGGGCGCGATGATAAACGGCGCGGCCTATTATCCCCTCTACGCCGGCCGGCTGCTGGAAACAGTCAACGCCTGCTTCAATCCCTATGACGCGCCGATCGCCTCCGGCAGTCTGAACGTCGTCACGCCCGAACAGGCGTATGCGTATCAGAAAGCCCCTGACCCGGAGCCGGAAGCGCCGGAGGAACCGGAGCAGACGGACGAACCGCAGGATGCCCCGGAAGAACCGGAAGATTCGGAAGAAACAGCCGAACCTGACGCGTCCGAACCCACAGAAGACCCCTTCCCGGACGGTACGGTCTGGGAGGATCCCGATACAGATCAGAAAGGAACATAAAAACCATGCTCAGTGCAAAAGAAGTGGCCGCGCTTGCGGCAAAGGCGCTCGACGCCAAAATGGGTGAGGACATCCGCCTCATCGGCATCACCGACATTTCGACCCTCGCCGACTTTTTTCTAATCTGCACCGCCACCAGCTCCACCCACGTCAAGACGCTCTGCGACGCAGTCGAAGAGGCGATGGACGAGGCGGGCGAGCCGATGCTCTCCCGCGAGGGCCATCGCGGCGGCACGTGGGTGCTCATGGACTTCGGCAGCCTTGTCGTGCACGTCTTTACGGCGGAGGCCAGAAAGTTCTATGACCTCGAACGCCTCTGGCAGGACGGACATCAGGTGAATCTGGCTGCCGTTTTGGGCGAAAACGCTTGACAAACGGCGCAAAAAAACGTACAATGACCCGGTAAAAGGCAGAGAAGGGGAATGCCCCGCGCGATTTTTTTCAGGGACCCGGCGGCTGGTGTGAGCCGGGAAAATCAACCGGACGTCTCTCACCCCTGAGCCGCCGCCCCGAAGGCAGTAAGGACGGACGCATGGCCGCGTTAAAGGCCGCTTGAGGGCTGCTTGAAAAAGCAGCTGAATCAGGGTGGTACCGCGTATTTTACGCCCCTGACCGTATGGTCAGGGGCGTTTTATCATGAAAAAAATTACGAGACAAAGGAGCTTGTTATGAAATACGATTTTGCAGCTATTGAGAAGAAATGGCAGGAAAAATGGGAACAGGAAAAACCCTTTGCCGCCGTTACCGGCGATAGGAAACCAAAGTTCTATGGCCTGATCGAATTCCCGTATCCCTCCGCCGCCGGCCTTCATGTCGGCCATCCGCGCCCGTTTACGGCCATGGATATTATCTGCCGTAAAAAGCGTATGCAGGGCTACAATGTCCTGAATCCCATCGGCTTTGACGCCTTTGGCCTGCCGACGGAAAACTTTGCCATCAAGAACCACATCCATCCCGCCATCGTCACGAAGAAAAACATCGAGAATTTCACCCGCCAGCTCAAGATGCTCGGCTACGGCTTTGATTGGGACCGCGTCATCGACACGACCGACCCGAATTATTACCGCTGGACGCAGTGGATCTTCCTGCAGATGTACAAGCATGGCCTCGCCTACAAGACCACCATGCCCGTCAACTGGTGTACGAGCTGCAAGTGCGTGCTTGCCAACGAAGAGGTCGTCGAGGGCGTGTGCGAGCGCTGCGGCGCGCCGGTCGTCCGCAAGGAAAAGAGCCAGTGGATGCTGCGCATCACGAAATACGCAGACCGTCTGGCTGACGATCTGGATCTTGAGGGTCTGGATTATATCGAGCGCGTCAAGACCCAGCAGAAAAACTGGATCGGCCGCTCCACCGGCACGGAGGTCACGTTCAAGACCAACACCGAAGACGATATCACTGTCTATACCACCCGCGTCGATACGCTCTTCGGTGTGACGTATACGGTCATTTCCCCGGAGCATCCGCTGCTGAACAAGTGGAAGGACCGCATTGCCAACTGGGCCGACGTGGAGGCCTACAAGCAGGCTGCCGCCCGCAAGTCCGATTTTGAGCGCGGCGAGCTGAACAAGGACAAGACCGGCGTGCGCCTCGAGGGCATCGAGGTCACGAACCCCGCGACCGGCAAGGCCGTGCCGATGTTCGTCTCCGATTATGTTCTTATGAGCTACGGCACGGGCATTGTCATGGGCGTGCCGGGCCACGATCAGAGAGACTGGGACTTTGCAACGAAGTTCGGCCTGCCCATCGTCGAGGTCGTCAAGGGCGGCGATATCACCAAGAGCGCGTTTACGCTCAAGGACGATACCGGCATCATGGTCAACTCCGGCTTCCTCAACGGCATGACCGTCAAGGAGGCCATCCCCGCCATGAAGCAGTATGCCATCGAGCAGGGCTGGGGCCATGAGAAGGTCAATTATAAGCTCCGCGACTGGGTCTTCTCCCGCCAGCGCTACTGGGGTGAGCCGATCCCGATGATCTCCTGCCCGAAGTGCGGCTGGGTGCCGGTTCCTGAGGATCAGCTGCCCGTCGTTCTGCCGCAGGTCGAAAGCTATGAGCCGACCGACGACGGCGAAAGCCCCCTGTCCAAGATGACCGACTGGGTCAACACCACCTGCCCGTGCTGCGGCGGCCCGGCCAAGCGCGAGACGGACACCATGCCCCAGTGGGCAGGCTCCAGCTGGTACTATCTGCGCTATATGGACCCGCATGACGCGAATGCCCCCGTCTCCAAAGAGGCCGAAGCCTATTGGGGCCCCGTCGACTGGTACAACGGCGGTATGGAGCACACGACGCTGCATCTGCTGTATTCCCGCTTCTGGCACAAGTTCCTCTATGATATCGGCGTCGTCCACACCAAAGAGCCGTATGCCAAGCGCACCAGCCACGGCATGATCCTCGGCCAGAACCCGCATTACGTCGGCAACGTCTCCACGGAGGAAGAAAAGCAGGCTCTGATCGAAAAATACGGCAACCAGGCGCTGCGCCCGGCAGTTAAGATGTCCAAGTCCCTCGGCAACGTCGTCAACCCCGACGATGTCGTCAAGGCCTACGGCGCGGACACCATGCGCCTGTATATCATGTTCATCGGCGACTTTGAAAAGGTCGCGACGTGGTCCGACGAGGCTGTCAAGGGCTCGAAGCGCTTCCTTGACCGCTGCTGGAATCTGATGGACATGGCGAAGGACTCCGAGGCGCTCAGCGAGAAAAACGAAGCCATCATCCACAAGACCATCCGCAAGGTCACGCAGGATATCGACGAGCTGAAAATGAACACCGCCATCGCCGCCCTCATGACCATGGTGAACGAGTTCTACGCCAACGGTCTGACGAAGGGCGATCTGAAGATGCTCATGCTCATGCTCAGCCCGTTTGCACCGCACATGGTCGAGGAGATGTGGGAGCTGACCGGCGAGGCCGCGAAGACCGGCACCATGGCCATGCAGCAGCCCTGGCCGGAATACGACGAGAGCAAGACCGTCGCCTCCCACGTCGAGATGGCCGTCCAGGTCCTCGGCAAGCTCAAGGGCACGATCAACGTCCCCGTCGACTCTGAGCAGGACTTTGTCGTTGAAACGGCAAAGCAGAACGAAAAGGTCGCCCGCGCCATCGACGGCAAGAGCATCGTGAAGGTCATTCTGGTCAGGAACAAGCTCGTGAATCTGATCGTAAAGTAAAAGATTTCTTGGATTTTGACAGACAGTCGAAAAAAACACTTGACAAGATTCGGCTTGTTCACTATAATAATCAAGCCAATTATGTTGGCCCTGAAAGCAGCCTGGAAATAGCCGGCTGCATCGGAGGGAGGGAAAACAATGTCTGAAGTTCGCGTCAAGGAAGGCGAGTCCCTGGAGAATGCTCTCAAGCGGTTCAAGCGCAGCTGCGCCAAGGCCGGCGTCATCGCCGAGGTCAAGAAGAGAGAGCACTACGTCAGCCCCAGCCTGAAGCGTAAGCAGAAGTCTGAAGCTGCTCGCAAGAACAGAAAGAAGTTCTATTGATCCCTTCCCGGTTCATAAGACAAAAAACGCTCCGTGCAGACGCACGGAGCGTTTTTTGAGTATCGCCTCAGCTGACAAGGGCTGGTCAGCGGCTGTTACACTTCCGCCCCCTTCCGCGACTATATAGGTGTCAGCTGACAATACGAAACATGGAGGAACCTGTATGGACGAACAACAGCTGCTTTCCCGCCTGCGGCGCGGAGACGAGCAGGCGCTTGCAGCGGTGATCGCGCGCTTCAGCGCCTATGTCGTGACGGTCATTCACAACCGGAGCCGCGGGCTGCTTTCTCCGGAGGACGAGGACGAGCTTGCTTCAAGCACATTTTTCGCGCTCTGGCAGTCCTGCCGGACAGTCAAGGCCGGGAGCATCCGCGCGTGGCTTGGGAGCGTTGCGCGAAACAAGACCGTCGACCGGCTGCGAAGGGCGCGTATGGATATGCCGCTGGACGAAGAGCTGGCCGGGACGGACGATTTTCTTCTCGAGGAGACTGTCAAAAAAGAGCAGGCGCGGCAGCTGCGCGAGGCGGTCGCGCTGCTCTCAGAGCCGGATCGTGAGATCATCCGGCGGTTTTACGACCTGTGCCAGACCGCGCCGGAAATCGCCGCCGTGCTGGGGCTGACCCCTTCCGCGGTGCGTATGCGGCTGGTACGCAGCCGGGAAGCCATCAAAAACGAGTTATGCCGGGGAGGGTTTGTATATGAATAACATTGATATGATTCTGCAGTCTGCCGATCTGCCGGAGTCTCCGGTCGATGCAATTTCGGACGAGCGGCAGGCCAAAATCCTGAGCGGTGCATTGCAGCTTGCGCGGCAGGATGCGAAAAAGCGCAGCCGCAGGCGCGTGGTGCGCATCGCGGCAGCTGCCGCAGCGGCGGTCGCAGTCCTGTGCGGTGCAGCCGCGATTCTGCACTACGCATCTGTTTCCAATGAGGAAGGCACCTATCACGCCGAGGGCGTGGTCATCCGTTCAGACGGTACGCCGAATCCGTATTCCTATGATTTTTCTCATGACGCGATCATCCGCGTCGACACGGAGGGCCGGACGACAGGCACCTACTGCGGCATGAAGTTTGATTGGCTGCCGGTCCTGCCGCCTCCGGACAACACCTCGACGCTTTATGGCTCTGTCTCCTACCGGAATCCGGAGCAGCTGGAGGGGATCTCCGACAGCCAGAAGCAGCAGATGGAAGACTGCATCTATTATACATGGAGCAAAAGCACCGGCACATCTTTTTCGGTTACGTGCCTGTCCGCAAATGAGATCGCAGGCTGTGATCTGCTGGTTATCGGGAACGATCCGCAAATCACGAAGGAGGGGATGATCAACGGGCTGTACGCAAGCTGGATCGAGGCCTCGCACGAAACCAACGCCGATGTTACGTATCACTATCTCCTACTCTATGACCCCGAAAAGCTTTGTGTGGTATTTCTGAATGGCGATTGGGAGCTTACAGAAAAAATCGCGGAGAACATGACCATCGTGCAGACAGACATCCCCACACCGGAACCGAGCCAGAATTACACATACGTTGGCGCACTCGGTTGACATAAGTGAAAAAACGGCCTCCTCTTACCGCACAGAGCGCGGCAGGAGGAGGCTTTTTTATATTATTCCGGGTCAATCTCCACGGCCTTCCCCGCGGAGAAGAAATAAAGGATGCATTTCCTGACAGAAAGCCCATAAATGAGCGAAAGCGCCCGCGCATAGGCCTGCAGCTGCGGCGCGTAGCGCGCGGCCTTCAGCTGTAAATCGCCGTCAATGTAGTCAGTTTTGAAATCAAGGATGACGATCCCGTCTGCCTCCTGCCAGAAGCAGTCGACGACGCCCTGCAGCATGACCTGTTCCCCGGCAGCCGCCGGGTCATACGCGCCGGCGTCGGTCAGAATGGAGAATTTGAACTCGCGGCGCAGGTTCTTCGCGTTCAAAATCCGCTTTCCAAGCTCCGAGGAAAACAGCGCCAGAATTTTCTCCGCGTCTACCGCCTCGGCCTGCCGGGCCGTCAGAAATTTTTCCGTTTGCAGCCGCACAAGCTCCTGCTGGATGCCATCGCGCGTCGTGCAGGCCTCGTAGCGGACGAACTGCATGAAAAGGTGCGTCGCGTTTCCTTTCTCGCGGCCTGTCAGCGGCCTGTCCTGCAAAAACTGCGGCGTGCGCCATGGCTTTCTGGCAGACTCCGGCTGTGCGGGCGTTTCCTCCGCCGCTTCCAGATCAAGTCCGCGCCCCTTCAGCTGCGTGGCCGTCAGCTTGGACGGCAGCCGTGTCGCCGCCTCGTGCGCGTACCGGAAGCCCACGCTTTCCAGAACCTGCTCCCGGTCGAGCGGCTGTGCTGCGCGCGGCGCTTCCGCCTGTGCCCCGCGTGCAGCGGGAGCGGCAGGGGAGACGTCCTGCAGCGTGACCAGCCACGGGTACTGGCGTACCCGGCTGTATGCGCACGGGCCGCATTCGGCGAACAGCGCGCCGGACTCCGTGCGGCACAGCGCTGCGAGCAAGATCCATTCGTCCGGCTGACGCACCGCCGCGCTCACCCACGGCCCCAGCGGGTCGGACAGCCGCAAAAGCAGCTTTTTCAGGCGCGAGCCGTAATGTGCCGCGCAGCTCGTCATGATCAGCTGCTCCTTCGCGCGGGTCATGGCGACATAGAGAACACGCAGCTCCTCAGAGACGGTCTGTGCCGTCTTGCGGTCGATGATGGCTCTGCGCGCAAGCCCATGGTAATACGACCGGCTTGCAAGGTCGACGACATTGCCGCCGATCAGAAGCTCCTCGTCCGTCAGAACAGCGGCAGCATTGTCCTGCATGTTCATCTTCCGCGCCAGATCGGCCAGAATGACGATAGGGAATTCCAGTCCCTTGGATTTGTGGATGGACATGATGCGCACGGCGTCCGACCGGGCGGGCGCGTCCTGCGCGGGCAGTCTTGTGCCGCGCTGCTGCATTTGAAGCAGCAGCTGCACAAGCTCGGACAGGATGCGAAGCTCTGTCTGTGCGCCAGCCGTCACGAACGACGCAAATGCAGCCAGACTGCCGCGCCGCCGTTCGCCGTCCGGCAGAGCGGCAAAGACCATTTCCAGCCCGGAGGACTGCACGACGGTGTTCAGCAGTTCCGGCAGCGGCGTCCTGCGGCTTTCCTCGCGCATACGGGAAAGCCAGGACAAAAACGCGCACAGCTTTTCAGACGGCTCCCGGCAGGCGCACAGGCAGTCGTAAAGGTCTGCCTTTTGCGCCTGCGCGCGAAGCAGCGCCAGCTCCTCTGGCGTAAAGCCGAAGACGGGGCTTGCCATGGCTGCAGCCAGCGGAATATCCCGGTGCGGGTTATCGATAATTTGCAGAAGCTGGAATAAAATCTCAATTTCCGCTGTCTGCATCAGATCGCCGTCCCCGCCCACGTCGCAGGCGATGCCGCGTCGTTGCAGCGCCGTCTGATACACCCCGGCGATCATGCCGGGCGAGCGCATCAGGATCACGATATCAGACGGCTTCGCCGGGCGCAGCGCGCCGTTTTCCGTGACAGAGGCCTCGCGCAGGAGCCGCTCAATACGCGCAGCGACGAATTCCGCCTCCGCGCCCGTCTTGTCACCGCTTTCTTCTTCCGATGCGAGATAATTCAGGCAGTGCAGATCGACCTTCGGGCCGGGCGAGTCCGGGAACTGCGCGCCGGGGACGAGCGCTTCGTCCTGCGTGTAGTCCAGCTCCCCGGCCTCTTTTTTCATCACAAGCGAAAACACGTCGTTGGCCGCCTCCAGAATTTCGGCGCGGGAACGGAAATTCTGCGACAGCAGCAGCTTGCGCGGCTCGCCGGGGGCCTGTGTGCCGAGCGGCGGATAGGCGTCGTATTTGGAAAGGAAGATCGTCGGATCGGCCAGCCGGAACCGGTAGATCGACTGCTTGACGTCGCCGACCATGAACAGATTTTTTCCGTCGCGGCTGACAGCCTGAAAAATGCGCTCCTGCACGGCGTTGGAATCCTGATATTCGTCGATCAGAATCTCGCGGTAGCTCTGCGCAAGGCTTTTCGCGGCCTCTGTCGGCCTGCCGGAGCCCTTTTTCGTCAGAAGCCCGATCATGCAGTGCTCCAGATCGGAAAAATCGAGCAGATGACGACGGCGCTTTTCCTGCGTGAACCGTTCGTCAAAGCGCCGCAGCAGCGTCAGAAGCCCCCGCAGCGCCGGGAGGGTCCTGCGAAGGTCGTCTACGACCCGTTCCGACGGCGCGTAAAAATAGCTCTGCACGGTCTTGAGCAGCTGCTTTGCCTCGTCGCGCAGTGTCTTGACCTGCTCCGCGTTTTCCGCGTCCTTCGGCATCCGCATCACGCCGAAGGAGGGGAGCCCCGCCTCCACACAGCCGTCCCAAGTCGTCTCCGCCATGAGCGCATGGACGGTTTCGCGGTTTTTTTGCAGCAGCGGCAGGCATTTTTGCTCCAGAGCCGCGTCCGCGCGGCAGAGCGCTTCTGCCTGCGCAAGCATGGCGTCCGCGCTTTCGAGCGCGTCCCTGCGCGCCTTGAGATAATACGCGCCCCAGAGCGTCTGCTCCGCCGGAGTCCCCTCTGGCAGCGCATACGCGCGCAGGCAGTCCGCCATCCATACTTCGGGGTCGACCTTGCAGCGCATGACTTCATAGCTGCGCTCGGCCAGCTCCAACAGCCGCCGGTCGTCACGTCCATAGCCGAGCGTGTCGATCATGGCGGCGAAATCCGGCTCGTCGTCAAGCTTCGCATACAGCTCGGAGAGCACGTCCCGAAGCGTCTGCGCACGCAGAGCCGCCGCCTGCTGCTCGTCCGCCACGCGGAAATCGGCAGGCAGATTCGCCTCTGCCGCATACTGCCGCAGGACGGCCTGACAGAAGCTGTGCACCGTCGAGATCTGCGCGAGATACACGCGCGTCAGCTGCCGCTGCAAATGCCGGTCGTTCGGCGTGCCGGCAAGCGCCTCGGCGATGCGCGCGGCGATCTTGCCGCGCAGCTCAGACGCGGCGGCTCTTGTGTATGTAATGATCAGAAATTCATCGAGGTCGGCGGGGTCTGTGGGGTCGGTCAGATAGCCCATCAACCGGTCGACCAGAACCTTCGTCTTTCCGGAGCCTGCCGCCGCCGCAACGAGCAGCGCGCCGCCCCGATCCTCCGCCGCAGCCCGCTGCTGCGGCGTTGCGCGGATCTCAGCCATGCTTCAGCCTCCTTTCAAGCGCCTGCCAGAATTCCTCCGGCGTAACGGAGGCGAACCGCCGTGCGTTTACGCCGCAGACGTCCTTGTGGCAGGCCGATGAAAAATCACAGTATTTACATTCGGAATCCGACGGGCCGCGGTCAATGGGGTTCGGCGCGGTCGCGCCGGAGAGAATTTCGTCGATCATCGCCTCGACCTGTCCGTTCACAAAGCGCTCCAGCTCCGCCAGCTGGGCAGGGGAGGCGAGATCGCCAATCAGCCCGTCCGGGCCGGGCGCGAAGGGCAGGTACTGCGGCTTTTTCTCATACGCTTCCATCGCGTGCAGGACCGCTTCGTCGTTCAGAAGCAGCCCCTTGCGGCGCAGCCCCTTCTGCCGCTCAGGACCGGCCTGCGCGGGATCCTCGCCCGGCTTGAGCTTGACCATGTCGCACCGGCCTGGAACATAGAGCACTCCGGCCGGCTGCATGGGCGTTCCTGCCCGCCTCTGATACGATTCCAGCGCGAACAGATACAGAAGCATCTGCAGGTTCTTCCCGTACAGCAGCTCTGCATAATCAAAATCCTTATGGCCGGTCTTGTAATCGATGATACGGAAATAGCGCCGTCCGTCCGCCTCATAGGTGTCCACGCGGTCGATCTGCCCGGTTAGAAGCCCGGAGCCGGTCTTTGCGCGGTACTCGATCGGCGGCAGCGGTCCGCCGGGCGCGAACCGAAGCTCCTCCGCCGCAGGCGCGAACTGCGACAGCCGAAGCTCCCGCGCCACGTCCATCACGACGGCGGCAGCCTCCTGCCGGTTGCGTGCGGAAAGATAGCTCTCGCGGCTCGCGGCGGCCTGTCCCTGCGGGAGATAGGTCTTCATGCAGTTATCCATGCAGCGCTCTGTCAGCGCGGAAATTTCTCCGTCCGTCATGGCGGCGAAGCCGCCCTGCTCCTGCGCCTCGCGGACGACGTGCTCCAATACATCGTGCACGAACGAGCCGAACAGCGGCGCGTCGAATTCTGCCTGCTTCCATGGCGCGGCGCGCAGGCCGTATTGCAGGAAAAACGCGTACCGGCAGCCTGCGAACCGGTCGATCTTCGACGCGGAAAGCGGGATCGTCCTGCCGTAGAGCGCACGCACCGCCTCTGGCCGCATGGAAGCGAAGGAATACGCGCAGCGCTGCGATAGCGTCCGCGCCTCCTTTTGAACCGCCTCCGGCAGCCAGTCGGGCAGCGCTCTCTGCTGCAGGGCCGCGCCCGCAGCTGCGGCGCAGTCCGGCAGGAAGGGGAAGTCCTCTGCCGCAGCCGGCTGCAAAGCCGGAAACAGCGATGCTGTGCGGCTGTATAAAAACGACGGCTGCGCCGCATCGGTCACAAGGCATACCCGCTGCTCCGCCGCGCTCAGCGCCGCGCAGACCCAGCTCATTTCGCGGTCAGAGGACGCGCTGCGCCCCGGACTGAGTTCCACGCCGAGACTGCGGAGCTTCTGCCGCTCCGGGTCGGCAAGCAGCCCGCCGGGATCGGAAAACGCAGGCAGCAGTCCGTCATTCGCGCCGAGCACCAGCAGAACGCGGGTGCGGCGGTGGCGGAGCATGGGCAGCGTCGTAAGCTGGACGGCATCGCAGACGGAGGGAATGGAACCGACCGAAGTATTTTGCAGCAGCATGGAAAACAGCTGCACAAACAGTTCCGTTTCAAGGCTTGCCGCGCCCAGAACCTGATCCATCTGCTCAAGCGCGGAAATGAGCGCCTCGTAGAGCTGGCCGCATTCCTGCGCGCGCTGGGCCTGCCCGGCCTGTTCGAGCGCATCCTGCTGCGTCTGAAGCCTTCCGGCAGCGTCGAGCGTTTCCAGCAGTGCAGCGATGGCGCGCACCTGCTCGTCTACCGTCCGTGCCTTTGCCAATGCCAGCCGGAGCGTGCGCAGCGGGGCCACAGCCTGCTCCCGCAGGGCGTTCAGCGCCTGCAGCGCGGCCTCATCCTCCGGCTCCATGGGCTGACCAAGCCCGCACGGGTGCAGCTGCCACGGCTTTTCCCACGCGGAGCCGCGAATGCCCCAGTAATAGGCATAGTGCTCCAGCGTATCGCAGTCCGCCTCGCAGAGCGGCGAGAACTCCGACTTTAAAAACGCCAGTACAGGACCCGGCTCATACCGCAGAACAGCCTGCATCGCGGACAGCAGCGCCGCGATCAGCGGGTTCTGCGCGACAGGCGCACTGGACGCGCAGTAGACCGGAATTCCTGCGCGCGAGAAGAGCGTCTGCATGGGAAGCCGGTACGCGGCCTCGTCCGTCATGCAGACGGTAAAATCGCGGTAACGAAGACCCGACAGCACGCCGCTGCGAACCGTGCGCGCGGCATAGGCGCAGGCCGCCTGCTGTGAGCCTGCATGGACGAGACTGACGTTCTGCGGCGCTTCTCCTGAGCCGCTGCCGCCGAAAAACAGGCCGTTCAGCCAAAGCTGCACATCCGGCACGCGGTGCTCGCGCGCCGGGATGCTCCGACGGACAGTCTCGATACCCTGCCGGGCCGCCAGCTGCCGGAGCTGCTTTTCCGTTTCATTTCCGGTCTGACAGGCGGCGTACTGCCCGCCGGAGGTGAGGAGTGCGACGCGCACATTTTTCGCGTGCGCAAGAATTGCACGGATGATCTGCATCTGTAAGGCGGTAAAATCGGAGAAGCCGTCGAGGAAAACCTCCCGCCCGTCCAGAAACTCCGTCTCGTCCAGCAGCTCGCACAGGCGCATCTGCCGCGTGACAGGATCGCCGCGCCCTGTTTTGCAGACGGACAGGTAGCTTTCGTAGAGCAGCGCCAGCTCCGTGATCTTCTGTGCCAGGCGCCCCTCAAGCCTTGCGGCGGCTGTATGCAGCGCATCCGGCGTGACGCAGGAGGTCAGAAGCTCCTCCATGAGCGCGCCGAGCTGCTTCAAAAAATCCGGCCTTGTCATCACGGCGGCATAAAATTTCAGCTGCTCGCGCACCTGCTGCGCGGCGAGATAGAGCGTCAGAATGCGCCCGTTCTCGTCCAGGTATTCTTCGCACACGCCGCCGCAGACGGAAAAGACCCGCGATGCCAGCCGCGTAAAGCTCAGAACCTCGGCATACCGGCTGATCGTATCGCCGCCGCGCTCGCACAGCGCACGCTCCGTTTCATGCGAATACTGCTCCGGAACGATCAGAATCTGCCCGGCAACGCCGTGCGCCGCGTTCTCACAGATCCGGGCCAGCAGCTCCATGGAATTCGCCGTCCTGTCCGGCCCGTGCAAAAGCTCCAGCATATGCCCGCCTCCCTTTCTGTTTTTTCTCATTTTATCATGCCGTGCGCCCAAAAGAAAGCCGCAGGCACGAAAAAACCGCCGGAACGCGTCCGGCGGTTTTGGAGAAGTTGGTTATTTCTGTTCCTGAATGTAGAGGCTGACGCGGCTCTGGATGAGCTTGGAGGCTTCTTCCACGGTCTTGCTGCCCGCAAAATAGCCTGCGGCTTCGTCAGAGATGATGTCCAGCACATTCTGGTCATAGTCCACAAACGTCGTCGTGGAGTCGATCAGGGCCAGCACAGCGTCATACTGCTCCTGCGTGACGGCGTACAGCTCGATCATCGGCTCGTTGCCGTAGCTCATGCCGCCGCTGGAGATGGGGATGGGGTTGCCGTCATCGTCAAGGATCTGGTTGCCGTCGGCATCCGTCTCGTATTCCTGCGTCATGGCCTCCTGCGCCTTTGCCTCAAAGACCGATTTCACAATGGGGTAATTCCAAATACTTTCCTGATAGTCGTCGGAGAGCGTCGAGCGGATAAAGGCCCACGCGCCGGACTTGTCCTTGCAGGTCGTGGAGATGGAGAGCGTGCAGCTGGCGTTGAACGCGTTGCCGCTGGAGCCGTCCTCGCGCGGGAAGCCGATAAAGCGGATGTCGTTGTTCAGCGCGGCAAACGTATAGTACAGATCGCTGAAGCCGGAAAGCGACGTCGGATAGAGCAGCTGCTTGCCGTTTTTCAGGCGCGTATAATCGCTTTCATAGTCGTCCGAATCCGACTGCCAGTCGTATTCCGCCGGGAAGGGCTTGACGAACTCCAGCAGCGCGCGGAATTCATCGGTATCAAAGCTGCACGTGCCATCCTGCCAGTTCATGAAGCTCTCCGCGTTCATCGCGATGCAGTACTGCAGCATTTCCGCCTGCGTGTAATACTTGTTGAAGACCGTCGCGCCCTCGGGGAGCTTGGAAAGCGCGTCATTGACGTCTGCCAGCGTCCATGTCGTATACTCGCCCACGACCTTGCCGAGGCCAACTGCGGTCGTGACGCCGAAATCGATGGGCAGGCGGTAGAGTTTGCCGTCGGTCTGGGCCGCGTTCAGCGGCTGCGACATGAGCTTGTCGCGCGAATATTCAGGGTCCGCGTCGAGATACGGCCACAGGTCCTCCAGCAGTCCCTTGGCGGCATACTGACCGATGGGAAGCTCCGTGCCGTTGACGAGGATATCAGGCACATTGCCGGAAATGATCTCCGTGTTGAGCTTGGTCAGACCGGCGTTATAATCGTCGTCCGTCGCATACTCGGAATAGTCCTTGACGACAATGCGGTAGTCCGGGTTGCTCTTGTTGAATTTTACGATCTGGCTGCGGAGATTGTAGTCCAGATACAGGCAGGCCAGCGTCAGCTCGGTCTTCGTCGTGACAGCGGCTGCGTCCACGCGGTTGAGCACCAGAACCTGCTGCCTGCTGGGGCCGTTATCGGAATATTCATAGGTCACAGCGACGATGCGCCCATCCGACAGGAAGCCGAACTGGTCGCTGTTGATATTGTTGCTGTCCACATCGCAGGCCACCCAGTCGACGACCTTCTCGACCTCGCCGTTGTCCCTGCGTTCGCCAAAGATATTGCCGTTATCCATAAAGAAATAGGCATAGACATCATTGCCGGGGAGGATGTTCCACGCGCGGGAGGAAACGGGCGTTTCCTTGCCCCAGTCCTTCGTCTCCGGGTCAAGCTGCTTGAAGACCATCTTGCCGTCGGCGGAGGATGTGGTCATGCCGACCTCGCTGGCGGACAGCTGGCAGATCTGACCATTCAGCTCGTCGCCGGACTTGCTGAACACGAAGCTGCCGTCCGGACCGTAGACGTTGACGGTCTGATAATCATAGGTATAGACATAGCCCTTGTCGTCGGAGAGGATGGAATCGATGTAGGTATAGCGCCAGCTGTCCGTGTCGTCCGTTTCTTCATCGGAAACGGGCGTGATGGTGCGCAGCAGCGTGCCGTGCGCGTCAAGCTGGATAAGCTCGGAGATGGAATCGCCCTCCGTGCCGTCGTCCGCGTAGCGGCTCGTCTGCCGGAAGAGCCAGAGCGTGCCGTCCGCACCGGCCGCCATAGTCTGGATGTTGGTGCTGCTGTTGAAGGTCTGCATGCTGCCGTCGGGATTCATGGTCACGCCATCCGGCATGTCCGGGTTTTCCACGACCGGCTCGGCCACATAATTGTCAAGCTGCACGCACTCGCCGGTGTCGAGGTCAAAGCGGAAAATGACCTCGGAATACGTGTCATAGGAATATTCCTCACCGTTTTCGTCGGTATAGGTTTCTGTGCCGCCGTCCGGGATGCTGGCGGTAAAGTAGAGCGTGTCGCCGGTAACGCAGCTCGTGCCGATCCACTGAATATCCTCCGGCAGATCAAAATACTGCGCCTGATACGCGAACTGCGTCGAGGTCTTGTCCTCGGTATCGCTCTGTTCTGTCTTCTTCGTATCGTCCGCCGTCTGCGCCTCATTTTTGCTGCACCCGGCAAGAACGCCGAACAGCAGAACAAGCGCGAGACAGACGGAAAGAATGCGTTTTGTCATAAAGGATGCTCCTTCCTGTTTTGATCCGTGCGGCCACATGGTAACAGAAATTCGCCAAAAAAGAAACCCCTTTGGGACAGATTTAAGAAAGAATTAAGTAAATCGAATGGTTTTCATACGTCTTGGAATTCATCAAGATCCGTGTTATACTGTAGAAAAACCGCAACAGGAGGCGCTTTATGCCCGCGCATATCATTTCCAGCGAGCAGCAGCGCGACCGGATGCTGTGCACGCCGATCCCGAAGCTGATCGTGTCGCTGTCCATCCCGACGCTGGCGTCCCAGCTCATTTCCGTGTTTTATAATACCGCCGATACCTATTTCGTCTCCAAGCTCTCCACCAGCGCCTCGGCGGCGGTCGGCGTCGTTTTTTCGCTCATGTCCATCATTCAGGCCTTCGGCTTCGGCATCGGGATGGGCTGCGGGTCGATCATCAGCCGCAGTCTCGGCAGCCGCGACAACGAGCGGGCCGACCGCACCGCAAGCAGCGCGTTCTTTTTTGCCGCCGCCGTGGGGCTTCTCATCTGCATTGCGGGGCTCTGCACGCTCCGGCCGCTCATGCGCCTGCTCGGCTCAACGGAAACGATCCTTCCGTACTCCGAAAGCTACGCGCGCATCATTCTGCTGGCCGCGCCTGTCATGTGCGCGTCGTTCGTGCTGAACAACACGCTGCGCTCCGAGGGCGAGGCGATGCTCTCCATGTACGGCATCTGTGCGGGCGGCCTTCTGAACGTCGCGCTCGACCCGCTGTTCATCTTTGCCTTCGACATGGGCATCGCGGGCGCGGCGCTGGCTACGGCGCTCAGCCAGCTGGTCAGCTTCTGCATCCTCGCGTGGCTGTTCCTCCACGGGCGGAGCATCGTCCGCGTCCACGTCCGCTGCATCAGCAAACGGCCCGGACTTTACGGCGAAATTCTGCTCGTCGGCTTCCCGACGATCTGCCGACAGGGCTTCGCAAGCCTGTCCTCGGCGCTTTTAAATAACGCGGCAGCTGTCTATTCCGATGCGGCGGTCGCCGCCGTGACGATCTCCAACAAGGTCTATCTGCTCGTCCGGTCGATCGTGATCGGCATCGGGCAGGGGTTCCAGCCTGTAGCGGGCTACAATTTCGGCGCGGGCGATAAAAAGCGCACGCGGCAGGCGTTCTGGTTTTCTGTGCTGCTCGGAACAGCGGTGTGCATCGTCTGTGCGGCTGTGATCTCACTCTTTCCCGACGAGATCATGCACTTCTTCCGCGACGATGCGGAGGTCACGCGCATCGGCCGTCAGGCACTGCTCTATGCCTGCGCCGTCATGCCGCTGATGGGATATTCAACTTATGTAAACCAACTATACCAGTGCCTCGGCTTCCATCAGGCCGCGACGCTTCTGGCCAGCTGCCGCAACGGACTGCTGTACGTGCCGCTCATCCTCATCCTGCCGCGTATGCTGGGCCTGCCCGGCGTAGAAATGAGCCAGCCCGGCGCAGACCTTTTGACCTTCGTTGTTTCGCTCCCGTTCCAGATCTGGTTCTTCCGGCATAAGCTCCGCTGATATGACGCTGCGTATACACGAAGGCTCCCCTATCGTTAGCAGGGGAGCCTTCAAATATGGAAATTTATAATCAATTTACGATCTGAAACTCTGAAATATTATAGGCAGCGCCGGTGAGTAATTTTCCAAAGCTCAGCCCTTCGCAGCTCCAGTCTCCGAACCGGAGTCCGCCGGTTCATTTGCGGCCGTGGAAACCCGGATCTGCTCAATATGATGGTTCGCGATCCGCGTGATCTGTACGTGCAGCGTTTCAAAATCGAATGACGCACCGGTCTCGGGGAGCCGGCCAAACTGCTCCATAACCCAGCCGCTGACGGAGGCCATGTCCGAGTCGGATCTCAGCCCGAAATAGTCCGCAAAATCGTCAAAGCTCATTTCCGCGTCGACCAGGTACGTGCCGTCAGACCCCTTGCTGATCGGCGTTTCCTCTTCATCGTGCTCATCCCAGATCTCGCCGACGAGTTCTTCCAGAATGTCCTCCATCGTCACAATGCCGCAGGTGCCGCCGTATTCGTCGACCACGACGGCGACGTGCGTTTTGGCCTGCTGGAGCTTTTTGAGCAGCAGACTGATGGGCTCCATCTCCAGCGCGTAGACCGGCGGCAGAATAATATCCCGCAGCGGCTTGTCCGTCACGCCGCAGCCGACATAAAAGTCCTTCTGGTGGATGGTGCCGAGAATATTGTCGATCGAATCCTGATAGATCAGGAGCCTTGAATATTTCGTCTCCGTGAACAGCGCGGCGACCTCCTCCTTCGTCGCCGTGATCGGAAGCGCAGCCAAGTCAGTGCGGTGGATCAGAATATCCTCCGCACGCTGCTCGGAAAAATCGATTGCGTTCTTGAGCAGCTCGCCCTCGTTTTTATCAATGCTGCCGTCCTGCTGCACTTCGTCGACAAGCATCAGAAGCTCCTCCTGCGACATTTTGTTGTCGGAGCTGAGGCGGAAGACCTTCGCCAGCAGCTTTTTCCAGAACGAAAAAATTGCGTTCAGCGGCGTAAAAATCCAAATAAGGACCTGAAGCATCGGCGCGGACAGCATGGCCCACTGCTCTGCGCAGTCCTTTGCAATGCTCTTCGGAGAGATCTCACCGAAAATCAGCACCACGACCGTGACGACGACGGTGGAGATCGTGGCGCCTGCGTCGCCGTAATGCCTGACGAACAGCACGGTGCCGATGGAGGCCGTGGCGATATTCACGATATTGTTTCCGATCAGGATCGTGGACAACAGCCGGTCATAGCGTTCGAGCAGCTTACAGACCAGTGCCGCCCGTTTGTTTCCCTTCTCTGCAAGGGTCTTGAGCCGCGTTGTGTTCGCAGAGGAAAAAGCCGTTTCCGTCGCCGAAAAATAGCCGGAGAGGATCAGGCAGACAGTCATTATAACAATGCAAGTAGTGGTTGACAATGTACGGTAACTCCTTTTCTGTTATCTGAAATCGTGTGTGAAGACGCAAAAAGCACGTCCGCCCTGCATCTAGCAGCGCAGATATGCTTCCCAAAACAGATGACAGATCAGATATGTACTATGACAATCGCTGTCGTCAGAATCCATGTGTTTCATTCCTTTCGCATAAAATCATATTTATTATAACAAAAAACACAAATTCGTCAAGAAACAAATTCGGTGTAAGACTTGGGCGTGCCCGGTTCACGCAGAGAGCAGCAAAGGACCGAATAGAGTTGGTAGGGGCAAGAGCCAAGCCCCTACCAACTGCGGTCGAATTTCGTTGGTTTTACAGAGCAGGGGAAATCATCGCTCCGCTTGATAGACGATCTCGCCGTTTACGATGGTCATGTACGCCTCGCCGCCGATGGTGGTCAGCGGGTCTGCCGTCCAGAGAACAAGATCGGCGTCCTTGCCCGGTTCCAGACTGCCGACGCGGTCAGAAATGCCGAGACTCTGCGCCGGATTGATGGTAATGGCGCGCCACGCTTCTTCCATCGGCAGTCCTGCCGCAGCCGCAAGTCCAGCCGCCAGCGGCAGATGCTGCAGCGGAATGACCGGTGCATCGGTGATGATGCTGACCGTCAGTCCTGCGCGGTACAGAACGCCCGCTGTCGTAAAGCTCTTGTTCCGCAGCTCGACCTTGCTCTTGCCGCCGAGCGACGGGCCAACAAAGACCGGATAGCCCTCCTCGGCCAGCTCGTCCGCGATGATCTCACCGTCGGTGCAGTGGTCGAGCGTCAGCTTGAGGTCAAACTCCCGCGCGATGCGCACGGCGGTCAGAATATCGTCCGCGCGGTGCGCGTGGCACTTGATCGGAATTTCTCCGTTCACGACCGGCAGCATCGCTTCCAGCTTCACGTCCAGCGGCGGATTTTTCCTGCCGCCTTGTCGTCGCGGTAGCGGATGGTGCGCATCAGCAGCTCGCGCAGAAGTCCGGCCACGGCCATACGCGTCATGGGGCTCTGCTTTTTGCCCTGTCCGTAGCAGCCCTTCGGGTTTTCGCCGAACGCGCATTTCATCGCCGCAGGCGACCGCAGTACCATCTTGTCAACACGCTTGCCTGCCAGCTTGAGAATGGCGAACGTGCCGCCGACAACGTTCGCGCTGCCGGGGCCGGTGCAGGCTGTCGTCACGCCGCCGCGCAGCGCCAGACCGAACGCCTCATCCTGCGGATTGATCGAGTCGATCGCGCGCAGCTGCGGCGTCAGCGGGTCAACGATCTCATTGTAATCCATACCCTCCCAACGCATGGCCTGATTGTCAAGGCCGATGTGGCAGTGCGCCTCCACACAGCCCGGCGTGAGCAGCCGCCCCTGCGCATCAATGACCTTTGCGCCCACGGGCGCGTCGATTTCCGGCGCGGCAGCAGCGATTTTTCCGTCCTCGATCAGCAGGCATCCATTTGGAATGTCCGCTCCGGCCATCGTTTTGATGTGTGCGTTCTGAATCAGCAGCATATTGTATCTCCTTTCACAGCGCCAATTCGCTGTTTCCTCCAGTATAACGCGAGCCGCCGCCAAAAAGCAAGCGCTGTTTTTCCCCAGTCCGCTAGACAAAAAAGGCAGATGCTGTTATGATAGAGACAGAAAATCCAAAAACGACGATCAAGGAGATTGCTATGAAACAGTATTATCTTGGAATTGAATTCGGTTCCACGCGCGTCAAGGCCGTCCTGATCGACGGCGAGCACCGCATCGTCAAGAGCGGTGACTACACATGGAAAAGCAGTCTGGAAAACGGCGTCTGGACGTATCACATGGAGGATGTGCAGGATGGCCTGCGCACCGCCATCCGCAACCTCGGCGAGCTGCCGGGGGCTGTTTCGGCCATGGGCATTTCCGGCATGATGCACGGCTATCTGGCCTTCGACAAGGACTGGAACCTGCTGGCTCCGTTCCGCACCTGGCAGAACACCATGACCGGCGAGGCCGCCGAGCAGCTCACGGCAGAATTCGGCTTCAACATCCCACAGCGCTGGTCCGTCGCGCATCTGTATCAGGCCGTTCTGAACGGCGAAGCGCACGTCAAAAATATCGCGCACATCACGACGCTTGCCGGCTATGTCCATTATTTGCTCACGGGCGAAAACGTTCTCGGCGTGGGCGAAGCCTCCGGTATGTTCCCCATTGACAGTGAAACGCTGGACTATGACGCGGCGATGCTCGAAAAATTCGACGCGCTGCTGGCCAAATACGGCTTCGCGTGGACGGCCCGCAGCGTCCTGCCCAAGGTCCTGATGGCCGGACAGGCCGCAGGTAAGCTGACGCAGGCCGGGAGAACGTTCCTTGAAGGGCTTCTGCCCGCCGGCATCCCGTTCTGCCCGCCCGAAGGCGATGCAGGCACCGGCATGACGGCGACGAACGCCGTCGCGCCCAGAACCGGCAACGTCTCGGCAGGCACGTCCATCTTCGCTATGGTCGTACTGGAAAAGCCCCTGTCGAAGGTCTATCAGGAGATCGATATGGTCACCACGCCCAGCGGCAAGCCCGTCGCCATGGTGCACTGCAACAACTGCACGAACGATATGAACGCATGGGTGAGTCTGCTCGGCGAGACGGCGAAGCTCTTCGGCGCGGACGTTTCGACTGGTGAGCTGTTCACGAAGCTCTACCAGAAGAGCCTTGAGGGTGATGCCGACTGCTCCGGTGTTCTGACCTACAACTATATGGCGGGCGAGGGTGTTACGCATCTGGACGAGGGCCGTCCGATGGTCGTCCGCAAGCCCGAAAGCCAGTTCACGCTTGCCAATTTCCTGCGCTCCCAGCTTTACGCGACCATGTCGACGCTCAAGCTCGGCATGGATATCCTTGCGGAGGAGCACGTTGCGATCGATTCCCTGACCGGTCATGGCGGCCTGTTTAAAACGCCGGTCGTCGGCCAGAAATACATGGCCGCCGCCTGCCGTGCACCGGTCACGTGCATGGAATCGGCAGGCGAGGGCGGGCCTTACGGCATGGCTCTGCTTGCGTCCTATCTGGTGCAGAAAAAGGATGGCCAGACGCTTGAGCAGTATCTGGAAACAGAGGTTTTCGCGGATGTCAAGCGCACGACGCTTGCTCCCGATCCCGAGGATGCCGCCGGCTTCGACCGCTATCTCGGCTGGTACCGCAGCGCCCTCGCAGCGGAAACCGCCGCAGTAAACGCATTCTGATCGATCCTTTCGAAAACATGGAAAAGGCTTCCCGTCTCCGGGAAGCCTTTTCCGCTTACATGGCCGAGGAGATCGCGTCCACAGCCTTTTCCGCCTCGTTTTGAATAGCCTTGGCGACCTGCTTTGTCATGCGGTACGCGTCGCTGTTTTTCGGCAGCATCATCGCGCCCAACGCGCCGACTGCGACGCCTGCGCCCATGGTCAGAAAGAAGCCCCGTACTGTCATATGCGCACCTCGTTACCGCATCGCCGTGCCGGACGTGCTGCCGGTCACGGTTCTGCCGCTTGCCGTGCCGCTCTGGCTATAGCCCGCGCCGTTGTAGCCGGGGTTGTAGTTCGCGCCGTTATACATACCGCCATAGCCGTTTGTGCCGTTGACATAGCCGTTCCGGGTCGTGGAGACGTTGGAATAGCCGTCGTAATACGGCTGCGTCGCCGCACAGGCGGTCAGAGACACCGCAAGCATCAGCGCGGCCAGCACCAGGATCAAGCCTTTTTTCATGAGAAATTCCTCCTTTTTTGCGAATCGTATCGCTGAGGCTAGTTTCTGCATGCATTGCGCGCGGTATGCTGTGAGTTTTTTACAGAGCAGGAATCGATAAAAATCGATACAAGCATATTGAAAGTTTTCGTTTATGCTGTATAATAAACAACAGATAAAAATGAGAAGGAGAACGCTCATGAAAAAGCTGTCCATCAAAAAAGGCGTGCAGTGCATGGCCTGTCTGGAGTGCGTCCGCGCCTGCTCCAACGCATACTATAAGGAATTCCACCCCGATAAGGCCGCTCTGAAGATCGTCCAGCGCGGCGAGAACGTCCGTCCCATGGTCTGTGTCCAGTGCGGCAAGTGTGCCGAGGCCTGTCCCTCCGGCGCGATCACCCAGAACCCCAAGGGCGTCTGGATGATCAGCCGCAAGCTCTGCACCGGCTGCGGAAAATGCGTTGAAGCGTGTCCCTTCGGCCTCATCGTCAAGGACGAGGCCGTCCCGTATTCCAGCAAATGCACCGCCTGTGGCATCTGTGTTAAGGCCTGCCCCATGGAGCTGCTGGAGATCGTCGAAAAATAAAAACCAAGCGGCGGATCTGCGTGTCCGCCGCTTTCGTTTGTCCATATATAGATTTCTGCGAACTTGCAGGCTGGGGATGCCTCCGGCGGCCCCTTCTTTTCCGCCTTGCCGGAAAAGAAGGGGGAGAAAAGGGGCGCTGGTTACGTTTGGTGCGTACTGCGGGTACGACTCAGGTGGTTCCTGATTTTCAGTTGTTACGAACACACAAACTCACCCTACGGGCGCTATACTGCGCGCCGCCTGTTACGGTACACCAGGTTTGATAGCAGCTGCTTTTGAATGACTGCGGTAAAAACGCCTTGCGTTCGAAATTTGCAGGGCAGTACGGATTCGCCAGAGTTTTGTAGGGGCCGATGCCCACATCGGCCCGCTGGGAAGTTGCGAATTTGCCATAGATTTCCGTAAAAAGGGTGCGTTCTGCCAGGTCGATGTGGGCATCGACCCCTACAAATCGCACTCCTCAAAGTGCGCCGAAATATGCGTCCCTAACCTTGCAGCTCCCGTCACTTCACAACCGCATCATACAGCAGATTCTTCGCAAACCCCGTCAGCTTCGCGACCTGCTTGACAGCGTCCTTCGTGGAAAGTCCCTCCGCCATGCGTGCGCGGACCAGATCGAGCGCCGCTTCAAATGTGCAGCCTTCCTCTGCCTTTTCCTCCGCGCCAGCCACAACGAGCACAAATTCGCCGCGCGGCGGATTTTCTTCGTAATATGCCGCCGCCTCGCCCAGCGTCATGCGGCGGACCTCCTCGTGCAGCTTCGTCAGCTCCCGACAGAGGGAAATTTTCCGATCCTCTCCAAACGCGTCTGCCAGATCGCGCAGCGTGGCCAGCAGCTTGTGCGGCGCTTCGTAGAAGATCATCGTCCGCGTTTCGTCCTTCAATCCCGTCAGGTGCTCCTGACGGCTTTTTTTGTTGACGGACAGAAACCCCTCGAACGTGAACCGGCCCGTCGGCAGGCCCGAAATACTCAGCGCTGTCACCAGCGCGCACGGCCCCGGAATCGCGCAGACCGTCACGCCGTTTTCCGCGCACAGCCGAACCAGGTCCTCGCCGGGGTCGGAGATGGCGGGGGAGCCAGCGTCCGTCACCAGCGCGCACGTTTCGCCCGCCAGCAGCCGCGCGAGGATTTTCCCGCCGCTCTCGGCCTTGTTGTGCTCATGGTAGCTCACAAGGCTTTTTTTGATCTCCAGATGGTTCAGCAGCTTGAGGCTCACGCGCGTGTCCTCCGCCGCGATAAAATCAGCCTCCGCCAGCGTTCGGGCACAGCGGGGCGAAATGTCATTCAGATTGCCGATGGGCGTCGGCACGAGATATAGAGTACCGGCCATATTGCTTCACTCCTGTAGATGATAGATGCGCCGACCCTCGGCAGACAGCTCGCCGGTCTGCGTGTATAAAACCAGATCTGGCTCAAATTGCAGCCCAGGCCCTCCGCCGAGGCGGGCTTCGATCAAAACGAGATTCACGGCGTTTTCCGCTCTGTGCCGGACGAAGCGAATGCGCTTTGGCTCCAGCCGCGCCGCGCGCAGTCCGGTCATCAAATCGACCAGCCGCTCCGGCTTGTGAACCAGAAAAAAACGTCCGCCCCACCGCAGCGCCCGCGCCGCAGCCGCGCAGAGCGCGTCAAACGGGCAGCAGATCTCGCTTCTCGCGGCGCTGAGACTGTCCTGCGTGTGCAGATGCCCGCTTTTCGGCGGGTAATAGGGCGGATTGGACAGCACACAGTCAAAGCCTCCGGGCGCGATTTCCGCGTGCGCCTGCCGCAGATCGCCGCAGACGATGTGCAGATGGTCGGAAAATCCGTTTTCCTCGGCATTTTCCTGTGCCTGACACGCGGCTGCCTCCTGAATTTCAATGCCGCTCACGTGCAGCGTTCCGTCCGCGCCCAGCAGCAGAAGCCCCAGCGTTCCGCACCCGCAGCCAAGATCAAGCACCCGGCTGCCGGGCCGTATCCGGCAGAAATCTGCCAGCACCATGGAATCCGTGCTCACGCGGAACTGTGCGTCTGAAATTTTCATCCGAATGCGGTCAAAGAGAAGCTCTTCCATATGGGCTCCAATCAAAAAGACAGGGGGGTGCTGCGTGCAGCACCCCCCTACTGTTTATGTGCTTATTCCTCAGAGATCGCGTCGTTGGGGCATTCTGCAGCGCAGGTACCGCAGTCCACGCACTGATCAGCGTCGATGACGTACTTGTCTTCGCCCTCGCTGATGCAGCCGATGGGACATGCGTCAGCGCAAGCACCGCACTTTACACAGTTGTCATTGATTACGTGTGCCATTTGAAGCACCTCCATTTTCAAGGTAGCTTCATTCTATCATACTTTCCTGAAAATGCAATGAAAAAAGTGTAAATTCCTCGAACGGCCCGGATTTTTTCGCGTGCGTCGTATAAACGCTGACCGCCGCGTCGAAACTCTCCTTCGACAGGAGGCGATCAGAATGAAAAAACCGGCGTATTCCGCAGCGCTGGACCGGGTGCTCTTCCGCGCGTCGCGGCTGGCGCGTGAGCTTGGCGGCGCACAGACCGGCACGGAGCATCTGCTGCTTGCACTCTCGCAGGAACGCATTTCCCAGACCGGACGCATTTTATGCTATCAGGGAGCCGAGGGCAGGCTCCTGCGCTGTATGCTGCTGACGAGGCAGGAGCCGGAGCCAGCCGGGCGGCAGGGCCTTTCCGCAGCTGCCGCAAGAGCGCTTGACGGCGCACAGCACGAGGCGGACCGCCTTGGCGCGTCCCTCTGCCTGCCGGAGCATCTGCTGCTTTCCCTCATGCGCGACGACGCCTATGCGGCGGCGCGCATGCTTTCGGAGCTTGGCGTCGACTGCAACTGCGTATTTTCGGAAACATATGACCGCCTGCGCATCCTACATCCGGCGCAGGACGTGAAAGGACAATCGGAATTGAAGCTTTTGGAACTGTACTGTGACAACATGATCGACCGGGCACCGCAGATGGACCCCGTCGTCGGCCGCGAGGCGGAGCTTTCCCAGCTCATGCAGGTGCTCAGCCGCCGCAGCAAGAATAACCCCGCGCTCATCGGCGAACCCGGCGTCGGCAAGACCGCCGTCGTTGAAGCGCTGGCCCAGCGCCTTGCCTGCGGAGACGTGCCGCAGGCGCTGCGCGGGAAAAAGCTCTACTGCCTCAACATGGCGAATCTGCTTGCGGGCACGAAATACCGCGGCGAATTTGAAGAGCGCGTGCGCGATATCCTGATCGAGATCCGCCGCTGCGGCAGCGTCATCCTATTTGTCGACGAAATGCACACCATCGTCGGCGCAGGCAGCGCCGAGGGCGCGATCGACGCGGCCAATCTGCTCAAGCCGGCCCTTGGCAGGGGAGAGCTGCAGATGATCGGTGCGACGACATTGGAGGAATACCGCAAATTTATTGAGAAGGACGCCGCGCTTGAACGCCGCTTCCGCCCCGTGATCGTCCGCGAACCGGACCGCAAGACGGCCTGCCGTATGCTTGAAGCGCTTCGTCCAGGCTTGGAGGCACACCACCGCATCCGCATCACGCAGGAGGCCATCGAGGCCGCCGTCGATTTTTCAAGCCGCTATCTGACAGATCGCTTCCTGCCGGACAAGGCGCTCGACCTGCTCGACGAGGGCGCGGCGCACGTCTGGCTCGGCGGCCCGGAGCCTGCGGAGGACGCAGAGCGCCAGCAGCAGCTCGAGCAGCAGCTTGAGCAGGCTGTGGCGAACGCGCAGTATGAGCAGGCGGCGAAGCTGCGCGACGAGCTGCGCACGCTCGTGCGCCGCCAGCTTGCCGCCCGCCGCGCCCAGCGCACCGTGAGCCTGACCCGGCAGGATATCGCCGCCGTCGTTTCCGAGCGCACCGGCATCCCCGTCGGCAGGCTCCGGCAGTCTGACCGTGAACGGCTGCTGTCCCTGCGCCAGACGCTCTCCGAGCGCATCATCGGCCAGCAGGCAGCCGTCGACGCGGTTTCTACCGCCGTTCTGCGCGGCCGGACAGGCCTTGCCGACGCCGGACGCCCCGCCGCGTCCTTCCTGCTCATCGGCCCGACGGGCGTCGGAAAAACAGAATTATGTAAACAGCTTGCGCAGGTCGTCTACGGCAGTCAGGACGCGCTCATCCGCGTGGATATGTCGGAATACATGGAGCCAAGCAGCGTCTCGCGCCTGCTTGGCGCGCCTCCGGGCTATGTCGGCTACGACGCAGGCGGAACGCTCACGGAAAAGGTGCGCCGCCGTCCATACTGCGTTGTACTGTTCGATGAGCTGGAAAAGGCGCACCGGGATATTACCGGTATCCTTCTGCAGCTGCTCGGCGACGGGATCCTGACCGACAGCATGGGCCGCACCGTCAGCTTCAAGAACACCATCGTCGTCATGACCTCGAACCTGACTGGCCCGCAGACCGGAAAGCCCGGTCTCGGCTTCATACCCGACTGCGCGGATGTCCGCGCGCAGACCGTCCTGCGGGAGGCGTTTTCTCCGGAGTTTCTGGGCCGGATCGACTGCGTCGCCTCCTTCCGTCCGCTTGCGGCAGAGGATCTTGCGAAAATTGCTGCGCTTCAGCTGCGGGAGCTTGCCGGACGGCTGCAAAAGCAGAACGTTACGCTGGAAACGGCCCCGGAGCTGCCCGAGTGCCTCGGCGCGCTCTGCGCAAACGAGCCGGGCGGGGCCAGAAGCCTGCGCCGCAGGCTCCAGACCGGGATCGAAGGCCCGGCGGCGGAGCTGCTGCTGCGCGACCCGTCTGTGCGGACGCTCCGCGCCGTCTGGCAGCAGGGGAGCGTGCAGGTGGAAGCGGCTGGAGGATGTTTTTAAAACATTCGTTCAAAAATTCGGCTTTCGGGGATTTTTCACGAAAAACGTCGAAGAATCCTCGAAAAATTTTTTCAAAAAAGGGTTGCAATTTATGTAAACAGAACGTATTATATTATTGAAGTGGAGCAAAGTGGAGCAAAATTTCAGTAAAGTGGAGCGAAAGGAGGCGCGAGGGGATGTTTGGCAAGTACAAGCACTCAGTTGACGAAAAAGGACGTCTGTTCGTGCCGTCCAAGCTGCGCGAAGAGCTGGGAAGCACCTTCTATGTAACACTGGGCCTCGACCACTGCCTGTCCGTCTACACGGAAGCAGGCTGGAAGGCCATTGTCGATAAATATAACGCGCTGCCGATCGTACAGGCACGAAAAATGCGCTTTCTGTTTGCCAACGCCGCCAAATGTGAGCCCGACAAGCAGGGCCGCTTCCTCATTCCGGCCGAACTGCGCCAATACGCCGGTCTTTCCAGCGAGGTCACGTTCATCGGGCAGGGCGGCCACGCGGAGATCTGGGACAGCGCAGCCTATGACGAGCTGGAGCAGCAGACGCTGACGCCTGAAAATCTGGCGGCTGTGATGGAGGAACTTGGTTTCTGATGGAATTCGCACATCGATCTGTGCTTTTGCACGAGTGCATAGACGCGCTGGCCATCAAGCCCGACGGGATCTATCTCGACGGAACGCTCGGCGGCGCGGGCCACTCGCTGGAGATCTGCCGGAGCCTCACCACCGGCAGGCTCATCGGCGTCGACCGTGATCTGGTCGCGCTGGAGGCCGCAAAAAAGCGGCTGTACAGCCACGCGAAAAAGGTGACGCTGGTACATGATAATTTTGAAAACGTCGGCGCGATCCTTACCGCGCTGGGACTCGACCGGATCGACGGGATGCTGTTCGACCTGGGCGTTTCGTCCCCGCAGCTCGACGACGCGGAGCGCGGCTTTTCCTATATGGCCGACGCGCCGCTGGATATGCGCATGGACCGCGACCAGTCCCTCACGGCCTACGAGATCGTCAACAACTGGCCGCGCGAGGAATTAAAATCCATTCTCTACGAATATGGCGAGGAGCGCTGCGCCCCGCAGATCGCCGCCGCCATCGAACGCGTGCGGACCGACCACCCAATCGAGACAACGCTGGAGCTGGTCGACATCATCCGCTCGGCCATGCCGCCCAGCGCCCTGCGTGAAAAGCAGCATCCGGCCAAGCGCAGCTTTCAGGCCATCCGCATCGCCGTCAACGATGAGCTTGGCGCGGTCCGGCAAGGCATGGAGGCCGCCATCGACCACCTGAACCCCGGCGGTCGTCTGGTTGTCATTACGTTCCATTCACTGGAAGACCGCATCGTCAAAAACGTGTTTCAGGACGCGGCAAAGGGCTGCACCTGCCCGCCGTCGTTCCCGGTCTGCGTCTGCGGCCATAAGCCGAAGATCAAAATTCTGACGAAAAAACCCATCATCGCCACGCGCGAGGAGGTCGAGGAAAATCCCCGTTCGCGCAGTGCAAAGCTCCGCGTAGCAGAGCGCGTGTAACCCGGAAAGGAGTCCCGCCGTTATGGCGCAGCCCAATCGAAGAAATCTTTATAGAGACAACGGCGCTGCCGCATACGATGTTTACGCCTGGAACGATCAGACTGCCCGCCAGTATGACGATAACCGCGCCTATGAGCGTACCCTGCCCATCGAGCTGCCGGACGAGCGGGCCTATGAGCAGCCGTACCGAAGAGTCAAGGCCAGAACGGCCATCGCGCCGTTTACACTGGCGGGTATGCTGACGGTAGCCTGTCTCATGATCCTTGTGATTTTCGGCTATGTCCAGCTGTTTGAGGCCAGCAGCAATGTCTCAGCCCTTGAAAGCAGGCTTGCCAATCTCAAGGAGCAGCAGCTGATGCTTCAGAGCAAATACGACGCCAAGATCGATCTGACCGCCGCCGAGGAATACGCGGCTGAGATCGGCCTGACCAAATGTCAGCCCGAGCAGATCGTCTATGTCAGCTTCTCCGGGAACGATCAGGCGGAAATTTACACGCAGCAGCGCACAAGCGTTTTCGGAGAAATTCTGGACGCCATGCAGCAGAGCATTCTCGGCCTCATCGAATATTTGCACCCCGCAGCAGCATAAGCTTGGACAGAACCTCCCAGTTTGAAATCCAGCTGAGTAACCGAACAGGGGCGGTCTTTTCAGGCCGCCCTTTTTTTGAACAGAAAGGCAGTTTCATGGCAAAAAAGATCATCCGCCTGCCGCGCACCAAAGAGCAGAAGCAGGCAAACCGGGAGCGGAATGAGCGCGCGAACCGAACGATCCTCAGCCGAACCCTGATCCTGATGGTCCTGTGCGGCGTGATCGCGTTTGTCCCGCTGATCGGAACGCTTTATAACCTCATGATCACCCAGCACGACTATTACAACGAAAAGGCGATCAAGAACCAGACCCGTTCGACGAATCTGACCGCAGCGCGCGGCGTGATCTACGACGCGAATATGAACGTGCTGGCCTCTTCGTCGACCGTCGAGACGGTTTTCATCGACCCGAACGAGATCGCCGAGCAGATGAAAAAGCCCGAGAACAGCAACCTGCTCGACCAGATCGCGCGCGGTCTTGGCGAAATTCTGGATGTCGAGCCGAGCTTCGTCTACGAGCAGGCCGCCGACAAGCAGTACCGCTATAAGGTCATCAGCCGTAAGATCTCCGAGGAGCTGGCCGACGAGGTCCGCGCCTTCGTCAGCGAAAACAAGATCACCGGCGTCTATCTCGAAACAGACCTCAAGCGCTATTACCCCAATTCCTCCCTCGCCGCGCAGGCGCTCGGCTTCGTCTCAAGCGACAACAACGGCTCCGAGGGCCTTGAAGCCTATTACAACGAAGAGCTTTCCGGCACAGCCGGGAAGGTCGTGACATCCAAGGGCAACTACGGCTCCGAGATGCCCTATACATACGAAAAATACTATGACGCCTCTGACGGCTGCAGCCTCGTTACCACCATCGACGCGACCGTGCAGGCGTATGTGGAAAAGAACCTGCAGAACGCCATTGATAAGTACGATATCAAAAACGGCGCGTTCTGTATCGTCATGGACGTGAATACGGGCGAGATCAAGGCCATGGCCACGCTCGGCTCCTATGATCCAAATAATTATCTGGAAATCTATGACGACGCGGCGGCCGCGCTTCTTGAAAATGAGCGTGATGCGGCGCTGTCCCTGCCGGAAGCGTCCGATGCCTATAAGGCCGCCATCGAGCAGTATAAGCAGGATGTTGCATCGGCACGTATGGCTCAGTGGCGCAACCGCTGCGTGTCCGACGGCTATGAGCCGGGTTCGACCTTCAAGCTCATCACGCTGGCCTCCGCAATCGATTCCGGAGCCGTCACGCTGAACGACTCGTTCTACTGCGGCGGTCAGGAAAAGTTCTCCGGCCGTGAGCAGATCCTTAATTGCTGGAAATCCGCCGGTCACGGTGCGCAGTCGACCGCGCAGGCGCTCGGCAATTCCTGCAACATCGCCTTTGGCCATATCGGCCTGCGCATGGGCGGCGACATTTTCTATGATTACCTCAAGGCCTTCGGCATCATGGAAAAAACAGGCGTTGATCTGCCGGGCGAGGCCAGCGGTCTGTTCTACGAACGGAAATACCTGAATAATCCCGCACAGTACGGCACGTCCTATCTCATCACGTCCTCTTTCGGTCAGAGCTTCCGTATCACGCCCATGCAGCTGGTGCGCTCCGTCGCGGCGATCGTCAACGGCGGCTATGTGCTCGAGCCGTATATCGTGAGCGAGGTTCTGGACGCCGACGGCAATATGGTCGAGCGGAACGAAAAGACCGTCTTGCGGCAGGCCATCAGCCAGCAGACGTCCGAAACAATGCGCAGCCTTATGGAACAGGTCGTCACCGAGGGCACGGCCTCTGCGGCCAAAACCCCCGGCTACCGTGTCGGCGGCAAGACCGGCACGTCCGAAAAGCTGGACGAATACGACGAGGACGGCAATCAGGTCAAGGACAAGATCGTCTCCTTTATCGGCGTCGCGCCCATTGACGACCCGAAATATGTCGTCCTTGTCGCGCTTGACACGCCCGCGTATTCGCAGGACAGCGAAAAATATACCCTCCACGGGATGTATATTTCCGGCGGCCTGATGGCTGCGCCGACCGTCCGCGACATTTTCCTTGATATTCTTCCCTATCTCGGTGTGGAGCCGGATTATGATTCCGAGGATATCCGCGGTATCAACTTCACAGTCCCAGATGTGATCGGCATGGACGAAAGCGAAGCGGCTGCGCTGCTCGCTGAAAAAACCATCACCTACCGCATTGTCGGCACCGGCTCGACCGTCACCGACCAGCTGCCCGCGCCGGGCAGCCAGGTTCCCGGCAATTCGCAGATCATCCTCTACATGGGCGCAGAAAAGCAGCAGACGGTTGTCGAGGTGCCGGATTTCATCGGCTGCTCTGTCGCGGACGTTAACTATCTGGCCGCAAACGCCGGCCTTTACGTGCAGGCCAAGGGCACCGACCGCACGGACGTTTACGTGCTTGCGGCCTATCAGGACATCGAACCCGGAACAGAGGTTGACAGAGGTACTACAATTACAGTAGAATTCTCTTCCACAGGCGCATCCGACTAAGGAGGACACTATGAAACTCAAAGAACTGCTGCACGGCCTTGACGTGCTGGAGCTGCACGCGGACGAAGATCTGGACATCACCGGCGTCCAGTACGATTCCCGGCAGGTCACGTCCGGCGATCTGTTCGTCGCGATCTCCGGCTTCCAGACCGACGGCCACAGGTATATCCCCAAAGCCATGGAAAACGGCGCAGTCTGCGTCGTCTGCGAAAAAAAGCCGGAAACGGACATTGCCTATGTGCTGGTCCCCGACGCGCGCGCGGCGCTGGCCGCGGTGGCGCTTCTGACGCTCGCGCAGTTCGGCGAGGGTCTGCTCGCCGTGCTGCTCGTGATCGTGTGTCTGGTGCTGCTCGGGCTTCTGACGCTCCACGGCGGCAGGCGGACAGCCTTCGGCGACGAGATCGTCACGCAGGCGATGAGCTACCGCCGCTTCCTGCGCCGCGTCACGCAGAGCCAGCTGCTCTCGCGGCTCGCGCAGGACAGCCAGTATTTCTACCGCATCCTCCCCTACGCCGAGGCCATCGGGCTCGGCGCGGGTCTGGCCCGGACGCTCGGCAATACGGAGCTCGAGCAGTGCGACTGGTATCAGGAGCAGCAGCCCCTGCCGCGCACGGCCGCCGGGTTCTACAGTCACCTGCAGGAGGCACTGGCCCTGCTGGAGCTTTCGATCCGGAAATAAAAAGAGACGAAAAGCGCCTGCCGCT
>ENA-ORCN01000225-ORCN01000225.1-human-gut-metagenome-genome-assembly--contig:-NODE-225-length-49396-cov-15.342647_pt1 | contig 49396 bp, 39 predicted proteins | sample MGYA00242984_ERZ507984 | MGnify/ENA primary metagenome ERZ507984 (study PRJEB26167, sample SAMN06115395) | human gut metagenome | host: Homo sapiens | place: China:Hubei | collected 2016-05-19... | reverse complement strand
TTCCCAATAAAAATACCCCCTTTCAGGTAACAAGTTTTATATTATTTTACTTGTCTACCTAAAAGGGAGCATATCAGTTTTTACATCTGAAAATTGGTAAGGTTTCTCTTTTTTATGCAATATAAAATAATGTCCGGTGATTACAAACACAGCCTCTACACACTGCACTTCTCATATGCAAACAATGCAGCTCCAAGCGCACCACAAAGCTGTGCCTCGTCACAAATATACAATTTCGCATCCAGCTTTTCTTCCAGTGCTTTGATGATTCCAGGATTCTTTGCCACTCCGCCTGTCATCATATATTCTCCCGGATTCTTTTTTCCAAGACGTGCCGCCAATGCTCCTACTTTCGAAGCAACCGACACATTCAGACCATGGATGATATCTGCCACATCTTTATTCTGAGCCACAAGTGATACCACCTCTGACTCAGCGAACACCGTACACATACTGGAAATCACAATATTTTCCTTCCATTCCAATCCTTTTGTACTCATCTCTTCAAGAGAAAGTCCCAAAGTCCGTGCCATCATTTCCAGAAACCTTCCAGTTCCTGCCGCACATTTGTCATTCATCAGGAAATTCTTTACTGCCCCATTTTCATCGATGCTGATCGCCTTGATATCCTGTCCGCCGATATCGATCACCGTCCGCACATTCGGGTTCAGGTAATGCGCACCTTTGGCATGACAGGTGATCTCTGTAATACTGTCATCCCCGCTTTCAATATAAGCACGTCCATATCCCGTCGTGACAATTCTAACGATTTCTTCTTTCTTAATTCCTGCCTTCTCTACAGCAAGATCCAGACTTTTCTCCGCACTCATCATCGCTCCGCCGCCTGTCGGAATGATCATCGTAGATTTAATTTTTCCGTCCTGATCCAGAATCACAACGTCTGTACTTGTAGAGCCACTGTCGATCCCTGCTACATAATATATTCCTGACTCCATCTTTTTTCTTGCCTCCTCACTGATTCCTTTTCCCGGATCCATATCTTCCGATCCTTCAATCGTCTCTGCAAATGCTTGGATTCTCGTCAGTAACTGTCCAGCGCTCTGACTTGTAAAATCCGTCTCGATTTTCAGAATCGGTACTTTAATATTCTTTTTAATGCTCGCATATTCAAATCCATAATAATCACAGAATTTGATCGTATGATAAATAATTCCCTTCAGGTTTGGATCCAGATACAGCTGATTTCTCCGAGTGTTGTTATTCATTCGGAAACATGGGATCTGGCAAAGCAGGGCATCCGCATAAGCCAGAAACATTTTTTCTTCATCCATCTGTCTCATCTGCTCCGGAACAACTGCAAGCTGTCTTCCACCGGTGCAGGTAAGATTGTCCACGTCCATCTGAATATTATCCCGGATCATTTTTTCAAGAATACCCGTTACACGCACACCCATCAGACCAATGTATGGCTTCATTTCTGTCTCATTTTCTGTAAATGAATTTAAAAATGCTTCCTTATCAAATGTTTTTCCGGAAAATTTTTCGTATGCTTTTTTCAGGCGCATGATTGCCTGTGCATACTTTACCTTCTCACATTCATTATCTTCATGCGGAAGATCCAGCATATATAAAAATTTGCATTTTCCGGTGCTCTCTACAATATCATAAACTCTCCGGGCAGAATCACAGCAGTTCACAAGTACAAGCTGCTTAACCTTTCCTTCCAGAACTGCCTGAATCACAGATTTCCCAAAACCGCACAGATTTGCGTGTGCGATCTGATCCGACATTTCAAAGTTCTCCGGCATTTCCTCCAGTACGGCACACTCTTCTCCAAATGCATTCAATAACTCTACCGGCGTATATTTACAGACATAATGTATCATCTGACCCAGCCCCCTTTCCGTGATTTGCGGCATATTTTTCTGCTTTATTTACCTTCAGCATCTCCATATAAGCCTGAAGTCTTGTAGAAATCTGTCCATCACTGCTGTTTGCCGGATTACATCCATCTCCATCAAGGATCATGGTCGGGATCCCTGCTTCCTCAAGCGATTCTTTGATCAGGCTGGAAGCTCCGATCGTGCCTTTGCATCCCCAATGTGTAAAAAGGATTCCTCCATCCACATTTGTCTGCGCCGCAAGCTCTTTTGCCTTCTGGATTCTCTGCTTGACGCTTCCATTGTAAATGCAGTTCACCATCTTTTCTGCCATGGACTCATACGGATCTTCATAATGTGTCTTCTGAAATCCGTCTGCCACAAAGTCACAGGCACTGATATGAATCTGGTCACTGTAATTGAAAATATCCTTTACCGGTTCCTGCAAAAATGGCATCATATGCATCCAGAGAATATGCAGACCTTCGCTCTTCGGTGCCTTTTTCACATCTTCCAGAAGCAATTTCGTATACTTGACTGCCTCCTGCGAACCCGCCATGAGGTGGCACATGAAAATCGCGTACAGCTCATTGGTCAGGCTCGTGACCGGATCATGTTCTTTGCGCAGTGCCAGCTGTTCATGATAATATGCGGCTGCCTGGTTGCTGTTATTGACCGCCTGCCGTACTGCCTCTTCGGAAATCTTCTTTCCAGTAACATCTTCTAAAAATGCTTTCAACTCCCGGAGCTGATCTGCCACATACTTTACAGAATCTTCGTTCTTGTCATATGGTACATCTATAAAAAATCCCGGAAGCATATTTTTCTGCTTCAGATACGGAAAGGTCATCATATTGCTGTCACATGCCAGATTTGTGTAGATCATACATTTTGGCTTTGGCACAAGTCCGGATAGTGCCGCTCCAAGGAAAACTCTGTGATAGGAGCACATCGTTTCCGGAAATCCCTCTTCTTCTGTTTTTCTCAAAAATGTCTGCTCACATCTTGTTCCCGCGATAAAGCAGGACATTGCTTCTACCGAATACGGAGTCAGCCCTGCCGCCGTCAAAAGCTCTCCCGGAACAAAGATGCTGACCATCGCTGAATTTTCAGGCTTTGAAAGTGCCTGGATGATATTTTTCATAACAATTCTTGCTACATACTGTCCCGATTTTGGCAGCTTTTTATCTGCAAAAAAGAGCAGTCGTTTCTCCTGAAGTCGGTATCCTGTAAGAAGAAGCCTGCGCGCCTTCCCGGGATCCTCCAGAGACATACTGCTCACTGCGTTACCAAATTTTTGTATAATGTCCATTATAGAATTCCTCTCTGTTTTGCCTTTACTTGCTGTCTGATATATTATAGCAGTTGTGTCGGGAAAGTAAAGAGGAATCTATTGACTTCAACGGAACCAATGGAACGTACTTTTTTCAAGATATAATAGCTGCTCTTCTATCTCTTACTCAAATTTAATAGCTATCTCAAGAAATTTTCATTGACGCTCGAGTGCGCTTCTATGATATGATGATACCATGGTGGATTGTAAGAGTGCAAAGCACGTAGCAATCTGGTATCAAAGTGGTCCAAAGTATAACCATTATTATTTCTGTACTTCCGGACTTCTTCCATACTTGCTTTACGGAAAAATTCCGCGAATATCAAATCATTACAAAGGAGATTTTTATCATGAGAGAAACTATTTTGGGCAATCATCTGCAAAAAATTCCTTCCATTGCAGTCGGATGCATGCGACTTTCTGAAAAATCGAAGAAGGAAATGAACCATTTCATTCACTCTGCATTGGAACAGGGCGCATATTTCTTCGATCATGCGGATATCTATGGCGGCGGTATGAGCGAGACTGTGTTCGGCGAAGCCTTTGCCGGCGATCCATCCCTGAAACGGGAAGATATTTACCTGCAGTCAAAATGCGGCATCCGGCAAGGTTATTATGATCTCTCAAAAGAGCACATTTTGAAATCCGTCGATGGTATTTTAAAACGGCTTCAGACAGATTATCTCGATCTTCTGCTGCTTCACCGTCCGGATGCACTCGTAGAACCGGAAGAGGTTGCTGCCGCATTTGATGTTCTGTTTGAGAGCGGAAAGGTCCGCCATTTTGGTGTTTCAAACCACAAACCGATGCAGATTGCACTGCTGCAGAAGTATGTCTGCCAACCGCTCGTTGTCAACCAGGTTCAATTCAGCATTCCGGTTTCCAATCTTGTTGCAAATGGCATGGAAGTCAATATGGAAACCCCCGGTTCAATTGACCACGACGGAAGTCTGCTCGACTACTGCCGCCTCCACGATATCACCCTCCAGGCCTGGTCACCATTTCAGATGCCGGCATGGAAAGGATGCTTTCTCGGAAGTGACGAATACCCGGAACTGAATCAAAAGCTTCATGTACTGGCTGAAAAATATAATGTCAGCGACACTACCATTGCGGCTGCGTGGATTTTACGCCACCCGGCAAATATGCAAATCATTACCGGAACTACAAGCGAAAGCCGCCTGAAAGAAATTATCGCAGCATGTGAGATAACACTGACTCGTGAAGAATGGTATAAGCTGTACCTGGCAGCAGGTCATCCGCTTCCATAAGGATTTTTGGCATTATATTTCTGATTTTATATTCTTGCTGACTTATGCTATTACCCGCACCGTTGGTGCGGGTAATTCTATTTCCGGAATAAACAGACAGTTAGCAAACTGAAGCTGCTTTATCAGTTGGCCACGATTTTCTAAGTGCCACATAGGAAATCACAAAATTGGCAAACCAGCCAGCCGGTACAGCAAGCCAGACAAATTCGATACCAAAACGAGGTGCAAAAATCAAAGCAACTGCAAGGCGGATTGCAAGGTTTACCATATTGGCGACGAGAAACGGGCGCATGATCCCAAGTCCACGGAGTACTCCATCTGTTGCCATCTTGATACCCATAAAAATGAAAAAGTAACCAAGCCATCTCATATAATCCCCGGACACCTGATATGCCAGGGCGGTTCCGTCTTTCCCCAGGAATAACGAGGAAATCTGGGTATGCAGCGTTTCAATGACTATAAAAGCAAGAACTGCAAAACATAAATCCAAAACCAGTGCCGCATGATATCCTTTTTTGATACGTTCCATTTTCTTTGCGCCAAAATTCTGGGAAACATACGGTGAAACTGCATTTCCAATGGATACAAAGATCAGTGAAAAAACGTTCTCTACCCGCATCGTTGCCGAATAACCGGCAAGTGCCTGTGTACCGAATGGATTTACAACTGCCTGTACGATCATCATGCCAATTGACACTGTAGACTGCTGAAGAACAGATGGCACAGCGATCCGAAGCATGGAATGCAATTCCTTCCCGTCAAACCAGTCAAAATGGCTTTTATATCGACGCATCCGGCTAAAGAAAATCAAAAGTGAAAACACTGCCGAAATCCCCTGCGCAATGAGGGTTGCAAGAGCTGCACCAAATACCCCCAAACCAAGTCCGGCCACCATCCAGAGATCCATAAAAATATTCAAAATAGAAGAAAATATCAACAGTCCCAATGGAATCTTTGATTCACCGATCGAGGTAAACATCGTTGAAAGGATGTTATACATAAACAGAAACGGAAATCCCACAAAATAAACACGAAGGTACAGTACTGCTTCATCCAGTATATCAGCAGGTGTCTGTAATAAACTCATCATCGAATGGGAAAAACAAAAGCCAAATATACCCAGAAGTACGCTTAGAATCAGGAAGCTGATCAATGATGTTGACACGATTGTTTTCATTTTACTATAATCTCTGGCTCCAAAATAACGGCTCACGAGCACTCCTGCACCTACACCGGCACCCAATGCTATACAAATGAAGACATTCGTAAGTGCGGCGCAGGCACCGACTGCCGCCAGTGCAGACGAACCAACAAACTGACCTACGATAATAGAATCGGCCATATTATATACTTGTTGAAAAAAGCTGCCTAAAATCATAGGCATTGCAAAAACAGTTAATGCTTTAAGAGGTGCATCTGTAATTAAATATTCATCTTTTGACATTCTCCAGTTCCTCCTACTGTTTATTTTTTTCGTACTTCCTCAATTCCTCCAGTGCCTCTCCACCCATAGGATACAAAGTCACAATATTAAAAATCGTCATAAGTCCGATTCCCACATCGCCAAGATCCCATACAATATGATAAGCCGCAATTCCTCCGATAAAGAGCATCACAAGTGCAAGGATTTTATATGCTGTCTGCCAGCACCACTTATCCCCTAAAAGATATGCCACATTTCCTCTTGCATAAAACAGGATTCCAAGAAACGTTGAAAAGCTGAAAAGGAACAACGTAACCGCAATAAAGATCACGCCAAATTTACCGAGATGATAATTCATTGCTGTCTGCAAAAGCTCCATTCCTTCCAGTCCTGCTATCATCTTTTCCGGCACAAGAAGCATGATCATCGCCGTACAGCTGCAGATCACAATTGTATCTATAAATACACCCAATGCCTGTATAAATCCTGCTTTTACAGGCGTATCACATTCTGCAGCCGCAGCTGCGCATGGTGCTGATCCCGAACCCGCTTCGTTGGAAAATAACCCTCTTTTTACACCATTCATAAGAACTGCTCCGAACCCTCCGGCTGCTGCCTGACGGATCCCAAACGCTTCCTGGAGAATCCGCTCAAATACACCCGGAAGGCTTCGGATATTCAATAAGATAATGACTATCGTAATCACAAAATAGCAGACTGCCATGATTGGAACCAGAATATCCAACACCTTTACTGTGGCATTTTTTCGCAGTACGATCACTGCCGCAACGGCTACCAGAATCACCGTCGTTAAAATTGGCGGAATCCCAAATGCATTTTCAAAAGAAGATGCAACCGAATTACTGATCACCTGACTGATCCCGGCCCAGCAGATAAGCCCTGAGATTGCAAAGAGCACCGCAATACAGACATGTTTCTTTGTCTTTCCTGTCCGTCTCTCTACATAATGATGCATATAATATGCCGGACCTCCGCGGTAGCCTCCGTAAAGCGGATCTTTCTCTTTATAAAGCTGTGCAAGCGTTGCTTCGATAAATGCAGTTGAAGAACCGATGACTGCTGTGATCCACATCCAGAATACCGCACCGGCACCGCCTGCGGAAACGGCAGCGACTACTCCTACCAGATTTCCCATTCCGACTCTTGTTGCAGTTGAGACGATCAGTGTCTGAAAAGTCGACAGACTGCCATCTTCCTTCTTTTTCCCGGTAAGCGCGCGAACCATATCTCCAAAAAGACGAACCGGCAAAAATCTTGTTCTGATCGTAAAATAGATTCCTGTGGGAATCAGTAAAATAATAAGCAGTGACACACCAAAAGAGGAGCCTCCCGGAAGTGGTATCCTTAAAAGATCTCCCCATAAAAATTGGTATACTGCCTGAATCCATGTAGTTAGCATTTCTCTTGTTTCCTTTTCTTTAAATTATTGTTCTCGTTTATCTTATCACAAAGCTATTCTTTAAAATACAAAAAACACGGAAATATTCCGTGTTTTTTGTATTTACATCCTCTTTTTAGATTATTCTCCCCAGCGAAGTCCTTTTCCGGCTTCTACTGCCTTATCATAAATCACTTTTGCTGCTACCAGATCCTGCGCAGCAACTCCTACAGTTTCATATACGATAATTTCTTCGTCATTTTCACGTCCTTTGATCTTTCCATTGATCACATCTCCAAGACTTCCAAGCACATCCTCTTCTGTAATGATTCCGTCTGCGATCGGAATCAGAAGATCCCCCGTTTCTGAAAGTGCCGCCTCTTTTGAATCACAGATGATCTTAGATGCTCTCGGTAAAACCGCCGGATCCAGCTCATGCTTGTGCGGTTCATAGGTACCTACGCAGCTGATGGTTGCACCGGCTTTTACCTTTGTTCCGTCAAATACCGGTTTTGCCGAAGGCGTCACTGTGATGATCAGATCTGCATCTTCGATACAGTCATCCGAATCCTTGGCCGGTATGATTGTTGCACCGTATTTAGCCAGTTCCTTCTGCATTCCTTCGGCAAATGCTTTGCATCTTTCTTCATTCAGGTCAAAGATCTTTACTTCTTCCAGCTTTCTTGCTGCGAGCATTGCCTCAAGCTGAGCTGCTGCCTGTCCCCCTGTACCGATCATTGCACCTTTTTTACATTCCTTTTTTCCAAGCAGATCGAATGCTGCACCGGAAGAAGCCCCCGTACGAAGCTGTGTCACATAAGTTCCATCCAGCATCGCGATCACATATCCCGTCTTTCCGTCGATCAGCATGGTCTGCGCCGGTGATGTCATCAGATTGTTATCGATATTGTGTGGAAAAATGTTGATCACCTTCATGGCTGCTGCATCTAATTCCGGAGCATAGGCCGGCATAAACAGAAATGCGCCGTCATATTTTCCATTGATGACTGTACGAAGCGGTGTATCTACCGTACCATCGACAACCATCTTAAATGCCTGCTTATCCGCTTCGATCATATCTTTCATTGTAATTACACTTTTAATATCCTCTTTTGAAAGCAATAACATACCCGTTCTCTCCTTATCCATACCAATACTTTTATTCGTGATGATATCCGTAGTCTGCATCCAGTGCCCATGGCTGCATTGCACCGCCTTCTTCTGCCGGTCTGCAGTTCTGTGCGTAAATATTTAAAACACCCTTCTGCTGCTTAAGCGGCGGACGTACCCAGGATTTTCTTCTTTCTGCTAAAATCTCATCGGATACGAGAAGATTGACGGTTCCCCCTGCAATGTCCATCTCAATTTCATCACCATTTTCGATCAAAGCGATCACACCGCCGTCATAAGCTTCCGGAGAAACATGTCCGACGATTGCTCCGTAGTTGAATCCGGAGAAACGCGCGTCTGTGATAAGCCCGACCTTTTTATCAAGTCCAAGTCCGATCAGCGCATCGATACTAAGCATCAGCTCTTTCATACCCGGTGCTCCTTTACAGCCTTCATAGCGGATAACAAGAATGTCCCCCGCAACAATCTCGCCTGCCATAATGGCTCTATATGCATCCTGATCGCATTCATACACTTTTGCCGCACCTTTGATGTATTTTACTTCTTCATATACTGCTGTCGGACGTACGATCGCCCCTGCCGGAGAAATATTTCCCCGCATGATTTTAAGTCCCGGTTCTTTTGCTACAGGATCTTCCAGCGAATGAATGACTTTGTTTGGCGCGCTTTTCACAGAATCGAGGAGTTCACCCCAAGTTGTATCCCCGTAAATCGTCGGCGCATCGGTATGGATTTTACCGGCAAGCTGCTTCATGACCTGCTTTACACCGCCGGCATAATGAAAATCTACAACTGTATACGGTCCGCTTGGAATCACTGCATTGATGCAGTAAATTTCCTTCGCATACTTTTCAAAATCTGCCAGTGTAAGCTTGATACCAAGTTCATATGCGTATGCCAGGATATGCAGTACCGCATTGGTTGATCCTGCAACTGCCATATCAAACATGATCGCATTTTCCAGAACATCTTTGGTGATCAGATCTTTTGGTGTCTTTCCGGACCTGGCAAGCTGTACCATGTATTTTCCTGCTGTTCTTGCAGCACGAAGTCTTGCATTATCTGATGCAGGAATCGTAGATGTTCCCGGCATAACAAGGTTCAATACCTCACCTAACATCTGCATCGTATTGGCTGTTCCCATAGAAGGGCATGCACCGAAAGACGGGCAGACGCTTTCTTCCATTTCAAATAACTCAGCTTCGGAAGCACCTGAGAATCTTGCCGCATCCAGATCTGCCTCTACAACTGTCTTACCACAGTAATTTCCGGCCTGCATTGATCCCCCGGTCACTACCAGAGCCGGAATATCCAGTCTGCACGCTGCCAGATAACATCCGGCAATGATCAGATCACAGGATGCCACACAGCAGATCGCATCGAAATTATGTATTCTGGATACAAATTCGATGGACATTGCCACGATATCTCTTCCTACCTGCTCATACTTCATCTCATCCGCACCATTTGCCACATTTCCGCAAGTAGCCGGGATTCCGAATTCTACCGGGATTCCTCCTGCTGCCCAGATTCCCTCTTTTACAGCTTCTGTCACCTGGCGAAGATGCGCAGTTCCGGGAGAACCTGCCATATAAGAATTCGGTATTCCGATATGCGGTTTCTGACGGATATCTTCATCCGAATATCCTGCCGCCTTCATCATAACACGGCGGTGTGCCGCTTCTGTTCCGTTCCAGTAATTGTATCCCATTATTCTTCTCCTTTAATTCATGATACACTTAAACTCCTTTGAATTTCATTCCCCTGTTCTATGCTATTCCAGTTTCCGGTCATTGAAAAGTCTGTAAAACTGATATCAGACTTCACTTTTTCTTAATACATTGTTAACTCTTTGATTTGCGCTTATATTTTCACTTTTTCTTATGTTTGATTTTAAAAAAATTTATGTAACTGTTCAGAGCCAACCTCCAAAATGCTACGCATTTCGTCGGTGTGGCGTATCCGCCAAATAAAATTTCAAAAACAGTCTTAAAAATGCAAGCATTTTACACCTGTTTTATGAAATTTTGCTTGGCTCTGAACAGTTACAAATTTATAATAAAATCCCACGGATATTGATTATCTTCCTTATATTAAGTAAGATAGTAAAAGAGCATTGTTTATCAACACCACGGGAGGTTTCATCATGTCTAAATACGATGTGATTCTTGATGTCTATGAGAATCAGAGCATCTCAAAAGCTGCTCAAAAACACAACTACACACAGTCAGCTGTCAGCCAGACTATCCGCAATTATGAGAAAGAGATTGGTCTTAAGCTGTTCAAGCGTTCAAAAAACGGAATGGAAGCACTTCCCGGAACAGAACCCATCTTTGAAGAACTTATGCATATCCGCTCCGCCAATACACGGATCGATCAGATCGTCTCAAATATCAACAATCTGGACAGTGGTTTTATCCGCATCGGAACGGTGCAGAGCATTGCCTATAACTGGCTCCCCGGAGTACTGAAAAATTTTTCTGCCGAATACCCGAATATCACCTTTCGGCTCTATGTTGACGGATTTCAGAACCTGACGGAAAAGCTTCGCAAAAAAGAACTGGACTGTATCTTTGTTTCGCAATATGTCGCAAAGGATTTCCCAAATCTTCCTGTCGGCACCGACGAACTGGTTCTGGTTACTTCCCTGGACCATCCTCTTGCCGATCAGCTGACGGTATCTTTTGCCGATATTGACGGACAGGATTTTGTTCTCTCCGCCGATGATTTTGATTATGAAACCGGAAAATTATTCCGATTAAACCATATCACGCCTAATGTAAGATTTCGGATCAATGAAGACTATACCGCGATTAAAATGGTGGAACAGGGCTTTGGCATCACTGTACTTCCCAAACTTCTGCTTCATAATATTCCATTCAACGTCTGTGTCCGTTCCTTTACCGAACACTTCCGCAGGAATCTGTCCGTAGCCTATCTGGATACACCTGAACTCTCTCCTGCACTTGATAAGTTTCTTACCTTTGTCACCAAATGGGCCAAAGAATGTAAGCTGATCTGATTTCCTGTCACGTACAAAACGGCACAAAGTTCTTCTATGACTTTGTGCCGTTTTGCGCGTAACTTTATTTTGTTTATTATCTCAGACCATCTCTGAGCACATCCAAACTATTTCTCTATAATTCCGTATTTATAACCACTTTCTTTCATTAATTCAAGGTATGGTTTCGGATCAAAATATTCCGGTGCATAGACCCCAGCTTCTTTCCAGATTCCTCTTCCGATCAGCTCCAGTGCAAGTGCTGCTCCAAATCCTGTCTGGGCGGTAACAGCCTGGGTTCCCCATCTTTCGATAGACTCCTGATTATCAAATGGCTGATACAGGAAGTATTCTTTTTCCTTTCCGTCTTTCTTTCCGATACACTGTACTCCGACCAGCATTTTTCCGGTCATCTCATCTCCGATATCTTTTGGCTGCGGTGCGCAGGCTGCAACCACATCTCTTGGAACTACCTTCACATCCCCTACCTGCACCGGCTTGATACTGCGAAGTCCCAGCTTATCCAGCACCTTAAGTGCCGTGATCAGATTCTCATCAAGACTGATCTTGAAGGTTGCCTTTTTCAATCCATACTGGCTTAAGTAGCGTGCCATCGTCACAACTTCCTCATGCTCTACCTTTACCAAGGTATTTTTTCCTACTCCTTCCGGCATCTCATAGACTTCCTGCCCTGCAAATGCTTTTTCTACGATAAATCCGCCCTTCTCCTTATCATACTCAACATTCGGGTTCATTACCTCATCCAGCACGGTCCACACGTTGAATCCAAACATAATGTCATCCGGATCTGCACCCGGAACAGACAGATTTCCGCCGTCTTTTACATGAACTTCTGTGATCTCATCTAAAAGCTCTGTCGCCGCGTATTTTGCAAATACATTTACAACACCCGGATCGATTCCCATACAGATCACAGCCATATTCCCCTGCTTCTTCCAGTCTTCATGACGGTCAAAATTGTATTTTGTCATCGGTTCAGTATAGCTGTTCTCAATACCAAGTCCGTAAGCCGGATCTTCCATCGGAACCGACCAGGTTCCCATACTTCCGTAATCTGCACCCGTTTTAAATGCAGCGTCAAAAATCATATTACTTGCAAAAGGTGGTGCTGCATCCATTACAAAATCAATTTTATGTTCCCGGATCAGTTCTGCCATTTTCTCTGTATTTGTCGCATCGATCTTAGAGGCTTCAAAACGGGAATCCCCCTTCATCATACCGACAACTTCCTCTGCCCTTTTCAGATCATAGTCGCAGACCAGCACATATTTCAGCCATTCTCCCTTTGGGTCTCTCCACTGCATTACTTTTAAAATACTTTCACCGACAGCACCGGCTCCTACAAGCATCATTCTCATCTTTTTTCCTCCTGCTTTTCCTTTTCTTCTGTCAAATTTTATTCAAAAAATGCCTTTTCCCTTCTTCCTCGGATAATACTTTTGTATGCCACCACGTACTGCCTGCTAACAGTCTCATCTCATATTAGTGCCCATATAAAAAGGGCAGAAAAAAACAGATGCACGAAAAAAATCGTTCATCTGTTTTCTCTGTCCTTTTACCAGTTGGTTCTAGCCTCGTAGGTGGTGCTTTCTTTGCACACTCTCCAAAGATTCGTCAGGTCGCCTTCCTTTTTGCCTGTCAGTTTCCACGAAAGGAAGATGTTACCTTACGCTTTGCTTCTTCGGCCCCTTGCGGTGTCTAGGACGTCCCTCATCCGACATATTCTTGATAAATTTAAGTTTACCCTTTTTTATCTGTCCGGTCAAATCTTTTATTTCTTTCCTCCGAAAATAGCCCCCATAAAACGAACATAAGTATAAACAACAAGTGCTACTGCAATAATTGTCTCGATCAGAACTACATACTGAAGGAATGGCATTGGATGTCCCATATTTGCTGCACATGCCATAGTTTGTTTACTTGCGATCGCACTGATAACAAATGGGAATGTGAAGGCTGCATAGCTTGGGAAGAATGGCATCTTCAGATATTCCACTGCTTTTACCAGGGCAAAAATATAAATAACCGTTGCAACTACAAACATTGCCATCAGGAAACCGTATGATTTCGGTGTTACGGACTGTACATAACCTGCAATACACAGGCTGGTCGGTGCTGCGTAGATACAGATCAGCGGTTTTGCCGGATCCGGCACTTCTTTAAACTTCACATAACGATAGGTTACAAGTACAAGAAGTACGATCAGTGTTACAAATCCAAACCAGAATGTTGCGGTTCCGATTCCAAGTTGCTCATAAGCCGGTGCTGTAACAGCCGCTACAGCAATTCCTACATATACAATATAATAGCTTGCAAATACTTTCGGCATCTGAAGTTTCAGAACAAACTTCACCGTAAAGTATATGATCAGAATGATGTGAAGAATGATTGCCAGAAGCCATATGTAATAAGCTGCCTTTCCGATAAACGGTTTTACATAAGTGCTGAGAATCATAAGTGCCATCGGAAATGTTCCTGATACGCTTGCCATGATCGGATTTCCCATATCTTCTTTCACTGCTCCCGGGAACATGATCAGCTTCAAAAGCACCAGTATCAGAAGAAATGCTGCGAATATACCGCATACATAACGGATTCCTTCTGAATAGCTCTGAAGTAAATTTCCAAGTGCTGCCGCGCCAAGCATGACTCCACAAAGCGGAATCGGTACTTTCTTAATTACGTCTTTCATTGTTTCTTTCCCTTTCTCTCATCAAGCGGCTGTCGTTACCACTTCATTTAAATATCTGCAATTTTTCTTCTTTCGCATGGTTCATCAATTTCATCTAAGTTTTTGATGCCAAGTTCACGACAGACAATCTGTGCGACCTTCCATGCACAAAGTCCTGTAAAATATATACACTGCTCTTTATGTTCACCTTGTCCCATATTAAATTCTTTCGTAAGAACTCTGCAGCAGATCGCATTTTTACCATTTGCCTTCTTGAACCAGTCATGAAGTTCGTGTGTAAGCTCCATACATTTGATACTCTTCGGGTTAGTCGGTCCATCCTGCTCGGTACGTCCAAAGAACATTCCAAGTGCAAGAATTCCTCCGTTAAATGCACCGCAGACACATCCTGATTTTCCTGCTCCTACTGCCATTCCGGATGCCATAGCTACAACTTCTTTCGGTACATCCAGTTTAAATTCATCACGAATCGTACTTACCAAAGCTTCACAGCAATAGTATCCGTCTTTAAAACACTTTTCTGCCTTTCTCTGCACTTCTCTTGGACTGATTTCTGTTACTCCGATATTCATTTTCAAAACCTCCTGTAAAATTGTATTTGTGCCGGCGCGATTATTTGTATATTCCGCCAACATCCATGTATTACTATTATATTCTTTTGTGCATTTTATTCAAATTCATTATTTCTATAAATATTCCATTATTATAGTCATCATCTATTTCCATGGAATTGTCGACAAAAAAGCCACAAACTATACTCCGCTTTTTCATGCATTCTGTATAGTTTGTGACTTACCCGCAACTTTTCGTTACTACTTATCAACTTTTTTCTTATCGTGTAATCTCTCCTGAGCGAATCTTTTGCAGCCATTCCTGTACGTGTTTCCGGAAACACTGCACGCCTTCATTCTCTTCCTCATCGCGCCTTGTGAGCATACAGGCTTTCCACTCATATATTCCATCTGAAAACGGGATCAGTTTCATTCCTTCTTCCCGCATATCATCATAAACAAAATCCACCACCACGGAAATCCCTTTATTTTCTTTTACCATCTTATGGCACAGGCTGAATCCGCTGGTCTGGAAAATAATATCCGGTTCAAAACCACTTTCTGCACACTTTTCCATAATCAAATGATAAATATGAAACTGACTGCTCTCAATAAACATCGGCTCTCCCTGCAGATCTTTAATCGTAACACTTTCTTTCTGCGCAAGGGGATGTTTTTCATTTACCAGAAGTTCTATTGGAAAGGTTCCCAACGGCACTACATGATATAAATGCTCATCAAACTCTCCAATAGAAAATGCCACATTCCCTTCATTTCCGGCAAAAAGCTGTTCGACTGGTAGATCCGGATATTCCCGGTAATGGAATTCGATATCCGGATACTTTTCCCTAAATGCCACAAGACAGTCCGGCGTAAGCAGACGCAAGATTCCATATGCCGACAAGAGATCTACAACCTTCTTCTGTCTCTGTTCAATATGCAGAATATCTTTCTTTACCTGATAATAATCGTCTACATCCTTCAGCGCATACTCGCGGAATCTCTCTCCACTTTCCGTAAGTTGCATCCCGGACTTATCCCGGATAAACAACTGACATCCCATCTCTGTCTCAAGGTTCTTCAGTACCTTACTTGTTCCCTGCGGTGTCATATAAAGGATTTTGGATGCTTTGGAAACACTGCCTTCCTGTGCGATCATCAGAAATATTTTCAAATCATGAATATCCATCTATTTTCTCCCTCTTTTACTCATATTTCTATTATAACACACTTCGTTTGTTTTTCCTAACCACCCATTCAACACTTTTAACCGAAAATTAAATCCAGTTACAGTCTCCACCAGTAATTGCAAGACTCAGAAGTCCATCCATTTTCTCTACTTCTTCTTCACCGGTAATCTTTTCCAGTAATTCTGCCGTGTCCAGAGCATCTTCCATGGATTCGTCTGGTCCGATCTCATAGTCGATCTCTGCCTCACATTCCGGACAAGGGATCCGGTTCATTGTCTGTAAGGATAAGAAACGGTTCCCACATTTTTTACATTCATAAAATCCGCACTCTTTTGTGCCATCTGGTACGTAGTACATCGTATTTTAACTTCCTCTCCACATTTTAGTTTTTATATACAAAACATTCTCTCTTTTGTATGATCTTCCACTGCCTAGTATACACTATCTGACATATAAAAGTATAGTGTTATCCAGTTCATGCCCAAGCAAAAAAAAGGACCATTTCCCATTTCTCAGGGAAACAGTCCTTTCACTTATCTTCAATTATTCTTCGACTTTCACCGGATTGGTCACACTTACCTTGTGATCATACCAGACTCCTTTTTTTCCGAGCAGAGCCACATCAAATTCTTTATCCAGTTCAGGAACCGGAATATCAAATCCATAAACTTCTTCTGTTGCACCGTCGCTATAGGTTACCGTATCTGTTGTAGGTTCCAGAAGTTCTGCACCATCTTTCTGTGCATCTTCGGATGTTCCTTCAAACAGGTTGACGATATTCTTAGAAACCAGGCTGACATGGATCGTCATTTTCCCATCTTTTACTGTGAGTGTTCCTTTTCCGTCATTCGCTTCATTTACATGAAACATTCCGCTGTCAGTTTTGAACTCTGCTGTGTAGGTTCCGTCTTCAAGCTCACACTCTGTCTGTTCCTCTGTTTCCTCTTCTTTAGCAGAAGAGTTTTCTGCTGTCTTTGCTTTCGTATCTGATGTGTCTGATTTTGCACCGCATCCACTCATCATTCCCACTGCCATTACAGCGGATAATACCAATACTAACAGTTTCTTTTTCATCTTATAAATCCCTCTTTTTTTATTTATTCTGCATCAATTGCAGCCTGTGTATGTGCCACATAAAGCTGCTGGATCGCATCGATCTCACCAAGACCTGCAATCTGTGTATCAATACTGTCAAATGCTCCGGATGCTTCAAACTGGCTCTTCCAAGAATCGTCATCATCGCCTGCCATATCGTTGTTTGCATGATCTCCTGCTACAACCATCAGTGGACGAAGAATTACTTTCTTGTATCCTGCATCTTTCAGCTTTTCAATTACTGCTTCACAAGCGGTATCTTCCGGTTCGCCTTCTACGGTTCCGATAAATACATTCTCATAACCAAGCTGTTCCATCTGTGCCTGCATCTGAGAATAGCTGATCTTTGCTGTGTGTGAAGTTCCATGTCCCATAAATACAAATGCGGTTCCCTCTTCTTTTGCCGCATCCAGGCTGTCAAATCCAGCTGTCTTTACAGCTTCTGCTGTAATTGCTTCTGCAACAGCTGCTTTATCCTCATTGATCGCTGTTTCATCCGCTCCGACTTCACCGAGAAGTGGTTCTGCAATTTTTACAGATTCAAATTTATCTTTGTAGTTCTCAACTGCTTCTGTCAGTTCATCATACTCGGCACCATGCATCAGATGTGTCGGCTGTACGACCAGGTTCTTAACCCCGTTGTCGACTGCTCTTTCCAGTGCCTGATCCATATTGTCGATCTTCTCATCATCACGGGCCTGTACATGGTTGATGATGATCTGTGCTGTAAATGCTCTTCTTACAGACCAGTCCGGATATGCTGCCTGAAGTGCTTTTTCCACACCACCGATATCCTCTGCACGGCTGTCATTAAAAGATGTACCAAAGCTTACAACCAGAATTTCATTTTCTCCGATGTTATCTTCGTTCAGCGGATCATCTTTCGATGCATCGCCTGTATCCCTTCCAAAATAATCCGGATCAGCGTTCTCGCCTTCTACCAGTTCTTTCTGTGCATCAGTAAGCTTATCCCAGGCTTCTTTTGCAGCCTTACACTGTTCATCTGTCTTGTCTGTTCTTTCCTGCACATAAATGTCATCGATCAGCTTTGCCACTTTGTCTGCTGCCTCCTGATCGCTGTCTTCGGATGTTTCTTCTGTCTTTGTAGAAGAAGTGTCCTCTGTCTTCTTGCTTCCACATCCAGTCATCATAGACACCGTAAGTGCTGTTGCCAGTAATGCTACTAATACTCGTTTCTTCATCTTGATCCTCCCTGACTTTTTTGTCATACTTTCAGGAATCGGAATGATATTCATTACACTTTACAGCATATTTTTTGTAAGCAAAAAAATCCCCCGTATCTAAATTTAACGAGGGCGTACAAAAAAGAAACTGACATTTTGCCCTCTGCAAAATCAGTCTGAAGTTTCTATCTTTCGTACTGCCAGTTACTCGTGGCATGAACGTTCCGTTCCTGTACTGCGAAAGGCAGGTCTCCCGACTGATTGCTCAGACGCTTGTGGCTTTCCTTCCCGGTCTCCCAGTGGTATGACAGCCTAAGCTTGCAAATTACGGTGACGAGTTCATACAGGACTTGCACCTGTTTCCCTTTTCACCAATCCAGACATTCCGTCTGATTGACACCTTACGCATCTGTATTTATTTTTCTGAAACAAGCCTATTCTAGCACAGGCGTATGAATAGTGTCAAGAAAGGCTTGTCTGCTTCAGCACCGGCATCCGGAAAATCTGCACGATCAGCGGAATCACCATAACAAACCACACAATCGGCTCCGCAATGATAACCCCCGTGTATCCAAGATGTGGAACCAGTGTAAATGCGATCACTATTTTTCCAAGCATCTCAAGTGTACTTGATACGATCGGTGTAATATGGTCATCCAGTCCCTGCATGGCATTTCGCACAATGCAGATTACTGCTGTTACATAGTAGAACAGTGTATCAAACTTCAGGTATCGGGTTGCATTTTCAATTACATTTTTATTATCTGTTCCGGTTACCAGATAGACAAGCTTATCTCCAATCGTATAGCTTGCAATAATAGCAAATGTACACCAGATACAGGTGTATAAAATAGAAAGCCAGATTCCTCTTTTGATCCGGTCTATCTTTCCCGCTCCCAGATTCTGCCCACAATAGGTTGCCATTGTATTTCCAAACACGCCAAACATAAGCATAAACATTTCTGTCAGCTTCCGGGCCGCTGTCTGCGCCACGATATAATCTCTTCCAAGTTTATTGATCGCTGTCTGCAAAGTCAGAGAACCAATATTGACCAGAGAACTCATAAAACCCATAGACAAACCGGCACTCAGCATATTTTTCACCATTGCAGAACTCGGGTTTTTAAAATCTTCCCGACCAAGCCTCAAAAGTTCATATCGCTTTATCATATAAATCCAGCAAACAATAAATGCAATCGACTGTGCAAGTACCGTTGCGATTGCCGCACCTTTTACACCACTTTTTAATATTACAACAAAGAATAAATCTCCGATAATATTTAAGATAACCGATATTGCCAGGATCACAAGTGGTGTCACGCTGTCTCCCAGTGAACGAAGCGCTGCCGCACAGGCATCATAAAGATAAGTTACCACAAGTCCCGCGATAATTATGAAAATATAACTTTTAGCTGTTTCCAGAAGGTTCGCAGGAACATTCAGCATTTTTAAGATCGGCTGCAAAAATAACAGACCGAATATTGTAAAAAATAACGCAATTCCTGTTCCTATAAGTAGTGACATGGCAAATGATTTTTTTACATCTTTATAGTCTTTTGCCCCGAATTTCTGTGCTGTGATGATTGCAAAACCTCCGGAAAGCCCTTGCAAAAATCCAATGATCAGATTGCTTAAGGTTGAGGTCGCGCCGACTGCTGCCAGCGCATCCTCCCCTAAAAAAGTTCCGACAATTCTGGTATCCACAAGACTGTATGTAAGCTGCAGAAGATTTGCGAAAAAGATCGGCAGCGCAAAAGCCAATATCAGTGTGGATGGTTTTCCTTTTGTTAGATCTTTCATATTTTAAATTTCATCCTGTCTAATTTTTCTTGTCCATCAATCCGAACTGTATCGTAACGCAGGTCGCAATGATCAGTCCAAACATATAGAACGAATATTTCAGTACATTAAGCGGTGATACATCAGCAAGTGCCGTAATCATCAGCATACCACCATCATGTGGCATCAGTGCAATAAATGCGCAGGCAAAGATATCCACCAGACTGGCAAGTCTCTTCGGTGCGATCTTATATTTTTCCCCGATTTCTTTTGCGATCGGACAGGTAACAATGATTGCGATCGTATTATTTACCATAGCTGCGGAAAGGATACCTGACATCAGTCCGATTCCATATTCCGCACCATGTCTGCTCTTAATCTTGCTGCTGATCGCGCCCACCAGCCATTCAACACCGCCATATTCACGTACAAGACCGATGATACCGGATACAAGAATGGCAACGATACTGATGCTGAACATATCACTCATACCACTTCCAATTGCCTGGATCCATTCAAAAAATCCACAGCTTCCGACACAAAGTCCAATGATACCGGATGCAAGTATTCCGACAAAAAGGACTACCGCAACATTAACTCCCATAAGTGCCGCAATGAGAACTATGAAATACGGAAGAACTTCAATAATATTGTAACTTCCTGCTTCAATCGCCCCACTTCCTACTCCGCCAAAAATCGAGTACAGGATCATTGCCACAATTGCCGCCGGAAGAGCAATGAAAAAGTTCATTTTAAATTTGTCTTTCATCTCAGAACCACATCCTTCTGCTGCGGAAATAGTTGTATCTGAAATCATGGAAAGATTATCACCAAAATATGAGCCTCCGATAACTGCTGCACCGACGACTGCCACATTCAGGTGTGCACCCTGTGCTACATTAATAGCAATTGGCGCCATTGCAGCAATCGTTCCCATGGATGTCCCGATTGATGTAGAAATAAAACAACACATCAAAAATACACCCGGAACCAACAATTTCACAGGAATAAAATGCAGACAGAGATTTACAACTGAGTCTTTTCCTCCCATTGCCGCCGCTGCTCCCTGGAATCCGCCGGCCATCAGATAGATCAGAACGATCATCATAACTCCTGAATTTCCCATGCTCGTTGTCATAATATTCAGCTTATCCTGTACACCAATGCCACGGTTAAGGAGAAGTGCTACCGCACACCCTGCAAGAAGTGCGACGTGACGCGGGAACTTTCCGAACGGTTCGTCTGCTCCAAGCAGGGTAAATGTAATCCCGCACCCTACATAACATACCAGAAATACGATCAGTGGAAGAAATGCCACTGCCCCCATATTTTTCTTTTGTTTGTCCATCTTTTTTCCCTCTCAATCCTCTTTTTATATTATTTTGCTGCCAGATGCTTATCCAGTGCGTCTTTCAGCTGAGTCAGTGCCTGTTCCAAAGTCACACGCGGGCAGGCAACATTGAATCTCTCAAACTGAGCGGTCTCCGGTCCGAAGATAATTCCCGAATCCAGCCACAGTTTTGCCTCTTCAAGCATCAGCTGTTCCAGTTCTTCATTACTAAAACCGTAACCAGAGAAATCAACCCATACCAGATAGGTTCCTTCCGGCTCTACCATCTTCGCTTTCGGGAAATTCTCTTTCACGAACTTGCTCATATATTTTACATTTTCATAAATATACTGCACCAGTTCATCTACCCACTCAGCACCTTTGGTGTAACATACCTTGACTGCAAGCTGTCCCATCAGACTTCCCTGGCTGTAAGCTGCCTGTGTATTCGCCCACTGGTATTTCTTCCGCAGCTCTTCATTTGGAATGATGATATTTGCCGGCTGAAATCCTGCTACATTGAATGTCTTTCCTGGGGAGCTGTAAAGCGCAAGGATCTGACGGTACTTTTCGTCCAGATTCATGCAGCTTGTGAACGTATGTCCCGGGAAAATGAAATCACAATGCATTTCATCCACCATCCAGATTACATTGTATTTCAGACAGATTTCTGCAACTCTTTCCAGTTCTTCTCTTGTCCAGACCCTGCCGACCGGGTTGTGCGGATTACAGAAGATCAGCGCTTTTACGCCTTCCTCCTGAATCATTTTTTCCATCTTTTCAAAATCAATTGAATAATGATTATTCTCATAGCGAAGCTGGCAGTTTACCCGTCTTCTTCCGTCATTTTTTATTACTTCACTGAATGGATAGTAAACCGGCTGCATAACCATCATGGCATCTCCCTCTTCGGTAAATGCTCTTACGCTGGTTCCAAGTGCATAGACAATCCCAGCACCAAGTGTTACCCACTCCGGTTCGATCGTATATCCATAACGTGTGGAGAACCAATGGTTCATTGCTGCAAAATATTCATCCAGCGGATCCGTATAACCAAAGATTCCATGGTCAATTCTCTTGTGGAATTCATCCAGAATTTCATCCGGCAGACGGAAATCCATGTCTGCCACCCAGAGCGGAAGCAGATCATCTCTTCCCTTTCGTTTCATTCCGAAATCATATTTCAGGCAATCCGTTCCATGTCTGTCGATTACTTCATCAAAATTGTATTTTCCCATCTTATGCCTTCCTCCTTTTCGCAAAATTCTCTCGTTTTTTATACCTCTTTTTGTTAGACATGTCAATGTTTTTTCTATGGAAGTATAAAATAGAATGTACACTGACCCAATAAAAATAGCTGTGGATTGAACCGACTTCCAATCGTTAGAATTTAGGTCTAACTTTTGGGGCAGGTTCAATCCACAGCCATTTTTTCTTATGATTCTTTTATTTTATCGTATGCAAATATATGCCATATACACTGCATACATTCCAAGCATCGTAGCGCCTTCTCTTCGGTCGATCATTTTTGAAGTCCATGCAAACACCAGAACAACCAGACTCATCGCAATCAGTACAACCGTATCAATGATATTATCGGTAAGAAATTTCACTGGACTGATGGCAGCTGCAACTCCAAGTACCAACAGGATATTGAAAATATTAGAACCGATCACATTTCCGAGTGCCATATCCACTTCATTCTTTCTTGCCGCAACAATCGATGTTACAAGTTCCGGAAGACTGGTTCCCATCGCAACGATGGTAAGTCCGATAAGTGTCTGACTGAGTCCGAATGCGCTTGCAAGTGTTGAAGCACTGTCTACAACAAAATCACCGCCAAACTTGATTGCGATCATGCCGCCAACAATAAATAATGCACATTTCCAAAGTGGCAGGATCTGAATTTCTTCGTCTACTAATTCTCCCTCTTCGAGCATCATCTGACTCTCTTTGTGTGCTGCTCTTGCTTTCTTGGCAGAACCAATCATCCAGATCAGATAAGCTGCAAAAATAAGGAGAAATACACCGCCATCTAAATGTCCTAAAAGCATCCCGACATATCCAAGCACCATCAGCAAGGCCGCACAGATAATTGATAATGGAAACTCTTTTTTCAATGTATCTTTTTTTATCGTAAGAGGTGCAAATAACGCACAGGCTCCACAAACAACCATCAAGTTGAAAATATTCGATCCGACAACATTACTTACCGCAAGTGAGTTATTCCCTGTCAGGGATGCCGTTACACTGACCGCACATTCCGGAAGGCTGGTTCCCATTGCAACGATGGTCATACCGATGATCATCGACGGAACATGAAGCTGCTTCGCAACAGAAGAACTTCCTTCTACAAAATAATCTGCTCCTTTCATCAAAAGAGCAAACCCTATAATCAAAATAATGATTGATTTTATAAGTGCCATGACCAAAACCTCTCTTTTAAATACTTCCTACCAAATTGCAACTTCCACTATAAAACAAGAAAATTTGGCTGTCAACTCTAAAGGCAGGGATTCGTGATATTTCACAAATCCCTGCCTTTTACTTGTTCTACCGAATAAAATTTGTCGGAATCTTTGCTTCTTTTTCCGGAAGTCCAAACTGCTCTTTTCCAAGTGCAATACTCTTCATAAGGAAAGTCATATTTCTTGCAAGTGTACGCATCGTCTGCCTTCCTTCCTCATCCTTTTCGGCCTCTCCCGGTGCTGCCCCATGGATGCTGTTCCAGTACTGGCTGGATGCAACCGGCATTCCGGAAATGGTAAAATATTTGTTCAGCTCATCAAATGTCGCAGAACATCCGCCACGTCTTGCACAGGCAACGCTTGCTCCCACTTTCATCGTTTTATCAAAATGACTGCTGTAGAACAGTCTGTCAAGACAGGCGATCAGAGTTGCATTTGCAGACGCATAGTACACCGGACTTGCGATTACAAGACCATCTGCTTCTTCAAACTTCGGAGCTAACTCATTCACTACATCGTCAAAAACACATTGTCCTTTTTCGTAGCAGGAACCACAGGCGATACAGCCACGGACTGCTTTGTTACCGATAACAACTGTCTCAACTTCTACTCCGTTTTCTTTGAAAATATTCTCCATCTCTTTTAATGCAATGGCTGTGTTTCCGTTTGCTTTCGGGCTTCCGTTGATCATAAGTACTTTTAAATTTTCTTTCATGATAATGATTCTCCTTTTCTGACAATTTACTACTTCTATTCTATCACTTTTTTTGGGTTTTGCAGAAAATGTTGTCAGGCGAATAAGAAAATAAAACGAGACAAATCCAATTGTTGTGCAATGGAGAGAATACTCAGAAATTGTGGAAGCCTTTGCTGACACAATTTTCACTCTCAGAGGCTTCTCGGAATGCCCTGCGCAACGGATTTGTCCCGTTTTATTTTCTTATTCGCCGTCAATCCTGACAACGCTTACTTTCCTTCCCCTTCCGGGAAAATAATCTTATTTACGAAGAAGAATACCACCATCGATACCCCTCCATTCAACACTGTCGTTCCAATATTGTATAACCATCCCGGCACAAACATCCCGGCTACCGCAACCCAGATACAGTTGATCGAGTTTACGATACAGGTAACAATACAGAATGCGATCAGATACCAGAATGCCTGATACCATACTTTTCCTTTACTGCGGAATACAAAATTTCTCTGGATCGGAAAGTTAATACACTCTCCGACTACCATCGCGATCATGTACGCACAAAAATAAGGAAGTCCGCCATGTGCGGCGTCATATCCGATGATGTTCCACTTGAAAGTCTCACCGAATAAAGTAATGTCAATTCCCGGAAATCCGAAATCTACTTTTGGAAGTCCTGCAAATGCCAACGGCAGGAACAACAAGAGTAAATATTTGAGCACTGTGATCAGGTTGCTGACGATCACGAACAGACCGCCCTCCCGGATCCATTTGGAGGCTCCGGGATGCTTGTCTGCGAAGTGCTGCCATGAATTTTTAATACTGTCTATCATATGCAGTCCTCTTTCATACATTCTTATTTTTTCTTTTTCGCAAGCTTTTCCTGTTTCTTCTTTTCATAATAGCCTTCTGCTTTTAAAATTTTTCTCTTTTTCACATCTTTCCAAAGAGCATAAGCCATCCAGAGAATTAAAACAGCAGCCAGAACATAAAGTACCTTTACGATCTTCTGAACCAGATTCGTCTGCTTTGTAATCGTCGGTCTTAATATATCTGTATTTCCTGTTTTTTCTGCATAATTCATGTTTGTCACACGAGCATTCAAATAAGTATAGATAATATGTTTTGCCGTTTCACGAAGTGCTTTCTGATAAGAAGCCGACTCTGTTTCTCCATTGATCGGACTCATCATATTCATCCAGATATCTCCACCTGCACGAAGCATCTGTCCACCGTTCATATATTCTGCATGGTCAGAAAAATCTGTGACAACTGTTCCTTTGAATCCCCATTCATCACGAAGAATTCCAGTCAAAAGTGCTTCACTTCCGCCAGCCCATACAGCTCCGATACGATTATAAGAAGTCATAAGTCCGGTTGCGCCATAATCTTCAACCAGGATTCTGAATGGCTTCAGATAAACCTCACGTAATGCCTGCTCTGGCATCCACAGATATACAGAATCACGGTAAATTCCGGACTCTCCATCATTACAGATAAAGTGTTTTATATACACATACATACCTGCACTCATAACACCTTTTACTTCATTTCCGGACATCAAGCCAGAAAGTATTGAATCCTCTGAAAAATATTCATAGTTTCTACCATTAAGTGGAGAACGATGGATATTAACGGATGGACCATATAAACCACCATATCCAAAGGCTGCTCCTTCCTGTCCCATCTGTAATCCCTGATTAAATGCCAGATCTTTATTCCATGTCTGTGCCAGTACTGTTGCATTTGCGAAACCAGTTCCTGATGCATTCATTCCCTGTGTAAACGATCCAACCTGGTTCGGTCCGTCAAAATCCAACGCAATTGGCTTTCCAACACTTTCAAATGCCCCTGTATTTACATATGCATAATTTACAGCTGTCTGCATTTCTTTGATTGTCAACTGATCCAATACATCTTCCCACTTTGGATCATCATAATCAGATCCAAGTTCTATTCCAAGCTCTGTAAGCTTACCGTTTTCTTCTACCTTCAGATTATTCTTTGCACCTGTTGTGATCGGCTCATCATTTTCATCGATCCAGTCATTTGCCATCTCATCGGTATACAGATTCAGTTTTTTGACATTTTCTGCCATTTCCCTTGTTTTGGTATTTTCTTTTGGATATGTTCCTGCAAAATCCGAACGTGTTAAATATATAATTCCTGATTCACTTTCCGAACCATCCAGACTGACTCCGTCTACTGCGTCTGCACCGGTAAATTTATTCGATACCGTATTTCCGGTTGTTCCGTCTTCCTGATATTGAATGTTATCCTTAAGATCAATATTAAACTGATTTTTTACAGTATGGAAATCTGTTCTGATAGAAAAAGTATAGGTACCCTCATCCAGCTCATACCCTGCAAAACCATTCTTATTATTATCATAAGCATCATAACTTGCCATATCCTCTGCTGATACAGTTACAACAACTTCTTCTGATTCTCCCGGTCCAAGTAATTTTGTTTTTGCATAATCACCAAGCTCTACCGCGCTTTTTTCGATTCCGCCCTTCTCATATGGAGCTGTATAATAGAATTCTACAACATCTTTTCCTGCTTTATCTCCTGTATTTGTCACTTTTACTGTAGCCGATACTGATCCATCTTTAGCTATCTCTACGCTGTGATCTTTCAGCTCCCAGTCAAAAGTTGTATAAGAAAGACCATATCCAAACGGATACTGTACAACCCCTTCGTATCCTTTTCCATGATCATTCTCTACTTGGTTCCAATAGCCTTCTGCATCTGCAGTTTCATACCATTTGTATCCAACATAAATTCCTTCCGCATAATCTTCATAGGATACCTGATCATACTGAAATTCTTCTCCAAGGTTACCATTACTGGTTCCATTATACGGATAAAGTCCTTTTCCATTAGAATAACTTCCTACACCATTTTCCCCAGCATTTGCATAACTGGCTGCTGTATTAAAATCATAAGCCCATGTATCCGCTGTATGTCCACTCGGGTTTACATCTCCCCACAGGATTTCCGGCAGTACACTCGCTGCATACTGTCCTGTATATCCGGCGAGCAGGCATGCATCAATTCCATCAATCGTTTCAATCTGTCCAAGCGTCATTACATTTCCGGTATTTAACACAACGATCACATGTTCAAAATTCGCTCCTGCATAAGTAAGTAATGCTTCTTCTTCCGTTGATAAATCTAAAGAAGTTCTGGTATCGTCTACAACAACTTCTCCATCCTTTTTATTGATCTTATACTGCTTCTGCGGATTATCATTACTCTCACCAGTCGGGCGACCAATTACAACAATTGCTGTATCTGAATAATCCTTTGCATTTTGCAATAATTCTTCTGTATAGGATTCTCCATCATTGATATCCGGCTCATATAAACGGCTGAAATCTTTCGGCCAGCTTGACAGTGCATTTTTGTACTCTCTTTCACTACAGAAATCCTGATACATTTTTTCCAGTTCTTCATTATATTCAATTCCATAATTTTTAAGCGCTGTAAGAATTGTTTCATCAGTACTTATAATCTGTCCAGAGCCAGAGCCACCTCCAAGCCATTGTGTAGAAGCCCAGCCAAATACATTGACCTTGTTTACATCTTTCGCTAATGGCAATGTTTCATTTTCATTTTTCAGAAGTACTGCTCCTTCCCGTTCGATATCCATAGACAAATCTTTCCCTTGATTTAAGATATCCTGCGTCTTTTTTTCTGTAATATCAATATCCATATCACCCATAAATCCCTGGAGCATTCCATTAAAAGGCATTGTAATCTGTGGAATTACAATAGCTGCTCCCAGAAAAATCACTCCAAATGCCATTCCAAAAGAATGTCTCACAAAATGCGGTTTTCTTTTTCTTTCCGCTTTTCGCTGTTTTCTTTCTTCTTTCGTTTTCATAACCTCTTTCCTCCGTTTTATTTATCTTATGTTCTTATCCTATCACATCATTTCTCCCCTGGTAAAAATCTGCATAATCTGCACTTTTTCCGCACAAACGGTTTCTGTGCTATAACTTTTTCACAAAATAAGCGCCATGTTTTTATGCATTTTCACATAACCATGACGCTTTTTTACAAAATCTTTCTTAATTCTCTTTTTTATTTTCTTTCATCGGAATCAGAATTTTCAGGTCAAACCAATGATCCTTCGTATCAATACTGACCGCACCTTCATATTTATTGACCGTATACTTAATACTCTTCAGTCCATATCCATGAGATGATTTTTCTTTTTTGGTTGTGATCAGCGAACCTTCTTTATACTGCAATTCCTCTTCATAATAATTCTCAAACCGGAGAATCAGAAAACTTTTCTGCCTTGATACCGTCACATGAATCAGGCGTTTCTCCTTTTCCGGGATCTTCATTTCGCACTCGATCGCATTGTCAAGTGCATTCCCGAAAATGCTGCAGATATCCATGACATCCATAAAATCCAGAAGTGTTCCGTCTGCCACACAGGTGAATATAATCCCATGCTTGTTGCAGTACAGGCTTTTCGTTGTAAGTACCGTATCCAGAACTTTATTTCCCGTCTTGTTCTGCGCTTCATACTGGCGGATTTCCTCCTCCATCCGGTTCAGGAATTCTTCTCTTTTCTTCGGATCTTCCTCACTTCTGAGTACTGCGATCTGGTGTTTCAGATCATGATATTTGTAATTGATCAGGTCAATGCTTTCTCTGGACTGCTTATACTGCACATACTGGTTCTGAAGGACATTCTGCACTGCTTCCAGCTCCTTTTTCACACGCAGTTCCCCACACTGGATCAGATGCGCATACAGAATCGCAATTCCTCCGATATCGACTAAAGTTCGGATATTTCCGATTTCAAAAGAATACGTTCCGGAAAATGGTGTATTACTTGTCAGGAAACTCAAATTACTCACTGCAAATACCGCAATAGCAATCAGCTGTGCAGAAAATAATTCTTTCGGACTGATATTCATTTTCCCGTCTTTCGGCAGATGTGTCTGCATGATTTTCAGCAAAACAAATGCAATGCATCCATAAATTCCAATCAACAGTAATGCCCTGATCCAAAGTGCCGGCATCTGTCCCTTCCAGATAAAACACACGACCTGCCATTCGATTGATGCCAGGAACTCCGCCACTACAAACGCGATCATCCCAAAGTAAATTGCATCTGTACTGCCAATATCACAGCATCCATAAATAAATCCGATCATCAAAATTACCGCAATGACCATACACGGAATCCAGAAATAAATCATCAGATTCCCTGTCACAACAAGGAACACGCTCTGAACCACCAGTGCCCCTGCCATCAGCGGAATCGTCTTCTTAGCCATTCTTTTCTTCAGTGGCAGAATGAAAATCATACATGCCAGCCACTCCGCAAGTGCCGTATAAAACCGTGGGATATCCGGCATTATCGTATCCATCATTTTACAATCTCTCCCCAGTATTTTGTCAGTTCTTCCATAAATTCTTTTTTCCGGGCACGGCTCAGCACCAGCTGTTCCCCTTTTACCGTCGCACATCCATCCTGGATCCCGTCCACATGCTGCAGGTTGATCAGATAGCCTTTATTTCCACGGCAGAAATTCATCCCCTTCAGTTTTTCTTCCATTTCCTTCATCGTTCCGCTGGTCTCATAATCTCCCAGGATCGTATGCAAGATCAGAGTATGTCCCTGACTTTCGATATAGTAAATATTAGCGATATTGACGCGCACGGCACCGCCTTTGATATTCACCATGATCACTTTCTGTTCTCTCTTCTTCATTCGTCCGATCGCCCGGTTCAGGCGCTGGGAAAAGGCAAAATAAGAAACCGGCTTCAACACGTAATCCAGGGCATCCACTGCATATCCACGGATCGCATACTGTGCCATGTTCGTGATAAAAATAATGACAACCTCGGTATCCATCTTGCGGATTTCTTCTGCCGCAGACATACCATCCATGAATTTCATTTCCACATCCATCAGGATCAGGTCGTACTGTGACTGATATTTGTGTACGATCTGGTCTCCATCTGTGTAAACTGTAATATCAAACAATTCTCCGTTCTCTTTTTCATACTGATGCAGAAAACCCTGTAACTGCTGCGCATACAGTGCTTCATCTTCTACGATTGCAATCTTTATCATTGGTTTCCCTTCTCCTTTCCCATTAAATACGCCAAAGGGGGACTTGCACTTAAAATTATTTTAGTACAAGTCCCTGTCTATTTCTACTTTTTTCTTTTAGTCTCGCTTTACTGCTGCCCGGATCAGATGCCCTGTTCCCTTAACCCGGTGTCCGTTCGCCATTTCGGTCAACGCTTCTGCCATTTCCATCGTCACAAATCCACCGGTCATCTTTGCGTATCCACGGATCGGCATATTATAGTTAAACAGTACATTTAAGTTTGGTTTACCCTGCCATTCGCTGATCTTCAGCAGGATTCTCAGTACACCATAGAACAGCTTTCCAAAAATCCCTTTTCCATAATACAGTTGGCACACAGCATCGTTCATTCGGATCTCGCCGCTCCAGCTTCCATCCGGAATCTCTCTTCCGTAAAGACGGGTAAATTCTTCATCCGAAATGTCTTTGATCTGTCCACTGAAATATTCCGGCATTTCTTCTTTTTTGTAGCCGCCATTTTCTACAGTTCCCACTACATCCAAAGTATCTTCCAGAAGCATATGTTCAGCGTTCTCACCGATCATGATCTGATAAGTTCCGGATTCAATTTCCCAACTGTCCGTTCTGGTATCATAGAACCGGAAGCTATTATCATCAAATAAAATCTGGACTTCTTTTTCCTCTCCCGGTTCCAGTTCCACTCGCTTGAAACCTTTCAGCTCGCGGACCGGACGGAAAATGGTATCGGATTGCTTTCCTACATAAAGTTGTGTGATCTCAGTTCCTGCCACATTTCCTGTATTCTTAACAATAAATTTCACGCCTTCGGAAGATACCTTCAGATCCTTATACTCAAAATTCGTGTAGCTGAGTCCAAATCCAAATGGGAACCGTGTCATTTTTCCAACCGTTGTATAATAACGGTATCCCACATAAAGGGATTCTCTGTATTCACTGCTCCGTTCCTTGCTCGGATAATAAGCATATGCCGGCGTATCTTTGTAATGAAGCGGATAAGTCTCATTCAGCTTTCCGGACGGATTTACCTTACCTGTCAGCACATTCATCATCGCAGAGGCGCCTGCCTGTCCACCCAGATATCCATGTACGATTCCTTTTACATATGAGTACCATGGCATTTCAATTGCAGATCCTGCGGAAAGAACAACAATTACATTAGAATTGACCGTCGTTATTTCATCCAGAAGCGTATCCTGCGCATATGGCATATCCATATGGGTACGGTCAAGTCCTTCCGATTCACTGATCTCATCCAATCCACCGAAGAAGAGAACCACATCTGCCTTTCTTGCCGCTTCAATTGCTGCTTTCATCAGCTTTTTATTCGGTTTCCTATTACGGATATACCCCTGCTCGTAAGCAATGACATCCACGCCGCTCTCACCGATCACGTCCATGATTGCCTCCGGCTGTTTGGTCGGATTCACAAGGGAAGAACCTGCTCCCTGATATCTTGGTGTCTTTGCAAAATCTCCGATCACGGCAACTTTTGTCCCCGGTTTTAATGGAAGGATCTGATCCTCATTTTTCAGAAGAACAATGCTTTCCTCCGCTGCTTTTCTTGCGAGCTTATGATGTGCTTCTATATCAAACTGCTTTTCTTTTGCATCCTCAGTTGCCTGATGGGTTGCAAAGATTACATTTAACAGCTCATCCAGTCTCTGGTCCAGCACAGATTCTTCCAGATCTCCGTTCTCCACTGCACGGATAATGTCACGCATACCGGATTTCCCGGTTCCCGGCATTTCCAGATGACTTCCGTTCTTTACACCCAGCGCATGATCGTTGCTTCCACCCCAGTCAGAAACTACAAAGCCATCAAATCCCCATTCATCCACAAGGATTTCCTGTAGCATATGGCTGTTTTCATTTGCATAAATACCATTCACTTCATTATAAGAAGACATGATCGATTTTGATTTTCCTTCTTTGACTGCAATCTCAAATCCGGTGGTATAGATTTCACGGAATGTTCTTTCATCAACTACAGAATTATTCGCCATACGGCGAAGCTCCTGGCTGTTTGCCGCAAAGTGCTTTGGACATGCGGCGATTCCTTTACTCTGGATTCCACGCACATAGGCTGCTGCCATCTTTCCTGCGTGATACGGATCCTCTGAAAAATATTCAAAGTTTCTTCCGCACAGTGGACTTCTCTTGATATTCAGTCCCGGTCCAAGGATCACATTGACTCCCATGGTAACTGCTTCTTCCGCAAGTGCCTCTCCGATTTCTTCTCCAAGTGCCTCATCCCAGCTGTTTGCAACGCCTGCTGCCGTCGGGAAACAGGTCGCCGGAAGGCTGGCGTTTAATCCAAGATGATCCCCTGCTCCTGCCTGTCTTCTCAGCCCGTGAGGCCCGTCTGACATTGTCATCGATGGAATTCCATATTTTTCAAAATCTACCGTCTCCCATGTATTTTTACCTGACATCATCCGTGCTTTTTCTGCTAATGTCATTTGTTTTATGATATTCTCATACTTCATTTTCATTTTGAAACCACCTTATTTATTCTATCTCTGTTTCTTTTCCTGCTGAAAATAGCATAACACAGAAAGCAGGCTGTAAAAGCCTGCTTGCATAAATGGTTGAAAATTCTTCACGAACTGCATTTTTAATTACATTTTTCAGTTATAACTTTTTTATATTTTGCTTTACTGCGCAGTTGAAAAATGATAATATTTATCAACATAATACATTTAACCGGGAAGCCAGGGGACGTGCTGCACCCGCTCCGAGCCTGTCGGAGGTGGTGCTAATGAGTACATATGAAGAATTACAACTCATCGTATCCGTTGCGGTACTTATTGTTGCAATACTTAATTATACACATAAAAAGTAGCCGTCCTAAACTTTTGGCGAGTTGACGACTACTTTCTAAACTAGATTATTTTCGCCGGAGTGGGTAAATTGCGGTTACCTTCCGACTTTCCTGTTAAGTGTATTATAAAGCACATATATAAATTTGTCAAATACACAAAAATAGTGCAATAGCAATGCTACTACACTATACACTAAAGTGGAGAATACGAGATTCGAACTCGTGACCTCCTGCTTGCAAGGCAGGCGCTCTCCCAACTGAGCTAATCCCCCATATGACGTTTGCGACTTAATTAAAATATCACAAACGTCCCTCTTTGTCAACTGTATCTGCTGATTTTATAACAGCTGTATCATTTCTACAGCTGTGTTTATTTTGCTCAAATATTCTCTACTATTTCTTTTCCGTATTTTTATACGCCGTCTCATAGAACACTTCCTGTGAATCCAGCTTTTCTTCATTGATATCACGATCTACATAATCGCCGTCTGCAGTCAGTTCTTTTCCTTTTTCATCATCCTTCATCATGGTGTCAAACATCCAGTCCAGTCTTTCACGCAACGTATCATCCAGAACCGGAGCTGCAACCTCCACACGTCGGAGCGTATTTCTCGTCATATAATCAGCTGATGCAATATACACTTTTTCTCTGTCCGGCGTTCCGAAACGATAAATACGGGAATGCTCCAGAAATCTTCCAACAATGCTGATTACTTTAATATTTTCTGTGTATCCTTTGATACCAGGAATCATACAGCAGATTCCACGGACGATCATTTCAATCTTCACACCCACCTGTGATGCTTCCACAAGCTTCTCAATGATCACTTTATCAGTCAGTGAATTGATCTTGATTCCGACATACGCATCTTTCCCGTTCTTTGCGTGACGTATTTCCTCATCGATCATATCGAGTACTTTATTCTGGAGACATTTCGGTGCAACCAGCAGGATGTGCGTTTCCTCTATCGTCTCACCGCGCAGCAGACATGCAAATACTTCTGCCGCTTCTTTTCCGATTTCCTGCTTTGCTGTGATCAGTGACAGGTCTGTATATAAAGTAGAAGTCTTTTCATTATAGTTACCGGTTCCGATCTGAATAATATATTCCAGACCTTTATCTGTCTTTCTGGTGATCAGGCAAAGTTTTGAATGTACCTTGAATCCATTCAGACCATAAATTACACGGCATCCGGCTTCTTCCAGCTTTCTGGAATATTCAATGTTACTTTCTTCATCAAATCTTGCACGGAGTTCAACCAGTACCACCACTTCTTTGCCATTTTCCGCTGCCTCAACCAAAGCATCTACGATCTGGCTTCGAACTGCCAGACGGTACAAGGTCATCTTGATGGACACTACAGAATCGTCTCTTGCCGCTTCATAAAGCAGGTTGGTAAATGATTTAATATTTTCAAATGGATAAGATAACAGAACATCTTTCTGCTCAATCTGTGCGATCAGACTTTCTTTTTCTTTCAGCTGCGGTGTCATTCGCGAACTCCTCTTCTGATAGAACAGCTTTTCCTTTTCTGCTCCTTGCATTCTCAGATAATTCTGGATTGCAAATACAAATGATAAATCAAGTGGTACTCTCGACATAAATACGTGGTTTTTATCCATATGGATATATTTGCAGATCTCTGCGATCAGCTTTTTGTTGATCTTTCTGGAGAATTCCATGCGGACAGGATTCATACGTTTTCTCTGCTTTACCAGATTTTCCATGGCGTCTCTGTAATCCATATCTTCATCATAAATGGTTTCTGTATCAATATCCGCATTTCTCGTAATTCTCAGGAGAGATTTTTCTTTGATTTCATATTTTTTAAATAATTTCGGCAGAAAATGAAGGATCAGTTCTTCCGAAAGCATAAAGGTTCCCGGTCTGGTCGGGATATCGATCAGACGCTTAAACACATTATTGCTACACGGAATGATCGCAGTTTTTGTCTTTCCACCCTTCGTTGCAAGCAGTGCAACCGCATAGATCTCTTTATTCTGTAAGAATGGAAACGGCTGCTGTTTGCTGATGATATTTGCAGACAGATATGGCGCAATTTCATTATCAAAGTAAGTTTCCAGTAATTCCCCTTCTTTTCCTGAAAGCTTGTTGAAATTGATAATCCGGATTCCCTGCGGCTCTAGTTCTCCCATTAACTGCTCGTAAATAACTGCTTTCTTTATATCAAGCTCTCTTGTTGCATCAATGATCGCTTTTACCTGCTCTTTGCTGGTCATATTGGTTTTATTCTCACGGACTACTTCCGATGATTCCATCTGATCCATCAGTGTACCTACCCGCACCATATAAAATTCATCCAGATTAGATTGATAAATAGACGCAAAAGTAAGTCGTTCTGCCAAAGGTACTCTCGGATTCCCTGCTTCATTTAATACTCTCTCATTAAATTTTAACCATGACAGTTCCCTGTTCATCATATATGGTTCTGGTTTTAACTGCTTCTTTTTCATTTGTCTACTTATCTCCTTTTGCTAATTTGAATATTTTATAGCTACGCTTAAGAATTAATTATACATCTGAATCCGCTTTCATATCTACCTTCTTAAAGAACTGTTTTTGTAAAATCCATGTAAAATGATGCTTATACCAACTGACTTCCATATAATTCCCGGTCGGTAATCTTTGGTCATCTTCATTTCAATACTTTGCGATATCCCAAATATCCTGAAATCACACCGAACAGAATTCCTCCAAGAACATCCGTCGGATAGTGTACATACAGATATAACCTCGATATTGCGATCAGACATGCCAGCACAAGCGCAAATTTCCAAAGCTTCTTTTCACCTGCCAGGTACAAAGCTGTTACCGAAGCAAACGAAGCTGCCGTATGTCCGGACGGAAAAGAATAATCATGAAGCTTTGCTACCAGAAGGTGTACACCTGTATTCACATCATATGGTCTTGTCCGTGCTACAAGATTTTTCAAGACAATATTGCAAAGTAATACATCTACTACTAAAGCAACCACCATAACCGCACCGCTTTTTCTCGTTTTAGGAATCAGAAGCAATACTATGCTCAACACAATCCATATAATTCCTGCATCCCCAAGTCTTGTAATAAATACCATGATTTTATCCAGAAAAGGCGTATGCAACGTCTGTATCCAATCCAAAATACTTAATTCAATGTTCATAAATTTCCTCCTGCTTTCTTCATCAGTATTTTTACTTTTCTATAGAATAACATAGATTACAGTTTATATGAATTTTTAGAATTACAAATTTTTTACAAACAATCTTTTGAAAAATGACGGTTACACAGGGCGTAACTTCAATCGTCCCGGATTTCAGGCAATGCTTGCAGAAGTCGAAGCCGGGAAAATCGGCACAATTATCGTCAAGGATATGAGCCGTTTCTGCAGAAACTATCTTGAGGTCGGCTTTTATACCGAGATTCTGTTCCCCAAGAAGCAGATACGCTTTATTGCAATCAATAACAGCGTGGACAGTGACAAGCCGCAGGATAACGACTTCACCCCGTTCCTCAACATAATGAACGAGTGGTATGCCAAGGACACCAGCAACAAAATAAGCCGAGCAAGAAGCGGTGGAAAAAGCAGACACCGTAACGACGAAGCTGAAGGACGATTCCAAATCTCCGCAGACCGGTGATACAAGCAACCTTGCACTGTGGATTGCCCTGCTGTTTGTCAGCAGCGGTGCAGCCATCGGCACAACGATTGTAACCAGAAAGAAAAAGTACAACAGATAATTGAATAGCGTTCCCTTGCTCCATCTTCCGAGCAAGACAAAAGCGTCGTAGCAATACGGCGCTTTTTTGTTACCCGGAAGTGACAAACAGCGGCTTTTGAATGGTTGGCGGTAAAGGATACCGCCGTCAAAACAAAGCCGCTCATATCGAAAGAAAACGCCCAAAATCGCCCCGAAACCATACAACGGGAAACGGTTTTGAGCGTTTCTGTGTTTCGGGAACAAATCGGCAATTAGGCAGCGAAAAGGAGGTGCTCGCTATGCCCCGTATGCCGAAATACCTCAAGAGAGAATGGGCATTCTTTCTTGATGAGCGTGGCAGGAAGAAATATAGTAAGTGAATTTTGATGCCAAAAAAGAAACTCAATCTATTTGCCAGTAAATGCAATTATCACCGCCTCATAAGGACGCAATATATTTCCTTCTCTGTCGTCCTCATAATTCCGGATCCAGACTTCCCCGGCTTTCCACTCATCAAGCAATGGGCAGCTAACTTCCTCATCCGTAAAGTTTGTACATACCAGCATCTTTGTATGCTCATCTGTTCTCGTATAGGCGAAAATTCTCTCATCTTCCGGCAGAAGAAGTTCAAATTTTCCATTCACGAATACTGGATTTTCTTTTCTTAAACGAATCAGCTTCTGATAATAGTAAAATACCGAATTTTCATCTTCCAGTGCCTCTTTGGCATTGATTCTGGTATAATTTGGATTCACGGCAAACCATGGTTCTCCTGTTGTGAATCCTCCGTTCTCATCCCCGCTCCACTGCATCGGAGTACGGGCATTATCACGGCTTCTTGCGTAGATAGACTGCATGATTTCTTCTGGCTGATATCCTTTTTCCAGACGCTCTTTGTACATATTCAATGTCTCAATATCTTCATATTCCTCAATGCTGTCAAACTGCACATTCGTCATTCCCAGCTCTTCTCCCTGGTAAATGTAAGGAGTTCCCTGCATTCCATGAAGCATTGTCGCCAGCATTGTTGCCGACTCTTTTCTGTATTTTCCGTCATTTCCCCAACGCGACACGATTCTAGGAAGATCATGGTTATTCATGAACAGACTGTTCCATCCTGTCTGATATAAAGTATTCTGCCACTTTGCAAGGCATTTTTTCAGCTTAACCAGATTCAATGGAATCGTATCCCATTTTTCTTTTCCTTCTTCCTGATCAAGCATAATGTGCTCAAACTGAAAAACCATAGAAAATTCACTGCCATCTGGATTACTATATTTCTTTGCAATTTCCGGTGTTGCTCCCCAGGCTTCTCCAACAGTGATCATACCCCCCTTCTGAAATGTTTCTCTGCTTAGTTCACGCAGAAATTCATGCAGCTTTGGTCCATTATTTGTGATCTTAAGATCTGGCTCTTTTGCAATCTGATCGATTACATCCAGACGAAATCCGCCTGCTCCTTTTTCCATCCACCAGAGAATCATATCATAGAGCTCTCTTCTCACTTTCGGATTCTCCCAGTTCAGATCTGGCTGTTTCACTGAAAACTGATGAAAATAATACTGTCCCAGTTCTGGAACCCACTCCCATGCCGGTCCTCCGAACGCAGAATTCATATCATTTGGGTAAATACCTTCTTCTCCGTCACGCCACACATAATAATCATGATACGGATTGTCTTTGCTTTTCTTTGCCTCCAAAAACCATCTGTGTTCATCTGAAGTATGATTCAGCACAAGATCCATCATAATTCGGATTCCGCGTTTCTTTGCCTCCGCAAATAACTGTTCCATATCTTCCATTGTTCCGAACATCGGCTCAATATCCTGATAATCTGAAATATCGTATCCATTGTCATCCTGTGGCGAACGATACACCGGTGAGAGCCAGATTGCATCTATTCCAAGTTTTTTCAAATAATCCAATCTGCTGATAATTCCTGGAATATCACCGATTCCATCTCCATCCGAATCTTGAAAGCTTTTCGGATAAATCTGATATACAACTGCATTTTTCCACCATTTATTCTTATTTCCCATACTCATTCTCGATATCTCTCCGGCAGATTTTCTGATTCTACCGGGATATCCTCTCCTTTCTTTATATTCTCTAAATTCTACGAATGAGCGTTCCGTTTACGCCAAGTATCTCTCCATCAAATTCTCGGGCAAAAAGAATTTCCCCATTTCCTTTTACTTTTATTTCTTCCTCCGATGCATTTAATAGAACCTCAATTTTATTACCTTCTTCATCTAATTTTATGTATTCTACACATCGATCATTTTTGTAAGTATCCGGAAAATGGAAATGCGGGCTTCTGCACATTTTCTCGTTTCTTCTAAGCATGATCAGTTTCCGCATCATTGCAATTTTTTCCTGATTCTCTTGGCTTTCGATCTCACTCCATGGCATACATCTTCTGCAATCCGGGTCATGTGCACCTTCCATCGCAATCTCTGTTCCGTAGTAAATGCAAGGACTTCCCGGAAGTGTAAAGAGAATTGCAAGCTGCTGATAGAATTTATCCAGATTATGAAAACGGTTCATAAGCCTCTCTGTATCGTGGGAATCCAGCAGATTGAAAAGTACATCGTTATTCTGCTGCATATACATAGTATAACAACGATTTACCATATATTCAAATTCCTCTTTTTTCATCGTTTTATCTAGAAAAAAGTCATGGATTCCACTGAGCAGCGGGTAATTCATAACGGAATCATATTCATCTCCTTGCAGCCACTGGCTTGCATCGTGCCAGATTTCTCCCAACAGATAAATGTCCGGTTTTATCGTTTTTAAATGTTCTCGCATCCGCTTTAAGAACCGATGTGATACTTCATTTCCCACATCAAAACGGATTCCGTCTATATCAAATTTTTGAATCCATTCCTCGCAGACCTTACAAAAATACTCAATTACTTCTTCATTATTCGTATTTAATTTTGGCATCGTATCTGCAAATGCAAAAGAGTAAAAGCGCCTGTCTCTTGTGTCTGCTCGTTTTCCGATCTCTTCCCAGTCTTCTATCATAAACCAGTCCGCATAACGGGAATCTTTCCCATGCTCCAGTACATCCATCCACGGCGCGAATTTTCTTCCGCAGTGATTAAATACTGCGTCAACCATAATACGGATTCCTTTTTCGTGCGCTTCCCTGCAAAGTGCTTTCATCATTTCTTCATTGCCGAAAGCCGGATCAATCTTTGTATAATCTGTAGTATCATATTTGTGGTTAGATTCTGCTTCCATGATCGGATTCAGATAAATTCCGGTAATTCCCAGCTCCTGAAGATACTGTAGTCTCTGACGGATTCCCTCCAGATTTCCTCCGAATTTTTCCTGATTTGTCACTGTTCCGTGATTTCTCCACGGTGTGATATCATTTCCATTCTTTTCCGGTGTCCCATTGCAGAACCTGTCCGGGAAAATCTGATACCAGATCGTATCATTCACCCATGCAGGTGTGCGGTTTATATCTGCTGGATTCATCCATGGTACAATAAAACACTGCTGCATACGGCCATCCATCTGAAGCTGTTCTTCTGTCAGGAAACCGTCTTCAAAATAATACCAGACTTCCTCTTCTGTTCTCAGCTCAAAATAATATTTGCATCTTTTATATGCAGGAAGAAGCGTTGTTGTCCACCAGATTTGATAAGGCAGACGTTTTTTATAAATAATTTCCTCTCTTTTTCCTGTCCATTTTTCATTTCCACCCAGAATCCCGGCCTCATAAGGATCTCCGTAATGGATAAACACCTGTTTTACATCATACCCGGTCTTAATATTTACAATCAGTCTGTCCTCATCCAGAGGATAACTCATCTGCTCTGATGTTTTATGATATACACCGGTAAATTCCATCTTATTCTTCCTCCAATTTTTCATAAACACGCAGGATTTCCCCTACACTCCACGCCTGTGCAAAACATCCTTTTGAAGAAACCGGAATCTCTCCATCATAAATTTCAGGGAGCTGGCCAATACATCCTTCACGCATTGCACTTTCCAACACTTCCAACTGCTTTGCCACAATCTCTTTTGCTTCTCTTGAATCTTTATTTACTTTTAGATAGGCGAGATAATATCCACCCATCGGAAAAGTCCAGACAGTTCCCTGATGATAAGCAAGATCTCTTTTTATCATCTCTCCACCATAACTTGCATGAAACTCCTCGTCTTTTGGATCTAATGTCCGAAGTCCATAAGGCGTATACAACCTTTCAAACACTGTATCTACAATCTGTCTTTCTTTCTCTTCGTCCAGCATAGTAAACGGCATAGACACCGCCCATATCTGATTACAGCGAATTTGTGTATCTGCCTTTGTTTCTGAGATTACATCCTTCAGGCAGTGTTTTTCCTCCATCCAGAATTCTCGTGCAAAAGATTCTTTCACTTTCTGTGCGAGTTCTCCATATTTCTGCTCTTCATTTTTCTTCAAAACTTCTGAAAACTTTTGCATGATACAAAGCGCATTATACCAGTAAGCATTGATCTCCACCGGTTTCCCATGTCTTGGTGTCGGAAGGATTTCTCCCACACGTACATCCATCCATGTCACCTGATCCAGCCCCGCTCCGGCACTGATAAGACCATCTTCTTCCATATGGATATTGAAATTTGTTCCTCTCTCATAACCGGAAATAATCCTTTGCATTACCGGATACATTTCCTCTACAAATTTGATGTCCTGAGTTTTTTCATAATATAACCACACGCAGTTGATAAATAATAGTGCCGCATCTACAGTATTATAAAGTGGCTCATTCTCCCCCTCCGGAAACAGATTTGGCATCAATCCATCCTTTTCATAAAATGCAAAGGTCCGCAAAATTGATTTTGCACTTTCAAATCTTCCTGTGGAGATGCAGATTCCCGGAAGTGCAATCATTGTATCTCTTCCCCAATCCTCAAAAAAAGGAAAACCTGCAAGAATGGTCAATCCATCCGTGGACTCTCTGTTCGAAAGGAACTTGTCTGCACTACATACCAGTGTCTGTGCCAGTTTATTTTTCAAACCTGAAGTCTTTATAAGCTTCTCTTGATGATGGTTCTGTTCTTCTTTCATTTTATCAAATATTTTTTTTGCGTCTATACCTTTCAGACTTTCCATCGAATAAATCACTGTTAAATCTGTCTCTTCCCCTGGATTTACTCGTTTTTTAATCTGATAAACTGCGCCTGCTGTTCCATTTTCCCGTCTTCCATCACATTCATCGTAGCTATAAAAATACGTCTCTTTCTTTTCTGTGAATCCTTCTACTTCTCCATTTGTTTCAAAGAAAAGAGCATACTTTCCATCGGTAATCTTTTGCTCTTGTCTTGAAAATATCTTATCTTCTTTCAAATCTTCCCCTTTGGGTTCAAATTGAAAAAACGGAGTTACACAGAGAGCGGCCTCTTTCTGACCACGGTTTTTCAGATGATAATTCACTGCAATCTGATTGCTGCCCTGTGCCATCACAATCTCTTTTTCTATCTCTATTCCGTTTATCAGATAACGCCACGAAGGAAGAATTTCAAAAGAAAATTCTGTAAGATAACGGTATCCTTCTTCTTTTGTTCCATCCGCAAATTCCTGAGTTGAAAGAACATACTTTGATTCTCCAATACCCAGTTCTTCTTTTATACGATGAACCATATTTACTCTGTGATTTGGAGCTTTCGTACATACCATGAATACTGAATGATCATTTCTTGCCACAGCTCCGGTCATCGTAAGCGAAGAAAAACCTCCCAGACCATTAGTTAAAAGATAGCAGTTTTCAAGTCCTCTCTCCAACGTTTTCCAATCCTGTCTGCCATAGATCCACTTCATGCATTACTCCTCCTTAATCATTATTTACGTCCAAGTATCAACACGCTCTGCGGTGCAGCTTCTATCTGTCTGTCTGCACAGATTCCTTTTTTCCAACACCAGCTATCATCTGCATCGCTTAAGATTTCCCAGCCGTCATCCAAATATTTCACTTTATAACTACTTTTTTTTGCATTGTAAATTATCTTCACCTGACTCCATCTTGATGCTTCATCATTGAGCACAGTAAAACCTACTACGTCTTTTTCTTTCCACATATCCGTGATTTGTTTATAACTGTCTTTTGATTTGTCACAAAGTCCGGAGAGCTGTTTTCGAAGTGCAATCAATCCCTGATAATAATGAACCAGTTCCCTATTTTCCCATGCCTTTTCCCAGTTGATACGATTCAGGGAAATCGGTGATTTAAAGGTATTATCCTGTCCATCTTTTGTACGGGCAAATTCTTCTCCTGATAGGAAAAACAGTGTTCCCTGACAAGTCATATAGACTGCTGCCGCCATTTTATTCAGCCTCATACATTCTTCCTCCGGGACTGTCTCTTTTAATTTATCCCACAGGGTATGATTGTCATGTGCTGATACATAGGTAACAATCTGTGAAGGTGCTTTGACATTCTCAAATCCTTCCGCCTGATAAGGATTTACACACCATGCTGCCACACTTGCAAGCATTTCATCTTCTTTTCCTTCTGCACCGTTTATAAACCCGGCTTCCTTTGCACGTAGTGCAGAGCCTTTGATTCCATCTCGAGTACTGTCACAGAACGCTCCGATATTTTCATCCAGAAGCCCAATATTTTCTTTTGCTGCCAGTTTTCTGCCGCCTTCTACTGCCGACTGATCTGCTGCCCAAGGTTCTCCGTAAATAATCTTCTTTCCTTTTCCGTATCGCTGATCCAGTTCACTTCGAATCCGGTTCATCAGGTCTACATCCAGAAGTCCCATCAGGTCAAAACGGAATCCGTCAATATGATATTCCTCTGTCCAGTAAAGCACTGATTCCAGAATATATTTCGCACACATCTCTCTTTCGCTTGCAACATCATTTCCACATGCAGAACCATCGGAGATCTTCCCATCCGGAAATACCCGGTAAAAATACCAAGGTACAGTTCTCTGAAACCAGGAATCCAATGAATAAGTATGATTGTAAACCACATCCATAATCACACCAAAACCAGCTTCATGAATTGCCTGAATCATCTCTTTCATTTCTCTGATTCTCACCTCTCCATGTCTGGCATCTGTCGCATAGGAGCCCTCCGGCACATTGTAATTAACCGGGTCATATCCCCAATTGAATTCCGTATCCTCCCCTGCTTCATTTACAGAACCATAGTCATACATCGGCATGATCTGAATGTGTGTCACCCCGAGTTCTTTTAAATAATCCAGACCGGTCGGATGAATCCCATCCTTATTCAAAGTCGTATGTCTGCACGTAAATGCTTTGTATTTCCCACGATATTCTTCCGGAAAACCACCCGCCTTATCCCATGAAAATTCTTTTACGTGAAGTTCATATACGATTCTCTCCGGTCCTTCTTCTGGTGTCTGATCTTTTTCCCATCCTTTTGGATTGGTCTTTTTCAGATTTACTGCCATGCTGCGCAATCCGTTAACTCCGCATGCCTTTGCATATGGGTCTGCTGATCGGACTTCTTCGCCATTGCGTGTAATCAGATAATCATAATAAACACCGTGAAGTTCTTCTTTGCTCTCCCAACTCCACACACCCTTTTCTTCTTTTTTCATCGGAATCTGCTTGTATGCATTTCCTCCATCTCCTGTCTGATACAGGTTTAAACTAATGCATTCCGCCTGTGGTGACCACAGGCGGAATGTCGTTCCTTCTTCTGTACATTCTACGCCAAGATTATTTTCCTCATAAATATAATTTTCAAGAAACTCTTTTGTAGAATAATATTTTTTTAATTCTATTTTATCTTTCATCATCTTTCTTATCCTTTCACTGCACCTGATACTCCATCTACATAGTATCTCTGCATGAACAAGAACAGAATCGCAATCGGAATTGAAATCAGAACTGCCCCAGCTGCAAAACTGGTGTACCAACTGTCAATATATTCTTTTTCCAACATTTTCCAAAGTCCAATTGCAATCGTATACTGGTCTGAGTTTGCTCTGCAGATTACCTTTGCAAAAATGAAATCGAGCCACGGAGCCATGAAAGATGTCAGCACTGTATATACAATGATCGGCTTACTAAGTGGCAGTGTGATCTTGCTGAAAATCTGCCATCTGGTACATCCATCCAAAAGTGCAGCTTCATCAATTGCAATCGGAATTGTATCAAAGAATCCTTTTGCAATCTGGAAACCCAGTCCTGCACCACCGGAATAACATAAGATCAGAGCCAGTTTAATCAGGTTTCCTTCTGTAAGTCCCATCGCCTTTAAGATAAAATACACAGCGATCATGGACATAAATCCCGGGAACAATCCCAGAATCATTGCCATGTTCATATATGGTTTTCTCATTTTAAATTTCAGTCTGGACAAACAGTAGGAAACTGCCAGCACATAAAATGCTGATAAAATACAGGAACAAATTGCAATAAACAATGTGTTCATAAACATCTGCGGGAAATTCAAAATGGATGTATCAGTAAACAGTTTTATATAGTTGTCAAGCGTAAATGCTTTCGGGAAGAAGGTTGATACGTAAGAGCCTTTTTCCGCACGGAAGCTCGTCAGAATTACCCATGCAATTGGGAAAAGCCAGATAATTGCCAACACCGCAAGAACAATATGTACGATCGTATTGTTGATCATTTTCTTCTTTTTTGCAGATTGTAATTTCTTTCCTGCCATGATTAAAATCCTCCTTCTTCTTTATAGGATTTACTGTTACGGTATGTAAGAAGGCAACCAATTGCCAGAATGATAAAGGTCATAATCCCGATTACCGCACCAATGTTATAGTACTGTTTATCAATTGTCAGTTTGTAAAGCCATGTAACCAGAAGGTCTGTCTTACCTGCAGTTGAAGAAAGGTTTGTTACCGGATCTCCTCCTGAAAGAAGATAAATGACATTGAAGTTATTGACATTTCCCGTAAAGGTTACAATCAGATACGGTGTTGTCACATACAACATATATGGCAGCGTGATCTTTGTAAATGTCTGGAATGCATTTGCTCCATCCACTTTTGCGGCTTCATAAAGTTCTCCCGGGATGTTCTGAAGTACACCTGTCAGCTGAAGCAGTGTATACGGTACTCCTACCCAGACATTGATGATGATAACAGTCACTCTCGCCCATGTCGCATCTGTAAAAAACGGAAGGCTTGCATCACTTGCAATCAATCCAATATTTCTGAGAAGTACGTTGACCGCTCCTTCCGGCTGCAACATGGTACGCATGATCAAAAGAGATACAAACATCGGCACTGCACAGGAAAGAACAAAACAAAATCTCCAGAATCCTTTTGCTTTTGTTCCCTTTCTGTTAATCAGAAGGGAAAGGATCATTCCAAAAATATAATTGCTGAAAGTTGCAAAAAACGCCCAGATGATCGTCCATCCCAAAACAGACCAGAAGGTACTTCCAAGAATACTTTCGGAATCAAACAATGTCTTGAAATTATCAAGTCCCACCCAGTCAAACAGCATCAGATGGTTGCCGATACGGCTGTAATTAGTAAATGCCATACAGATCATGAACACCAACGGAAGTACAGTAAACACAAAGATGAATGCCGTTGGTGGCGTCATAAACAAGCGATACAGATTCTCATGCAGAAAGGATTTCAGATCTTCTGCAAATGTATTTACATGCATTCCCGCTTTCTGAATACATTCTGCTTTATATGCACTTCTTAAGGTTCCTCTCCATACAAGGATCATAAGAATTGTCAACAAGATTGTCGCCACACCATAAAGTAAAATCAGAACGGACTGATCTCCTTTTGTATAAATATAGATTTGCTTCGCTTCATCCCATACTTCTTGCTGCTGCACAGTTCCAAGTGTCCGTAAACCACCGATAAACCCAATTCCATTTACTGCCATAAAAACGATGTAGGCAATTTCAACTGCCAGATACAAAAGTCCTTTGATAATCTGACCATGTACAATGTTTCCAAATCCCATCAGAATCATGGAAAGCTTAGTCTCTACTCCACCTTTTTTCACTGCATTTTTGCAGGTATATGGCGTTGGAAATTCATTGATTTTTTTCTTAAACATACTCATTCCGCTCACCTCTTAATTAATTCCATTGCTGTTCATTGCTTCATTCATTGCTTCCGTCTGTTCTTCGGCATTTTCGTGTGTCACACTCTTGTTACGAATTCCTTTTCCCATATTCTCGATCGGTGTCCAGCAATTACTCATGGATGCCACGAACGGCTGGAGTATTGATGTATTATTAAAGGTATCATTCTGTGCCTGAACAAGAGGATCGGATGCAATATCCTTTTCTTTCAGAAGTTCTGTATTACATGGAATCACGGTTCTCATCTCGTAGTGTGCTCTCTGTGCATCACTTCCTCCCAGATAAACAGCAAGTGCAACTGCCTGTTCCATACATTCACTATGTGCATTAACTCCGATTGCCTTTGAACCGGCATATGCTAGCATCTGCTTCTCTTGTCCGTTAATTGTATAAGTCGGAAGCGATGAAACTGCCATATTCTCTCCAAGTGCTTCTTTTATTGCATTTGCATCCCACGATCCGGTAAACATTGCCTTTACACTGCCATCACGAAGTCCTGCAAGTCCTGATCCATCTGCATCAATTTTAAAATTTGGATTTGCTGCCAGATCAATTGCATAATTGGTTGCTTCCACTGCCTTTTCTCCTGCAAAATCAACTCCTTTTGACTCATCTGTTCCATCTCCAAACAAGGTGCATCCATTTCCCAGATAGAATGCCGGAAGATACCACGAATTAGTAAATGGGAAGGATACTGTTCCTTTTTCCAGCATCGTATCCAGATTTTTCACATCTTCTTCTGAAAATACAGACTTGTCATAAAACATATACCAGGTATTAGTTGTAAACGGAACCCCGTAAAGTTCTCCGTCAACCGTCAACGAATCTAGAAGCTCTTCCGAGTTGGTTGATTCAATCTCTTCTTTATACTTTCCACCAAATTTTGCTACTGCATCCGCATCTGTAAGCGATGTGATCCTATCATTTGCATACAAAAATACATCTGCGCTTGCTTCCGGATCCTGTGCCACCTGATCTGCGGCAGTCGCTTCGTCAGCTACTCCATAGACAAATGTAATATCCCATTCCGGGTGCTCTTTTGCAAAATTGTTACACATTGTCTGAAGCCATTCACCACTGTCTTTTGACTGATCTTCGGATGGAGACCATACCATCAGTCTGACTTTTTCTGACCTTTTATCCGCCGTACTGCTCCCGCATCCGGTTAGTGCTGCTGCCATCAGCGTTACAGTCATGATTCCTGTTAGAAATGTTGCTAGCCCTCTTTTCATCGTCTTTCTTCCTTTCATTTTCTGTTTCGTATTGTTTCGTTAAACTTAATATACGTCTTTTTCAATTTTTCGTCAATCTCTTTTCAATCCGCTGCTTTTTTTTGTTATTTTTTCACATTTCCCACCTTGTTTTTTTGTGCATTATTTTTTATTTTCTTATTTTCGAAACTCGCCTAAACTTTTATTCTTCCTATAGTTCATTGCTTTTTACTATATCATTGTATATAATAAAATAAGATTTATTTTCCTACTTCATGAAAGGATCACATATTATGACTACAATCCAAGATATTGCTGATAAGATGAATGTTTCCAAGAGTACTGTATCCAAAGCACTCAATGATGCACCTGATATCAGCGAAACTTTACGGAAACAGGTTTTAGAAACTGCTGTAGCCCTGGGTTATACTAAACTACGTCGTTATAAGAAACCCGTAAAAAAAATCTGTATTATAACAGAAAAAGAGAATATACAATACGAAGAGCCACATCATTTTGCCTATGACATTCTGCTTGGTTTTCGCCAAATGGCTGAACCAGCCGGTTTTGATATTGAAATCGTACCTGTGGACGTTCAAATGCAACGGAACCAACGTTATGATGTTTTTATGTTGGAGCATGATTACGTAGGAGCTTTTGCAATCGGCTTTTCCCTGAACGACCCTTGGATTCAGGATTTTAAAACCAGCCACACTCCTGCCGTGCTTTTCGATAACTATATTATTGGGAATCCTTCTACTGCTTATGTAGGTATTGATAATGATGAGGGAATGGAACTTGCTGTCTCTTATCTTGCCGGACTTGGTCATCGTAAGATTGCCTATCTCAGCGGTTCTCTTGGCTCTCAGATTCTTCAGATACGACATGCAGCCTTTCTCCGTGCCATGCACCAGCATGGACTGAAGACTTCTTCTGATTCTACCGGCTGCTCTTATTATTTGTCTGAATGTATGGAAAAGCACCTGCCTCGGTTTCTGGAAAAAGGAATGACTGCTGCTTATTCGGCAGGTCTAATTGGCGCGTAGTCGGGTCCAGCGTTGCGAAAAGCTGGTCCTGCGCGTAGATAT
>ENA-ORCN01000223-ORCN01000223.1-human-gut-metagenome-genome-assembly--contig:-NODE-223-length-49637-cov-11.245339_pt1 | contig 49637 bp, 48 predicted proteins | sample MGYA00242984_ERZ507984 | MGnify/ENA primary metagenome ERZ507984 (study PRJEB26167, sample SAMN06115395) | human gut metagenome | host: Homo sapiens | place: China:Hubei | collected 2016-05-19... | reverse complement strand
CCCCGCCCCTACCAACTGCATTTGTTTTGCCGTTTTTTCGCATAAAACAAATGCACCGGTCTTAAGTTGATGACATTACCCTGCAGGGAAGGCTTTGAAAATCGCCCGGCTCTTTGGATAGAGCCGGGCGCTTTGTGTTCAGATGCCGCCTGCGATATAGTGTTTGCGTTTGTTTTCCTCCACACGGTCTTCGATGGCGTGGGAGGCCTTATAATAGCCCTTGCGAACTTCACTCGTAACGAATTTCACCAGCACGATCGTCAGGCAGACGCCCGGCATGATGGCCAGCAGCGTCCCCAGCAGCAGGTACAGCGCCGCGTAGCTCTCCGCCATGCGGGCGGCGTTTTCCCAATAGGGGTAGATCACACCGTTCGTCGTCATGGCGCGCTTTCCGAACGCGCCGATCACGGAAATAAGGCCGGAGACGGAGAAGCGTCCGGTATTCTGGACGATTGCGCCGCTGCCGATGGGGAATTTCTCCGTCATAAGCTTTTTCGCAAAGCCCGAAACGGGGTCGGGCAGGACGATCTCATAGCAGTCGATGGGCAGTTCCGCCATGGCGTTCAGTGCGCTGTAACTCATATAGATCATGGCTGTGGACGTGCTCGAACCGCTTGTATCGCCCGAGGCTTTGTTCCCGGCAGCAAGGGCGGCGTTCGTCGCAAAATCGGACTCACTCTGCACGACGCCCGCGATGGGGAAAGTCCGCCCGTTGATCGTAACCTCCATTCCGGCCACGTCGCTGCTGCCGAAGAGGTTGAACGCCGTCTGCGCGTCCAGCACGACGCGGTCGGCCATGTAATCCTCGTCCGAAATATAGCCGCCGGACAGGAGCGTCAGCGGGTGGAACAGGAAATAGTTCCCGCCTGCGCCGACCGCCGTGACCGTCACGCTGCCGGGCGATTTGCCGGAGACGGACAGGCTCGTCCGGCCGCTGTAGGCGTCGGTGTAGAGGCTGCCGCCCTCGGGCGCTTCCATGGAGTTCTGGACGAACTCGTTTTCAAGCGTCGCGCGGAACGAACGGATATCGTCAAGGGTTTTCGTCTCTGTGGTAGGCAGGAATGCGGAGATCTGCGCAAAGCGGTCCTCGCTGTCTCCGCGCCAGACGTCGGCGGCGGACTGCGTCTTGAGCATGCCGCGCACATGGCCGAGCATGGCGAAGCAAAATACCGACAGCGCCGTCTGGATCAGGCACGCGATCAGGAGGGCCAGCTTCCCTCCGTGGAGTCTCGGCAGCCTGCGCCGCCGTTCAAACCGGCCGCGCTGCTTCATCCGTTATCCGCAAGCCGTACCTGCTTGCCGGCCTCCACGGGCTTGTTGCTGGTCGTGATGATGAAATCGCCCTGGCTGATGCCGGAGACGGCGGCGGACTTATCGTCGCGGGCCAGCTCCTGCACGGTGACGCGGGTAGCGATATAACGGCTGCCGAGCGGCGAGTTTTTCGACTGCAGGACATAGACGAATTTGCCGTTGGAGTCTTCACGCAGGCCCGAAAGCGGGATGAGCGCGTCATAATTGGCACTCTTCTGGCCGATGGAGAGCGTGATGTTCTGCCCGGCCTGAATGTCACCCGTGAGCGTGAAGACGAGGGTGCGATTGCCCGAAGACTGGGAATTTGTGATCTGATCAAGCGTCGCGACTGCGTCGCCGCCCCAGAAGTTGACCAGCTCGGCGGTATCGCCGACCTTGACCTTTTTGGCCTGCTCGTTTGTGACGTCAATTTTGACGGTAAAGCCGCGATCGGTCACGTTGATGGTCGCAAGCGGCTGCTCCTCGCCGCCGATGGATTTACCGGCGGAGGCGTTGATGGTCGCGATGGTGCCGGACACGCTGGATTTGACCTCCAGCTCGTCGGCATTCTCGCGGAGCTTTGCAACTTCCTCCTGCTTGCGCTCGATGGCCTTCTTGGACGCCTCCATGTCGATGGAGGACGAATCGCCGAGATTCTGTTTGAAAACAAGGTCTTCAAGGGTTTTTTTCGTAGATTTGACCGTTTCAGCTGCGGAAGACGCGCTGGTGAGTTTGTCCACTGCCGTCTGTTGATCGTTGATCTGCGTGTCAAGCGCCTCGCTCTGGCTTTCCAGAGATTCGATGGAGCGCTCATAATTGCCGACGATGGTTTTCGCGGTGCTCATTTCACTGTAGGCCGCTTCAATTTTATCGTTGATTGTCGCAACTTTTATCTTATCTTGCAAAATGAGCAGCCCCTCTGTTCGCGGGTTCTCATAGCCGTAGTAATAAGGAGCAAGTTTGGCAAACGCCTCACGATATTTGATTACAGTTTCTTCTGTCGATCCAGATGGATTCTCAACCGGATTTCCTTCTTTATCATATTTTGCAGATGTACTGTTCCCTTCAATTCGCTTAATCATCGAAATGCCTGATTCGTCCTCATAGCACTCTTTCATAATTGCGAAATCATTGTCACACAATGTACTAAACGCCGCAAATACCTTTTCATATCGTGTAAGGTTCTCTATATATAGTCTATCTTGCAGTATTTTATCTATTTCTGTCTGATAATACGATGCATTGCTACAATCTTTGTACGACAGCGGAAGTGATTCCAGCAGCTTTTCTTTTTCCGCTTCCAGCGACTTCACCGTCGCTTCGTGCTCCGTGACCGTTGCCTGTGCATCCGTATGCTCTTTTTCGGCCTTGATCTTCGTGATCTGATTGTCGACTGTGGTCTTCGCCGTCTGAAGTTCCTTCAGCTTCGCTTCGGAGGCCGCTTTCTGCGTGGCAAGCTGCGAAGCGTCCATGGTGCTGTACTGACGGTAAATCGCAAGCGCTTCATTATAATCATCGCGTGCATTCTGCACGTCGCGGTTTTCCTGCGCCGCCGTGTTTCCGGCTTCAATCAGGCTCTTGTCGTAATTCTGCTGCAGCGTTTCCAGATCAGTCTCGGCCTGCTTGAGTTCGTCCGAATCCTCCGCTTCCAGCACGAAGAGGGTATCGCCGACGTTGATCTCCTGGCCGGTCTTGACCAGCACGCTGGAAACCTTGCGGGTCTGCTTGATCGTGACGTTATAGACCTCGCTGGCCTCGACGGTCCCCTGTCCGCGGATGCGGGCGTTGATCGCGCCGGAGGACACCTGCTGCGTGGCGACCTCTGGCAGCGAGGCGTTCATGATCGTTTTTGAGAAAAAGGTCAGCACCAGCAGCACGGCCAGCAGGATGATGGCCGCGGTTTTGACCCATTCGCGTTTTCTTACACCGTTTTCCATATCTCGTTTTCCCTTATCCTTTCACAGAGCCAGAATGTGCGATACCCTCCACCAGATATGCCTCGCCGTGCAAAAACAGCAGCAGGCCGGGGATCATGTAAATAACAGCGGCGGCAAAGGCAATGCCGATCTCGCCCGCGTTGATGCTGGACAGGAACATCGAAAGCGGCTGCTTTTCGACGTCGTTGAGCAGGATCAGAGGCTGCTCGACCATGTTCCAGTTGTCGATGAACACAAGGATCGCAATGGAATAGAGGGCGCTCCGGCACTGCGGCAGGCAGATGTTCCAGAAGATGTGCCACTCGTTCGCGCCGTCGATCTTGGCCGATTCAATGACGGCCATGGGGATGCGGCGCATGAATTTGGTGAGCAGAAACACCGAGAACGGCGCGAACGCGCCGGGCAGGAAGATCGCCCACCGGGTATTGAGCAGGTGCAGCCAGTCACTGACCAGATAGTTCGGCACCAGCGTGACCTGATACGGCATGAGCATCAGAATCACATAGAAGAAGAACAGACTGTCGCGCACCTTACCGCGCCAGCGCGTGAAGCCATAGGCCGCAATGGACGCGACCATGAGCTGTGCAAAGACGATCGGCGCGGTTAGAATCACCGAGTTCCAGAATTTCAGCAGATAATCCGGGCTTTTGAGCAGGACCGTGAAATACTGCGTGAAGCTGACCTTATCGGGAATGAATTTGAGGTTGATGGTCTTGGAGATATAACTCTTGCCGTCGTTGGCGTTTTCGAAGACCTGACCGTAGCTGGCTGTGATCTCGCTCTGGGTCATGAACGAATTCGTGATCGTCAGAACCGTCGGCAGCAGAAACAGGAGTGCAAAGACAGCGCAGAGCACAAAGCACGTCGCACGGGAAAAATACCGTTTTTTCTTTCTCATCCCTCCACGTCCTTTCCGAAGATGTTCTCCACAAAGAACAAAAGCGCAATGAGAATGACGATCACGATTGCCAGCAGCACTGCCGCGGCGGAAAGCCGCTGATAATCGGCGGAATTGAACATATTGTTCATGAAATGCTGCATCATGTAAAGCCCGTCATAGGGATAATTGCCGGTGAGCAGGTAAATTTCCCGGAAGACCTTGAACGAGTTGATGATGGACAAAATCGTCACGAACAGCACCGTCGGGGACAGGTACCGGAGCTTGATGTGGAAAAACTGATACGCCGCCGACGCGCCCTCGACCTCCGCGACCTCAAGAAGCTCCCGCGGGATATTGCTGAGCGCGGCCATGAACAGGATCATGTTGTATCCGAGGTTTTTCCACAAAAACAGCACGACGATGACGACCATGCAGTAATCCGATTTCAGCCAGTCGATTTTGTCTGCGCCGAACACGGCGAGAAATTCGTTCACGACGCCGTTATAGTGGAACAGCACCTGCCAGATCAGAATGATGGACGCGATGGGCACCATCATGGGGCTGAGGAAGAACGTGCGGAACTCGCTCTTGAGCGGAATGCGCGCCTCGAGCATCAGCGCCAGTCCCAACGACAGCACAACCGCCAGCGGCACGGAAAGGCCGGTGAACGTGAACGTATTCTTGACCGCGATCTTGAACGCGCCGTTCTGCCAGACGTTGATATAGTTTTTGAGGCCCGCAAAGCTGTGGTCGGTCAGACCCGCGGTGAAGGAATAGTAGACGACGATCAGGAACGGGATAATATAAAACGCCAGCATGCCGAGAAAGCTCGGCCCGGAGAAGCACATCGACGCGAGAAAATCGCGCACCTTGTTGTTCATCCGCGTCCAAAGCCCTTTCCCGGACGGTCTTGTTTCATATTTCCCGCGCGACCGGAGAGATAGCTTCTGCACGTTTTCGTGTCTCCTTTGCGTTGGAAAATGCTCATAACTCCCGACCGAATCTCAATCGGGATTTATCGGCATTTTCATTTCTGGGTGGGAAATCCGCATGTACTTACGCACTTGTTTGTAGGGGCCGATGCCCACATCGGCCCGCGCAGAATGCACTGTTTTTAACGGAAACCTTCGGCTAATTCGCAGCTTCCCAACGGGCCGATGTGGGCATCGGCCCCTACAAAAGCTGTTTCGCAGTTGCTTCCCCCTTGCCGCGTTAGGCGCGGCAAGGGGAGCTTTTTTTGTTGTTTTACCGCTGCTCCTGTACGTACAGGTTCACGCGGCTCTGGATCATGTTGGCAGTGGTCTGAACATCCTTGTCTCCGGCAAAGTAGGCGGCGACCTCATCGGTGATGATGTCGAGGATCTCCTGATCGTAGTCATAGACGCTGCGCGTGCTGTTGATCACGCCCAGGATCTGGTCAATGTCCTCCTGCGTCAGCGCATAGACATCCTTATAGACCCTTTCGCCGTTTTCCATGGTCTCGTAGCCGCCCCGGATGACCTTGTCGGGCTCACCGTCGCCGTCCCAGTCGACCTGTTCGCCGTTTTCGTCCAGCTGGTACTGCTCGGTCATGATGTCGGTCATTTCTGCGTCAAACGCGGCCTGACTGATGGGGAAGCCGTAATAGTAATTGTTCTCGTCTATCGTGTTCATCTTTTTGATGATCGAGCAGACGAAGTCCCACGCGGCGTCGGGGTATTTCGTGACGGAGGAAATGGCCATCGGCATCTGAAGCCCGAACGAGCTGCCGGAGCCGTCCTCGGTCGGATATCCGGTAAAGGTGATCTTGTCGCGGATCGCGTAGACGTTCCAGATATAGGAGTCAAAGTTGTACATCCCGGTCGTCGACATGAGCTGCTTGCCGTTCGTGATGCGGGTCGCGTCAGATTCCCACATCGCGTCGTCAACGGCGATATCGGCGGAGGAAGCATAAGCAATCGCGCCGTCACCGTCACTGGTTTCTGCCGGGAAGGAATTGCAGAAGGCCAGCAGCTGCTGGAACGCCTCGGAGTCAAACTCGCACTTGCCCGTCGTCCAGTCGACGAAAGCAGACAGGTTGCGGGACAGGCAGTTCGACAGAGCCGTGTTCTTCGTCCAGCCGTTGGAGAAGACCGTCGCGCCCTCCTGCAGCTGTGTCATGGCGTCCTGCACGGCAGCGACGTTCCATGTGTCATACTGGCTCGCGATGGAAGACAGCGCGTAGGCCGTCTGCACGGAGAAGCTGGTGGGCAGCTCATAGAGCTTGCCGTCCTTTTCCAGCGCACTCATGACCTGTGGGACAAAATAGTCGCGGCTCAGGCCGTTTCCGCCGTCCATAAATGTGTTGAGATCGGCAATCACGCCCTTGGCGGCGTACTTATCAATCGGCAGATTGCTGGTCAGGAAAATATCCGGCACGCTGCCGCTGATGATCTCGGTGGTGAGCTTGGTGACGCCGGCGTTATAATCGTCGTCGGTCGCGTACTCGCTGTAGTCGACGACATTGATGCGGTACTCGTCGTTCGTCTTGTTGTATTCGACGATCATGCTGCGCAGGTTCCAGTCGAGATACATGCACGCGAGCGTCAGAACCTTCTTTTCCTTGATCTCAGACGCGTCCACACGGTGCAGGACGATCAGCTGATAGGTCGTGGGGTCGGTGCTCCAGTCCTGCATGAGGGCGGCCACGCGGCTGTCGGAGAGCATGGCATAGCCCGACATATTGTTGGTGTCAACGTCGCAGGCCAGCCAGTCGACGAGCTTCTCCTTCGTGTCCGTTTTGGCGGTATAGCCATAGATGTTATTATTGTAGGCGTAGTAGAAGTCATAGGCATCGTCGCCCGGGAAGATGCTCCCCACGTTGGACGGCAGCTTGACCTTCTCTCCCCAGTCCTTTGTTTCCAGATCGATGGGGACGAAGTACTGGCCGTTTTCATCGGCGGCATTCACGTCGTCCGTGTAGTTGTACCACATAACGCCAACCTGCTGTGCGTTCAGCCGGTTCAGACTGCCGTTATACTGGCTGCCGTCGAGCTTGAACTGCACGTTGCCCTCTGCATCGAGGACGTAAATATTATTATAGTCGCTGACGTAGAGATTGCCGGCGGCGTCGACAGCAAACGACGAAAGATTGCTACTCATGCCGTCCTCGGTGTCATCTGCATTCGTATCGGAAAGATCGATGCTTGCAATCGTGCTGCCGTCGGCAGCGACGTGCATCAGATACGAGCCGCCGATATCTGTGGAGGGGTAGTTCCACTTGCTGTCCGTGTTGGGGTCAAAATCGTCCGGCAGCTCATACTGCGTGGCGTAGACATTGACAAGCATCCAGAGCGTCCCGTCGTCCGATCCGATTATGTTGTAGCAGTCGACGCTGCCCTCCGCGCCCTCCGGCACCTGCGGCAGTTCCAGATTGGTCAGCTCGGTGCACACGCCGGTATCAGGGTCGATGGTCAGCATGGCCAGACGCGTGTTGTAATACGACCAGGTTTCGCCCGTGTCGGGGTCAGTGTTGGTGATCTCCTCGCCCTGTATGCCGACCGAGGCATAGAGCGTCGTTCCGGCGGCGCAGATCTGGTTGAGGTACTGCACGCCGTCCGGAACGGCAAGGTCGAAATAATCCGCCTGATAGGCGTATTTCGCCGTCGTCGCGGCGGGCTTGGTCTGGTCGATGAGCGAGTCGCCGGAATCGGTCTTGCCGGGGTCCTTCGTCTCGTCCTTCGAGCAGCCCGCAAACAGGCCCACGATCATCAGCGCCGCAAGCAGCAGCGCAAAAATCCGTTTTGTTTTCATGTAATACTCCTTTTCATTTCATGCCCAATGTCCATAATCTATATCTTGTGCTGACGCACAGTACAGTCGGCCTATCTTGCCGTCTGTATCATACCAAAACAAAGACGCAAAAGAAAGCCCGGCGTTGCATTTTTCATATTTTTTTAAGAACTGACTCTGCCGCCCGGCAAAGCCTCCCCTTGTCATGCCCCGCATGATAAGGGGAGGTGGCATTTGCGTCAGCAAATGACGGAGGGGATTTGCTGCAAATTACAGAGGCTCTGGAATTTGCTACGTTCGAATCCCCTCAGCCCCTTCGGGCCAGCTCCCCTTGTGCCCAAGGGGAGCCTTGGTGCGGGCAAACCTTGCCGGGTTTTTTGTAACTGCCACTTTACTCCGACGGCATTGTCTCTGCCTGGATAGGCAGGATGACCTCGGCGGTAAATTTTCCGTTTTCCGTGTAGCGCTTGAAGCCGCCGGCCATCTGCGCCATGATCTTTGCGCAGGTGCGCAGGCCGATCTTGTTGGACTCGATGCGCCCGGAAGCGGGATTCACGCTGTTTGACAGGCAGATATGCAGCGCACCGTCTTCGATCAGCGCCGCAATGGCAACGGGCTTAGCCGGGTCTGCGTACTTTCGGATGTTGTCGAAGAGATTGTCGAGCACCCGCTTCAGATACATCACGTCGGCCTCGATCTGCACCTCCTGCTGCGGCAGCAGCAGCTGCACCGTGAAGCCCTGCTGCTGCAGCTGGACACGGCTCTCGCCCAGCAGCTGCTCCAGAAGCAGCCGCGCGTCATAGATTTCCATCTGCATGGGCAGCTCCTTGCATCCAAACAGCAGCGAATACCGGAACAGCTCATCCGTCAGCGTTTTGAGCTGCTCAGCCTTGCCATAGGCAGCGTCCAGAAAGCTTTGCAGTTCTTCTTCCGATCGATACTGTCCGTTTTTTGCCAGATCAAGATAGCCGAGCAGCGCGGTAAGCGGGTTTCGGATGTCGTGCGACATGGCGGTGATGAGGTCGCTGTTCTGCTGCAGGGCGCGCTGCTCCTCGCTGGTCTTGCGCAGGAGCGACAGGCGCATCTGCTCGACGCTGGCTGTCAGCTGTGAGATCTCGTCGCGGCCCTTCGGCTCGAGCTGCAAATAGAGATTGCCCGCGCCGATGGACTGCACCTCCTGCGAGACGGCGACGACTCTGCGCGCGACGCGGCGGTTATACGCCAGCAGCGTCAGCGCCAGAACCGCGCAGCCCAGCAGCAAAGAGACGATCCTCGACAGATCGTACAGCCGGGAATCGGAATTATCATAGATCACGGCGTAAAACGTGCCGTTGCGAAACACGATGGGATAGATGACGCTGGCCGTCTGCTCCTTGAGCGAATACGCGTCGACCGCCGCGCTGTCCGCGCCCCACCAGCCGATCTCGAGGATCTGCCGCTGGTCGTGGTAGAGCATGATATAATAGTTCTTTCTCGACTCGCCCCAGCGGGCCAGCATATCCGTGTCGCGCGTGGAGATGCTGTTCTGCCGCACAAAGGACTGGAACTCCTGCGCAGCCCTGTTCGTGCGCTTCAAAACAGCCTTGTCGCTCATATAGCTGCGTTCGATGATCTGCTCGCCGGTGAAGTTCGCCAGCAGGCAGACGCACACACCCAGTACCAGCCCCAGCAGCAGCACAAACAGCGGCTTGACGCTCAGCGAAACAAAATGCTTCTTCTTTTCAGTCAATCTGATAGCCCTTTCCCCAGACAGTGCGGATCAGGCGCGGGTTGGCCGGATCCTCCTCCAGCTTCTTGCGCAGGTTCACAATATGCACCATCACGGTATTGTTTGACGCCGGCATATATGTCTCATGCCAGACCGTCTCATAGATCGTGCGCACCGGCACGACGCGGCCCCGGTTCTCCGCCAGGCAGTGGAGAATGGAAAACTCCGTCTCCGTCAGCTCCAGCGGCTGGCCGTTTACCAGCACGCGCCGGTTTTCCTCGTCGAGCACGATGCCGGGCCGGAGCGTCCGCCCGCTCGATTTGCTCTTATACACCCGGTAGCGCCGCAGCAGCGACTCGACCTTCATCATCAGCTCCGCGTGGGAAAACGGCTTGGCGAGAAAATCGTCGCCGCCGGAATCATATGCGCGGCGCTTATCGCCCTCCTGCGTCTTGGCGGTCAGAAACAGGACCGGGGCTGTGGAATACGACCGGATGCGGCTGCACGCGTCATAGCCGCCCAGCTCCGGCATCATGATATCCATTAAAATAAGATCAAGCTCCGGGTGCTGCCGGACCTGCTCGACCGCCTCCGCGCCCGTCGCGGCCTCCAACACGGTATAACCGCCCGTCTCCAACAAGATCCGGCAGATACGCCGGATATCCGGCTCGTCGTCTACCACCAGAATGCGGATCGTCTCTTCCATGGCTGCTCCCTCCTTTTTGTGGCGCTATTATATCACACTTCCGCAAGCTTCCGGGCAGAATTAAGAATTTTTAAGACATTTTTTATCCCGTGCGCAAAACTGCGTGACGAAACGGGGAAAGCGTGCTATACTATAATAACTTGAGCATAGATGCACGCGCCCGTGCATCACCTCACAAATCACCCGCCATAGGAACCGCAAATGGAGCTTTTATACACCGACAATCGAATCGTCGTCTGTCTCAAGCCTGCGGGCGTTTTGTCCACTGACGAGCCGGGCGGTATGCCGGAGCTGCTGCGCCGGGCGCTGGGAGAGGACGAAACCGGCTGCGTGCGCGTCGTGCACCGGCTCGACCGGCCCGTGGGCGGCGTGATGGTCTACGCGCGGTCGCGCATGGCTGACAGCATCCTGTCCCGGCAGGTGCAGGCGCATACATTTGAAAAGGACTATCTCGCCGTATTGGAGGGGATCCCGGACGCGCCGGAGGGCGTTCTTGCCGATCTTCTCACGCGCGACGCAGCGAAAAAGCAAACCTTCGTCACGCACACCCCCGGCCCGGACGCACGGTCTGCCCGGCTTTCGTACCGGGTGCTTGGCGTGAAGGACGGGCGCGCGCTTGTGCGTATCCGGCTGGAAACCGGCAGGACGCATCAGATCCGCGCGCAGTTTTCCTCCCGCGGCCTGCCGCTCTGCGGCGACCGGAAATACGGCGCACAGTCAGACGGCCCGCTCGGCCTCTGGTCGTATCAAATCGCGTTTTTCCACCCGCAGACGAATGAACGCCTCGTCTTCGCGCATGACCCGCCGCAGGCTGAACCGTGGCTTGCGTTTTTCGACACCCTGAAAGAGAAATAGGAGGGCACCATCCCCATGGCAGCAACAAAAGCAAATTCGATCGTGATGACCGAGGGCAGACCCCTGCCGCAGATCATCCGCTTTTCCGTCCCGCTGGCGCTGACCGGCATTTTACAGCTGCTGTTCAACGCCGCCGACGTCATTGTCGTCGGCAAATTTGACAGCAGCACGGCCCTTGCCGCCGTCGGCGCGACAACGTCGCTTATCAACCTGCTCATCGGCGCGTTTATCGGCATTTCCGTCGGCGTCAACATCCTCGTTGCCCGTTATCTCGGCTGCCGGGATGACGAGCGCGTCTCCCGCTCCGTGCACACCTCGGTCGTGCTGGGGCTTGGGCTTGGCGTCGTGGTCTTCCTGCTGGGCTTTTTCCTGGCCAGTCCCCTGCTCCGCCTGATGGATACGCCGGAGGACGTTCTGCCCCTGTCCGACCGGTATTTGCAAATTTACTTCATCGGCGTGCCCGCCTCGCTTCTGTATAACTTCTGCGCGGCGGTGCTGCGGGCCTTCGGCGACACAAAAAAGCCGTTTTTCTTTCTGTCCGTTTCCGGCACAGTCAATGTGCTGCTGAATCTGTTCTTCGTGATCGTCTGCCGGCTCGGCGTGGCGGGCGTCGCGATCGCAACCGTCGTCTCGCAGTATCTCGCGCTGGCGCTCGTGCTCGTCTGCCTGATGCGGCTGGAGGGCTGCGCGCAGCTGGAACTCAAAAAACTCCGCTTTTACCCGGACGAGGCCCTGCGTATGATCCAGATCGGACTGCCTGCGGGTCTTCAGTCCGTGATCTTCAATATTTCCAATGTCATGATCCAGTCCTCGATCAACTCCTTCGGCGCGGACGTGGTCGCGGCGAACACGGCGGCAGGCAATCTCGACTCGTTCATTTATACGGCCTGCAACTCCGTTTATCACGCCTCCATGACCTTTACCAGCCAGAATCTCGGCGCGGGCAAGCCGGAGCGCATCAAGCCCGTCTACCGCGACTGCATCCTGACAGTCCTGCTCATCGGCGTGCCGATGTGCGCGCTGCTGTACTTCTTCGGCCAGCCGCTGCTCGGCATTTACATTGCAAAGGACGACCCGGCCTATGCCTCCGTCATTGCCAGCGGCATGGTGCGCGTGACGTATATGGGTATGACCTATTTCGTCTGCGGCATCATGGAGACGTGCTGCGGCATGGTGCGCGGGCTTGGCCGGAGCTGGATGCCGATGGTCGTGACGATCTTCGGTGCGTGCGTGCTGCGCATCATCTGGATCTACACGATCTTCCAGACGCACCACACGCTTGACGTTTTGTATCTGTCCTACCCTGTCAGCTGGGTCGTGACGAGCGCGGTGCACGTGCTCTGCTTTGTTCTGATCTACCGCCGCATGATGGCGCGGTGGAACGCGCATAAGGAGGAAGAAAATGCGAGTTATTGACATTGAAGACGTTGTCTATGCCATGCGGAACCAGACGCAGTTCGTTCTGCGCTGTGAGGAGGTCTTTCACGACAAGATCAGCTCCGCTGCCGCCGCGATCCTGAGCGCACAGCCGCGCAAGCCCTTCGTCTGCCTGACCGGCCCCTCCGGCTCTGGCAAGACGACGACGGCGATGCGCCTGCAGACGTATCTCGAAAATCTGGGCGTCAAGGTCTGTCTTTTGAGCATGGACAATTTCTTTCTGCCGCTCTCCGAGCGGCCAAAGGACTTGACCGACTGGGAGTCGCCCCTGTGCGTCAACCGGGAGCTGCTGCTTGACACCATCGACCGGCTGTCGAACGGCGAGACGGTGCAGGTGCCGTGGTACGACTTTCCCAACAACCGCACCGGCGGCTACACCCCCATGCAGGGCAGCCGCGAGGCTGTGATCATCGCCGAGGGCATCCATATGCTCAATCCCCTGCTCTTCGATCCCATCCGCGACCGCGCCACCGGCATTTACGTTGCGCCCAGAACGCGTATCATCACGCCCGGCGACCGCATCATCCACCCCGAGCAGGTGCGCGTGGCGCGCCGCATGATCCGCAATTATCAGGGACGCGGCAATTCTCTGCGCGACACGATCCTCCGCGCCGAATCCGTCAACGCGGGCGAACAGAAGTATATCGCGCCCAACAAACCCAACGCCTCCATCCACATCGACTCGTTCCACGATTACGAGCTGTGCATTCTGGCAAAATACCTGCGTCAGATCCCACAGTTCGCGTCCGATCTGGACGACGCGTTTATTACGGAGCACGGCCTGACCGTCCTGATGGACGTGGTGCGGAGCCTGCCGCCGCTCGATACGCCGTATGTCCCGCGCGACTCCATCGTGCGCGAGTTTGTCGGCGGAAGCATTTTCCAATACTGACACAAAGGAGAACACACACATGACAGTCGTTGAACGCTTTTTGAAGCTCGTTTCCTATCCCACGACCTCGGACGAAGCGTCCGAGACGTGCCCGTCCACCGCGCGGCAGCTTGCGCTTGCGCAGGAGCTTGTCCGCCAGATGCAGGACATGGGCATTGCAGACGCACGCGTTGACAAGGACGGCTACGTCTACGGCACCGTGCCGGCGAACTGTGACAAAAAAATCCCCGTCTATGGCCTCATCGCCCACATGGACACCTCGCCCGACGCCCCCGGCGAGAACATCCGCGCGCGCATCACAGAGCCTTACGACGGCGGCGATATTGTCCTGAACGAAGAGAAGCACATTATGCTTTCTCCGAAGGAATACCCGCAGCTGAAAAACTCTGTCGGCAAGCGCCTGATCGTCACCGACGGCACGACGCTGCTCGGCGCAGACGACAAGGCGGGCGTGGCGGAGATCCTGTCCGCCGCACAGCTGCTGCTTACATCCGAAAAGCCGCATGGAACCGTCAAACTCGCCTTTACGCCCGACGAGGAGATCGGCCGCGGTGCCGACCGGTTTGATGTCAAGGGCTTCGGCGCAGATTACGCCTATACCGTCGACGGCGGCGCACTCGGCGAGCTGGAATATGAGAACTTCAACGCTGCCAGTGCGAAAATCGAAATTCGCGGCAAGTCCATCCATCCCGGCTCCGCGAAGGGCCAGATGGTCAACGCCGCGCTCGTCGCCATGGAGCTGCACGGCCTGCTCCCGGCGCTGGAGACGCCGTATTACACGGAAAATTACGAGGGCTTTTATCATCTTGTCGCCATGCGCGGCGAGACGGAGCAGGCGGAGCTGCAATACATCATCCGCGACCACGACCGCGCGAAATTTGAAGCGCGCAAGGCCGTCATGGAAAAAGCCTGCGCGGAAATTGACCGCCGCTACGGCGCGGGCACCGCTGTTCTCACGCTGCGCGACAGCTATTACAACATGAAGGAGAAGATCGCCCCGTGCATGTTCCTGATCGAGAACGCGAAAAAGGCGATGGAATCCGTCGGCATCACACCGAAGGTCGTCCCCATCCGCGGCGGCACGGACGGCGCACGCCTGTCCTTTGAGGGCCTCCCCTGCCCGAACCTGTGCACCGGCGGTGAAAACTTCCACGGCCGCTTTGAGTACATCCCCGCAGACGACATGGAAACCATCACGAACCTTCTGGCCCAACTCATGTGGCAGCTTGCCGAGTGATCTGCAAAGCCAACGGCTCCCGTATGCAGCTGCATACGGGAGCCGCTTGTTCTGTCGGCGCGTCAATAGCGGAGGGATTCTGCCGCAGAATTCAGCGCGCGCTGAACTGTGCAGGATACAGAAGTCTCTGTGACAGCGCATAGAATAAGCCTTATGAATGCGCTTCAAAATAAGCGCGCAGGCCGTTCAGAAGGGCGGTCTGGTCGCCGGGGTCCGGGAGGCCGGAAACAGCGGCGACGCCGATGACGCTTCCGCCGCGGATGCGGATGGGGAACGCGCCGCTGCACGCGGCGTAGTCACTGCGCGGCAGCCGCCAGTCGCGTTCCTGATCCTCGCAATTGACCTCCAGCTCGTAATACGCGCGCTGGGAGCTTTTTTCAAGCAGGTTGACCAGATTCCGCTTGCGCCGCAGCCACTGCTCGTGATATGCGCCCGTGCCGTCCGGGTAATAGCGGAAGACGATCACGTGATTGATCTCGATCTCCACGGCAAGCGGCGCGCCCATCTTTTCGCACGCGTCCACCAGCGCATGGCCAAGCTCCCACGCGTCGCGGTGGGAAAAGCTCGTGAACTGATAGGTCTGCTCATCTGCGATGCAGGCCTGCAGCGCCTTCTGCGCCTCAGCCCTGTCCATAATAGGCGTTCGCGCCGTGCTTGCGCAGGTAATGCTTGTCGAGCAGCACCTGCGGCATGGGGCCTGCGGCGGGGTTCAGCAGTTTGGCGTGGAAGTTCATAAACGCGACCTCTTCAAGCACAACGGCGTGGTAGACCGCCTCGTCCGCGTCCTTGCCCCAGGTGAACGGGCCGTGGTTGTGGACGAGCACGGCGGGAACCTGTGCCGGGTCGATGCCGCGGCGCTTGAATTCCTCGATGATGACAAGGCCGGTGTTCTTTTCATACGCGTCCTTGATCTCCTCCGGCGTCATGCTGCGGGTGCAGGGGATCTGGCCGTAGAAATAATCGCCCTGCGTGGTGCCCATGGCGTCGATGCCGGCGCCGGCCTGCGCAAAGCTGGTCGCCCAGCGGCTGTGCGTGTGGACAATGCCGCCGATGGACGGGAAGGCCCGGTACAGCTCTACGTGCGTCGGCGTGTCGGACGAGGGCTTGAGACGGCCCTCGACGCGTTCGCCAGTCTCCAGACTCACGAGCACGATGTCGTCGGCGGTCATCTCATCGTACTCCACGCCCGACGGCTTGATGGCGATCAGGCCGCTTTCGCGGTCGATGGCGGAGACGTTGCCCCATGTAAAGGTGACGAGATCGTGTTTTGGCAGGGCCAGATTGGCTTTCAATACCTGTTCTTTCAGTGCTTCCAGCATAGTGTTTTTTCCTTTCTTTCGGTATTACAGGCTCATTTCCGAGCGCTTGATGATATGGTTCTGATAGACCTCGTTCAGCTCAACGAAGTAGCCGCTCCAGCCCCAGACGCGCACGATGAGGTTGCGGTAATTCTCCGGGTGCTTCTGCGCGTCAAGGAGCCTGTCGCGGTTGACGGCGTTGATCTGCATCTGGTGTCCGCCCATGTCCATGAAGCTCTTGACGAACATGGCACATTTGCGGATGGCGTCCTCATTGCGGAACATGGTGTCGGACAGCTCGACGGTCAGCGGGCCGCCGTTTGCCACGCGCGTCAGATGCGGCTTGGCAAAGGACTTGATGATGGAGATCGGGCCTTCGCAGCGGGCAAAGAGGGACGGCGAGTAGTTGCAGGGCAGCGCCTCATGCGCGCTGCGGCCATCGGGCGAGGCAGGCGCGTCCTTCGAATGCCAGATATAATACATGGCCGAGGCCGTGCCCGCGCGGAAGCAGCCGCCGCGGTCGTTTTTCTTCCCTTCCAGCGCGTCGGCATACCAGTCGAGCAGCTGCACAGCGATGGAATCGACAAAATCATCGTCGTTGCCGAACTTCGGGCCTTCGTAGCGGAGCATATTCTGTTCGCGCTCATAGCCCTTGAAATCGGCGTGCAGCATGGCGAGCATGGTTTCCGGCGTGAAGGTCTTCTCGTCGTAGACGTATTTGCGGACAGCGGCCATGGAATCGGCGGCTGTGGCAAGCCCGTCGCCGTGGAAGCCGTAGTTATTATACTTGCCGGGCTTCGAGATATCGCGCATCTTTTCGAGGCAGTCCGGGCACATGAGGCTCACAAGGGGTGACGGCTCTTTATAGACGTTTTTCGTCTCCGCCATGAGCGCCCCGGCCTGCGCCTCGATATTCTGCTTCACAAGCGCCGCGAAGTCTTCATATGTTTTGCACTCCGGCAGATGCTCGCAGGCGTCCTGCACGGTCTTGAGGAAGTTCAGGCTGTCCCAGTTGACAAGATCCATATACCCCGTCACAAGAATTTCCCAGCAGGCGGCCAGCGTGTAGTTATACGCGTCCTGCTTCTCATAGCCCCAGCGCAGCAGCGCAGGAATGACAATTTCGTCGTTCGTATACTGTGGGAAGCCGAGGCCCTTCTGTGTGAGCGTCGTGGCAAGCTCATAGACGGACAGCGGCGTGTTTTTGTGTACGCGCAGATTGACCTTGGGGTCGATGAGGCACAGCTCGCGGCTGGCGATCAGGCACAGCTCGGACAGGTTGTTATACGCGTCGGAGCCGTCCTCGTTCGAGCCGCCCAGTACGATGGTCTGCCCGTTGTCGCCCTGCTGGATGCCGATGTAAAGGTCGCTGTCGCGGTTGCAGGAGACAAAAAACTCTTCCAGCAGCTCAAGCGCCCCTTCCTTTGTCAGAAGCCCTGCGTCCAGATCGTGCCGGTAATAGGGGTACAGGAACTGGTCGATACGGCCGATGGTATTGTGATAGTTGCCGTTGCACCACATGGCGTAATGCAGCAGGCGCAGGAACTGCAGCGCTTCGAGAAGCGTCTCGGGCGCGTTGGCGGGGATCTTGGAAAGCGTGTCCGCAACCGTCTGGTTGCCTACGCGCAGCGCCTCCTCGCGGTAGCGCGCGGCGAAGTCCGTCACGATGGAAAGCACGTCCAGCATGGCCTGCAGAAATTCCTTCTGCTCCGCCGTTTCTGCCTTTTCCAGCTGCGTGCGAATCTTTTCGGCCTTTTTCGTAAAGCCGTCCGCCATCAGCATCCCGTAATCGGGGCACATATTGAATACGCGGCCGTTTTCATGGAACGCGTGCGTCTCGTGCAGCTGCCTGTCCTCTTCTTCTGTGTGGATCTCCGGAATGGTGCGCACGGTGCGCAGCAGCGTGATGCGCTCATCCGGGAAAACGACGGGCGTTTCCTGCGCCAGCACATAGCGCAGCCGTGCGACCGAGCGCTGCATATCGTCAAGCCCCTGCGCCGCAAGCTCTGCGGCCAGCGCGTGCGCGTCCCCTGCGGGCTTGCGGTAGGCATGGTGCGCCTTATCGCGGACGAAGAAATCCAGCTGCTTCTGAATATGTTCGGTTTTCATGAAGCTTCCTCCTGAAAAAATAAGCCTGTGTGCAGGATTTACAGTTCGTAATCAATCGCGCCGCGCGATTCGCGGATGGACTTGCAGAGCGTGGACACCGCGACATGGCGCGGGTCGTTTTTGTAACGGGACAGCGCGTCCAGATCGTCAAAATCGGCGATCAGACAGGCGTCGTAGGGATTGCCGGGCTTGCAGCTGCGGTGGATCTCCATATGGCGGATCTCCGGGATCACGCCGTCCAGCGCCTGCAGGCCAGACAGGAATTTTTCACGGTTTTCCGCTTCTCCCTCGCGGAATTTCCACATGACGATATGACGGATCATGGCATATTCTCCTTTATACGGTATTCAAAATTTTCAAAAATCAGCACCGTGCCCTCGGCAATGCCGTCCGGCAGCAGCGCCAGCGCGACCTCCGTTGTGCCGCCTGTCTCGTTTTCCAGCACGGCATAATCGCCCGCGATCTCGCGGACCGTCCGTTCCATACGCATAGCAGCGCCTCCTTTTTTCGTATTGTATCATACTTTTTTCTATTTTGGAACACAATACTCGCAGAAGGAGGAGATGTATTATGAACGAAGATACCCTGCATCTGCTGTCGGAGTGCGCGGCGGGGACGGATATGGCCATCCGTTCGCTGGAGGATGTGCTGAAAAACAGCGCGGAGGGTCCGCTGCAAAAGCGCCTGCTTGACAGCAAGCGCCAGCACGAGCAGCTTGCCGCACAGGCGGAGGACCGGCTGCGCCGCCAGGGCAAGGAGCCGAAGCGCGCAGACCCGGCTGCGCGCGCCATGTCGTATCTGAAAACGCAGGCGATGCTTTCCATGAAGCCCGGAGACGCGACGACAGCCGATCTCATCTCGACCGGCTGCTCGATGGGCATCAAGTCGCTCGCCCGCTACTGCAACCAGTACCCCACAGCGGACGAGGACGCGCAGGGCCTCGCCCAGTCGCTCATCCGGCTGGAGGACCAGCTGGTCAAGGATATGCGGCCGTATCTGTAAAAACCAAATGCAGTTGGCAAGGGACGGGGTTCTCGCCGCCCGGCAGGATGCACCGTTTTTAACGGAAATTTTCGGCGAATTCGTAGCTTCCCAACGGGCGAGCAGGCAGGTGCTTGCGAATTTGCCGTAAATTCCTATAAAACCAATGTAGTCTGCCGGGCGGAGCAGCGTCCCGCTCCTGCTGAGATCACGGAGACCATCGCGCAGGCGAAAATTTTTATTTGTCAACCCGCCGATTTTGGTGTATAATGAAGCCACCAAAATAAAGGGGGAGTTCCTATGACAAATAAGGTCATCACCATCAGCCGCCAGTTTGGCAGCGGCGGACGAAGCATCGGCAAGGCGGTGGCTGAGAAGCTCGGCATCCCCTATTATGACAAGGAGCTGGTCGACAAGGTCGCCAAAGAAAGCGGCTTCTCGCATGAGTTCATCGAGGAGATCGGTGAATACGCCTCTGTCACCAGCAGCTTCCTGTTTAATATTGCCGTCTCCTCGCACCCGATGGGTCTGGTCGATACCATGTCTGTGTCGGATAAGCTCTACGTCTGCCAAACGAACGTCATCCGCGATCTTGCCAGCAAGGGTCCGTGCGTTATCGTCGGCCGCTGCGCCGACTTCATCCTGAAGGATCAGCCGGACTGCCTGCACATTTTCATCCACTCCGACATGGCCCACCGCGCCGCCCGCGTGCGCGAACGCTACGGCGAGACGAGCAAGCCCATGGAAAAGCGCCTGCAGGAGAAGGACAGCAAGCGCAAGGTCTATTACAAGCATTACACCAACCGCAACTGGGGCGAGGCCGAGAATTACGATGTCTGCCTCGACAGCGGCACGCTCGGCGTTGACAAGTGCGTCGAGATCGTCTGCGATATCGCGCAGATGAAATGACCGGAGATAAAGCCATAGACACGCAAAAGGCTCCCCTTTATGCAAAGGGGAGCCTTTGACGTTCCCGCGCCAGTGCTGCACTGAAAAGAATGGAACAGCCCCAGCGGCGAAAACCGCTGGGGCTGCTGTGTATGGAATGGAAATAGATCAGAACACGCCCTGCTCGTACATGGCCTGTGCGACCTTCTTGAAGCCGGCGATGTTGGCGCCCGCAACCAGATCGTAGCCGAGGCCGTACTCTTCGGCAGCCTCTGCGCTGACCTTGTGGATGTTCTTCATCATCTTGTGCAGCTGCGCATCGACTTCCTCAGCCGTCCAGACCAGACGCTCGGAGTTCTGGCTCATTTCAAGACCGGAAACGCCGACGCCGCCCGCGTTGACAGCCTTGGACGGAGCGACGACCATGTGCTTCTGCGCGCGCAGATAGTTCAGAGCGTCGTTCGTGGTCGGCATATTGGCGACCTCGATGTAATACTTGACGCCGGAGGCGGCGATCTTCTCAGCCTCGCCCATGCGAACGTCGTTCTGCATGGCGGACGGCATATTGACGTCGACGTCCTTCGCGCCCCAGGCCTTCTGGCCGGCGACGAACTCGCAGCCGAACTTGTCGGCGTACGGCTTGCAGTGCATCGGGTCCTTTGCACGCATCTCAAGGATGAAGTTCAGCTTCTCGTCAGTGTTGACGCCGTCCGGATCATGGACATAGCCGTCCGGGCCGGAGAAATAAGTAACCTTCGCGCCGAGTTCAGCGGACTTCTTCATGATACCCCATGCAACATTGCCGTAGCCGGAGATCGCAAGGCGCTTGCCCTCGATGGTGTCGTTCTCGTGCTTCAGGACTTCCTGCAGATAGTAGACAGCGCCGTAGCCGGTTGCTTCCGGACGGATCAGGGAGCCGCCGTAGGTCATGCCCTTGCCGGTCAGAACGCCGTTCTCCCAGACGCCCTTCAGACGGCGGTACTGGCCGTACAGGTAGCCGATCTCACGGCCGCCGACGCCCATGTCGCCCGCGGGAACGTCGATGTCCGGCCCGATGTAGCGGTACAGAGCGGTCATGAAGCTCTGGCAGAAGCGCATGACTTCCGCGTCGGACTTGCCGGCAGGATCGAAGTCGGAGCCGCCCTTTGCGCCGCCCATGGGCAGGCCGGTCAGGGAGTTCTTGAAAGTCTGCTCGAAGCCGAGGAACTTGATGATGCCTTCGTAAACGTTCTTCTGGAAGCGCAGGCCGCCCTTGTACGGGCCGATGGCGCCGTTGAACTGGCAGCGCCAGCCGCGGTTTGTATGGTATTCGCCCTTGTCATCCATCCAGCAGACGCGGAACGTGAACATTCTTTCCGGCTCGACCATTCTCTTCAGAAGGTCAACCTTCTCGTATTCGGGATGTGCGTCCATGATCGGGGAAACGGAAGAGAGAACCTCTTCTACGGTCTGAACGAATTCAGGCTCGTTTCCGTGTGCCTGCTTGACATAGTCGATGACACTGGCAACATAAGCATTCATTTTGGTAAATCCTCCTCAAAAAATTGTACCAATCTATTGCGATCCTTTTGCAGATTGCTCAAAATTATCATATCGCATCCGCGCCAGAAATACAAGCGCAAACGCCTTGTGCGAAATGACTGAAATTATTTGCCGAAATTCGTGATAATGTCCACGATCTCCGCGCCGATGCGCTTCTGCGCCTCAACGGTGGCAGCGCCGATATGCGGCGTGCAGGAGACCATCGGATGGGAGTACAGCGCGGAGTTGGAGGCAGGCTCGTCAGCGTAGACGTCCAGACCGGCGGCGCGGACCTTGCCGGATTCGAGCGCGGCCAGCAGAGCGGCCTCGTCAACGTTGGTGCCGCGGGAGGTATTGATGATGCACACGCCGTCCTTCATCTTTGCGATGCGCTCTGCGTTAATCAGTGCGCCGCCGTCAACTGCCGGGGCATGGACGGAGATGAAATCGGACTTGGCAAGCAGTTCGTCCATCTCGACATAGGGAATGCCCAGCTGTTCTTCGATGCCGGGGATGTGGAAGATATCAAAGGCGATGACGGTCATGCCGATGGCCTTGGCCATGACGCCCAGATGCTGGCCGATGCGGCCGAAGCCGACGATGCCGAGGGTCTTGCCCTGCAGTTCGATGCCCTTGCCGTAGGCCTTCTTTTCCCACTTGCCCTCGCGCATGGTGTGACCGGCGATGGACAGGTAGCGCGCGCAGGAGAACATATGGCCCATGGCCAGTTCTGCGACGGACTGGGAGGAAGCCTTCGGGGTGTTCTTGACGGTGATGCCGTTGGCCTCTGCATACTTGACATCGATGTTGTCAACGCCGACACCGCCGCGGATGATGAGCTTCAGCTTGCCGCCCTTGGCCTCGTCGATGTGGTTCGCGCGAACCTTGGTCTTGGAGCGGACGACGACTGCGTCAAACTCACGCAGGGCCGCGCCCAGCTCTTCGGGAGCATAGAACTGCTCGACGACCTCGTGGCCTGCCTCACGCAGCTGCGCCATTGCGGTCTTGTCCATTCCATCAGTTACGAGAATACGCATGATAAAATCTCCTTATATTTGTTCTGTGAAATAAGGCGCGACAGGATATGCCGCGCCTTGTAGGTTTTCTTATTTGCCGTAGTTGGCTTCGAAGTTCTTGAGGAACTCGACGAGCGCTTCCACGCCCTCCTTGGGCATGGCGTTGTAGATGGAAGCGCGCAGACCGCCGACGGACTTGTGGCCCTTGAGGTTGTCGTAACCGGCTGCCTTGGTGGCGGCGACGACTTCCTTGTCGAGATCGGCAGACCCGGTCACGAACGGGATGTTCATGAGGGAACGGAACTCAGGCTCGACGGTGCCCTTGAACATCTTGGAGGAATCCAGGAAGTCATAGAAGACCTTCGCCTTGTCGAGATTGCGCTTGTGCATCTCTTCGAGGCCGCCGATGCTCTTCAGATACTTGAAGACCTTGCCGCAGCAGTAGATGGCCCAGCAGTTCGGAGTGTTGTACATGGAGCCTGCGCCTGCGTGCGTGCTGTACTGCAGGTAGATAGGCAGATCCTTCAGATCATCGCGGATCAGATCCTCACGGACGATGACGACGACCATGCCGGCGGGGCCGACATTCTTCTGCACGCCCGCGTAGATCATGCCGTAATCGGACACGTTGCAGGGCTTGGACAGGAACATGGAGGACTGGTCAGAAACAAGCACATGGCCCTTGGTGTTGGGCAGCTTGTTCCACGTCACGCCATGGATCGTCTCATTTTCGCAGATGTAGACGTAATCGGTGTCCTCGGGGATATCCAGATCGGAGCAGTCGGGAACGTAGGTATAGTTCTTGTCCTTGCTGGAAGCGGCGACGATGACCTCGCCGACCTTCTTGGCTTCCGCGATGGCCTTCTTGGACCATGCGCCGGTCTCGATGTAGACGGCCTTGCCATTCTTCATGAGGTTCATGGGGATCATAGAGAACTGCAGCGTTGCGCCGCCCTGAATGAACAGAACCTTATAGTTGTCGGGAATGCCCATGAGGTCGCGCAGATCCTGCTCGGCCTCGTCGATGATCTGCTGGAAAACAGGGGAACGGTGGCTCATTTCCATGACGCACATGCCGCTGCCGCGGTAGTTCATCATCTCGTCGCGGATCTCCTCCAGCACGGGCTCCGGCATCATTGCGGGGCCTGCGGAGAAATTGAATGTACGACCATATTTCATGACTCTTTGCCTCCTGAACGTTGTGTTGTTGTTAAATGGAGTTGTTTCCTGATTCCAAGTATATACCTTCCGCACCAAAGAATCAACCCATTTCTCAAAAAATTTTATCGAAACTCACAAATTTTTAGCAAGCTGTATAAAAAGCCGGACGTTTCCCCCAAAAAACGGGAAAACGCCCGGAAAACGACAAGATTCAGAACCCCTTATATTTCTTTCTCGTAGCCAGACCGCCGCGGATATGGCGCTCGGCCCTGTTCTGGTCGAGAATCTCCCGCACAGAAAGATACAGCGCGCGGTTCGCCAACGGCAGCCGCTCGGAAAGATCCTTATGCACGGTCGATTTGGAAAGTCCGAAGTGCTTTGCCGCCTGCCGGATGGTGGCGCGGTTCTCGATGATGTACACAGCCAGTTCTCTGGCTCTGGTGAGTAAGTCCTCTGTCATACGGGCACCTCCAGGCTGTGTATGCTATTGGAGTATATGCCCGCTGACACGGGAGTATGTGCCCGGCAGATATAGGTGCTTTTCCGCCGCGCCCGGTCAAATGCCGCCTGCGCGATGATGCGGAAATCCTTGCGCTCCGCGCCCATCCAGTCCTCTTCATCCGGCTCTTGCGGGTCAGGAAATCTGTGGTTTCTTCTTTTTCGGTTGAGCGTGCTTGTTTTTGCTTTTGGGGCACTTGCAATTCCCCGGCAGTCATGGTAAAATAAAGAATAATTTTGGCTATATTTCGAACATTTTGATGAGAAAAGTGCGCGCTGTTCGTGCGTTCGGCATTGGGATGCAGTGGAGAAAAGGATAGGAGAGGGCATGGATAAACGTCTTTTGCTGGCCAGTCCGCATATGTCGGACGAGGGCTATGAACTGGAATATATCCACGACGCATTCCGGAAAAACTGGATCGCGCCGCTGGGCGAGAACGTGAACGAATTCGAAAAAATCATGGGCGCATACATGGGCCGGGGCTATCCCGTCGCGCTGTCCGCCGGGACGGCGGCGCTGCATCTGGCGATGATCCTCGCGGGCGTAAAGCCCGGCGATACGGTATTCTGCCAGAGCCTGACCTTCTCCGCGTCGGCCAATCCCGTCGCCTACTGCGGCGCGAAGCCGGTGTTCATCGACTCTGAGCGTGAGACGTGGAACATGGACCCTGTCGCACTGCGCCGCGCGTTCGAGCTGCATGGCACGCCCAAAGCGGTCGTTGCAGTGCATCTGTACGGCAACCCCGCCAAGCTGGACGAGATCATTGCCATCTGCCGTGAGCACGGCGTTCCCCTGATCGAGGACGCCGCCGAGGCGCTGGGTTCTACATACAACGGCCAAAAGTGCGGCACGTTCGGCGAGTTCGGTGGGCTGTCGTTCAACGGAAACAAAATTATCACGACCTCCGGCGGTGGTATGCTGCTGTGCCGGACGGAAGAAGAGGCCAAGCACGCCCTGAAGCTGGCGACGCAGGCGCGCGAGAACGCGCCGTGGTACCAGCATGAGGAAATTGGATACAACTACCGCATGAGCAACATTTCCGCAGGAATTGGCCGCGGCCAGATGAAGGTTCTGCCCCTGCGTGTGCGGCAGAAGCAGGCGATTTTCAATCGCTATTGTGAAAATTTGAAGGGTCTGCCGCTTATTATGCAGCCGAAGCTGGACTGCGCCGAGCCGAACCGCTGGCTGTCCGTCGCGCTGCTGGACAAGGACTGCGGCGTAACGCCCGCTGAACTGCTGGCAAGGCTGAACGAGGCAAATATCGAGGGCCGCCACCTCTGGAAGCCGATGAATTTGCAGCCTGTCTTTGCGGACTGTCCTTTTGTCAGCGCCGAGGAGGAACCGGTTTGCAATGACCTGTTTTCGCGCGGCGTGTGCCTGCCGAGCGACACAAAGATGACCATGGACGATGTTGACTGTGTCTGCGCAGCTATCCGGGGGAGCTTCTGATGCGGCACAGAGCGGGATTTTATGAGAAATATGGCAAGCGGTTTTTTGATTTTTTTCTCTCCGGAATGGCGCTGATCATCCTGTCCCCCGTGCTTCTCGTAACGGCAATTTTGGTGCGCGTGAAGCTGGGCAGCCCCGTGATCTTCTGTCAGGAGCGTCCGGGAAAGGACGAGCAGATCTTCAAGCTCCACAAATTCCGCAGCATGAGCGACGCGCGGGATAAAAACGGCGAGCTGCTGCCGGATCAGGAGCGGCTGGGCAAATTTGGCCGCATCCTGCGCGCGACAAGCCTGGATGAGCTTCCTGAGCTATGGGATATCTTCTGCGGAAAGATGAGCCTCGTCGGGCCGAGACCGCTGCTGGTGAAATATCTGCCGCTCTATAACGACGAGCAGCATTACCGCCACGCCGTCCGCCCCGGCCTCACCGGTTGGGCGCAGGTGCATGGCCGCAATCTTTCCTCATGGGAGGAGCGCTTCGCCTACGACGTGGACTATGTGGATCATATCAGCTTCGCACTGGATGTAAAAATCATTTTCATGACCATCCGCTGCGTCTTCGCCCACGAGGGGATCAGCGCGGAGGGCAGCGCGACGATGGAAGCATTTACAGGAGCAGCAAGGAATGTGGAGGAAGTAAGATGAACATCTTATTTTGCAGCGCCGGACGGCGCGTGGAGCTGCTGAAGGACTTCAGGAAGTCCATGGACGAAGACGACAGGATCATCGCCGCAGACCTGTCCAGACTGGCCCCGGCCCTGTATGTGGCAGACGCGCATTATCTTGTCCCGCGTATTGACGCGCCCGATTATCTTGATACGATCCTCGACATTTGCCGCAGGGAAAATATCAACGCGGTCACAACGCTGATCGACCCGGAGATCGAATTGCTTGCAAAGAACCGTGCGCGGTTTGAAGAAATCGGGGTAGAGGTGCTGGCTCCATACGCGGAAACGGCGGAGCTGTGCTTTGATAAGTTCAAAATGTATCAATACCTCACTGCGCATGGCGTTCCGACGCCGGACACATGGGGCGATTATGCCTCGGCAATGGCCGCAGTTGAAAACGGTAGTCTGGCATTTCCCGTGTTTGTCAAGCCGAGAACGGGCAGCGGCAGCGTCGGCGCACGGAGGGTGCAGGATGCCGACACGCTGAAAGCGCTGTGCGAGGCCGACTCGTCTCTCATTATTCAGCGCCTGATGCACGGCGATCTGGATGCAGACGTGTATATTGACACGATCAGCCACAAGGCGGTTTCCGCCTTTTCCAAGCGCAAGCTGGAGACGAAAATCGGCGGAGCCAGCAAAACGATCTCGTTTAAGGATGAAAAACTGTTTGATTTCATCCGGAGAATTACCGAGCTGCTGAAGTTCAACGGCCCCGTGGATATGGACTTCTTCTATCAGGATGGGACATACTACCTCTCCGAGGTCAATCCGCGTTTCGGTGGTGCATATCTCCACGCTTACGGCGCAGGGGTCGACTTCATCAAGCTCATTAAAAACAACCTGAACGGCATGGAAAACGCCCCCGCTTTCGGTAATTACGAGAACGATGTCGTCATGATGATGTATGACAGCGTGGTCATTACGAAGATCGGCGGGGCGGAATAAGATATATACCCCCCTGAAGATTTTTGCAAGAACCTGATTAAAGAAGAAAACCTATTACAACCATGAAAAAACTTTGCTTTATCACAACAATCTCCGGCACGCTGCGCTCCTTTGTTGTAGGGACTGCCGAGTTCCTTCACAGGAAGGCTGGTTATGACATCACCTTCATCTGTGACAATGACGATGCGTTTGCCGCCTCATTGCCGCCGTATATGCATTATATCCCCATTCCCATGAAGCGCGGGGTCAGCCTTGGCGGGATCGGCGCAATGCTGAAGATGGTGAAGGTTTTCCGCAGGGAACGGTTCGACATGGTGCAGTATTCCACGCCGAATGCGTCCTTGTATGCTGCGCTGGCGGCAGCGATTGCGCGGATTCCGATTCGAAAATATCATTTGATGGGCTTTCGGTATTTGGGGTTTACAGGCCTTAAAAAGAACATTTTCAAGCGCATCGAGATCATCACCTGCGCACTGTCTACCGATGTTGAGTGCGTGAGTTTTTCAAATCGCACATTAGGTGTGAAAGAAGGGATTTTCCTGCCGCAAAAATCAAATGTCATTCTTCACGGAAGTTCATCCGGCGTGAATCTCACGCAGTTCGATTTTCAAAAGAAAGAAATGTGGCGCAATGAGCTTCGCCGCCAATTTGGATACGGAGAGCACGACTGTGTATTTGGCTACGCCGGCAGGATAACCGGGGATAAGGGAATCAACGAGCTGATTGCTGCCTTTGAAAAAGCGGATATCGACAATAAAAAGCTGCTGCTGGTCGGCGGAATCGAGCAAATGGAAACCCTTGACGCCGGATTGATGCAGCTTGCCGAGAACGACCCGCGCGTTACATTTCATCCGCCCGTTGAAAATATCGAACAATATTATGCCGCACTGGATGTTTTTGTATTGCCCAGCTATCGCGAGGGCTTCGGTATGGTCGTGGTGGAAGCAGAGGCAATGGGCGTGCCTGTGATCGTGACGGATATTCCCGGCCCAACGGATGCGATGATCCCCGATGAAACGGGCCTGGTCGTAAAAAAAGCGGACGTGGATTCTCTCGTATCCGCCATGGAGGCGCTTGCCGCTTCTCCGGAAACGCGGCAGCGCTTCGGCTTGGCCGCTCATAAGCTTGCAGCGGAAAAATTTGAGCAGCAACGGCTGTTTCAGGCGATTTTGCAGGATCGCAAGCGCCTGCTGGGTGAGGAGTAAGCTATGGCAAAAGTCAGCGTTATTATGGGTGTTTATAACTGCGCGGATACGCTGGTCGAGCGTGCTGAATTGGGCCGCCATGGCCGAGAGCGGGTACCGCAGAAATTCTATAAAGTGCTTTATTGTCAAAGAAACATTGAACAGTCTCTCTGTGCTCTGAGGAATGCATGATGGATTCACGTGAAATAAATTTAAGCGCCGCGGAGCGCTTTGTCCGGGCGCATATACAGCACTACGATGAGGATAAGTATTGGCGCAGACGGGAAAAGGTGGTAAGCCTACATGGAAAAGGGCTTTTATGCAAGTTCATAAATTACTGCCGCCTTTTCTATATTAAGCGTTGCGATGCGTTTAATAACGCCAGTACGGGAGCACATCTTGGATTTGGCGCTCAGTTTCATACGCCGCCGAAGCTGCCGCACGGGTTATACGGAATCATGATTTCTCACAACGCTGTGATCGGCGCAAATTGCACAATATTTCATCAGGCCACAATTGGAGAGGGCAAAGGCGGCGCACCGGTTATCGGCGATAACGTTCTGATCGGTGCAGGCGCAAAGATCATAGGAAATGTAAGGATAGGTTCAAACAGTAAAATCGGTGTGAATGCCGTTGTTGTTCATGATGTGCCGGAAAACAGCATCGTTACAACACCAGAAGGGGTTGCGGTCGTGAGATGAAAGTCAGCGTCATTATGGGTATTTATAACTGCGCGGATACACTGCCTAAAGCGATCGATTCCCTGCTTGCGCAGACCTTTACGGACTGGAACCTCGTCATGTGCGACGACGGGTCACGCGACGCGACGTATGAGGTCGCGGAACGGTACCGGCGTACATATCCCGAGAGAATCACGCTTCTGAAAAATGAGCAGAACATGGGACTGAATTACACGCTGAACCGGTGCCTTTCTATCGCGGATGGAGCCTATATCGCGCGGCAGGACGGCGATGATGTGTCCATGCCGACCAGATTTGAAAAGGAAGCGGCCATTCTCGACGCGTTCCCTGATATCGCCATTGTCAGCACGGCAATGACTTATTTTGACGAGAACGGCACATGGGGGCAGAGCCACCCTGTTCTGTTTCCGGAAAACAGAGATTTTATCGCGGGAACGCCCTTCTGCCACGCACCGTGCATGGTCAGGAGAGAGGCATATCAGGCAGTCAGCGGCTACACGGACGACCCGCGCTATCTGCGCGTGGAGGACTACGACCTCTGGATCAAACTGTACGCCTCCGGCTTCCGCGGCCAGAATATCCCGGAGCCGCTCTATGCCATGCGGGACGACCGCAATGCATTTGCCCGCCGGAAATTCAAATATCGCATCAATGAATTTCGCGTCCGCATAAAAGCGGCACGGCTGCTGCATCTGCCGCTGAACGCATATCTTTACGCGCTGCGCCCCCTTGCGGTAGGGCTGCTGCCGGGGCCGGTCTATCAGGCGCTGCACAAGAGAAGATTGGAGGAACGCCCATGATCCCAAAGATCATCCATTACTGCTGGTTTGGCCGCGGCGAGAAGCCGGAGCTGGCGAAGCGTTGCATTGCCAGCTGGCGTAAATTCTGCCCGGATTTTGAGATCCGCGAGTGGAATGAGGATAACTTTGATATCCATTGTTGCCCATATGTTGAAGAAGCATATACAAGTAAAAAGTATGCTTTCGTTACAGATTATGTCCGCCTGTACGCTATGTATATGTGCGGTGGCATTTACATGGATACGGATGTTGAGGTCGTACGACCGCTGGACGAGTTCTTGTCCTGTAGGGCGTTTTCCGGGTTTGAGTCCACACACTATGTGCCAACCGGAATTATGGCATCCGAAAAGGGACTTCCGGTTATAAAAGAGCTTTTAGAGTATTATACCGGGAGGCATTTCCTGAAAGAAAATGGTTCCCAAGACACTACGACTAACTGTGTATCCATAACTAATATTATGCTTTCGCATGGACTGAAATTGGATGGCAAGCTGCAAACCATTGAAGATTTTACGTTCTATCCAGCAGACTTTTTCTGCCCGTTTGAAAACGAGACGGGTATTCTGCGCAAAACGGACAATACGGCAGCAATCCATTGGTTCAATAAATCATGGCTGCCGAAGGGAATGCGGTTTCGTTGTAAAATTACAAGAGCCTGCCGGAGACTGTTCGGGAAGAACTGCCTTGATTGGCTGAAGCGGAAATGAGCGGGAGCTATGCCGACAATTACAGTATTTACACCTACATACAATCGAAAAGATACGCTGCAGCGGCTTTACCGCAGCCTTTGCGCACAGACTGTATTCGACTTTGAATGGCTCATTGTTGACGACGGTTCCACGGACGGCACGGAGGCTGCGGCAGGCAGCTTTTCGTCTGCCCGGTTTCCGGTCCGCTATATCAAAAAGGAAAACGGCGGGAAACACACGGCGTATAATCTCGCCTTGCAGCAGGCCACGGGCACGTATTTCCTCTGCGTGGATTCGGACGACCTTCTCGTGCCGGATGCAATGGAAGCGCTGCGGAAAGCTGCGTCTTCTGAATGCGGCATATGCGCATATAAGTCTGCGGCAGACGGAAAAAGCCTGAGCACGGAGTTTCCGCCTGAAATAAAAGAAACGACCTTTTTCGGGCTTTATTCGGAGCTTCATTGCCGCGGGGAGTACACCTTTCTGTATCCCCTGCAGATTGCCCGAAAAGCGCCGTTCCCTGTCTTTCCGGGCGAAGCATTTGTTACGGAAAGCGTCGTGTATGACCGGCTGGACAAGCTGTGCAGGCTCCGCCTGCTGCCAAAAACCATCACCGTTTGCGAATATCAGCCGGACGGACTGTCATCCAGAGCGACCGAGCTGATGAAGCGCAATCCGGCGGGATATTGTCTTTACTTTATGCAGCGCATTGATTTGGTCAACAGCGTTCCAGAGCGGCTGCTCATGGCCGGAAAGTACCAATGCTTTGGTATGCTGGCGCGCAAGAAGCGCACGGCATATCGCGGAACGCACAGGCTGCTGACAGCGGCCTGTTATCCGATCGGTCTGCTGTTTCGGGCGTATTACAAATTATGCAGGGGGATCTGATCCCCAATCGCGGGAGATACTATGAATTCAGTCATTTTCACCGCCGGAGTCGTGCTGGTGTGGCTCTCTTCCCTGTTTAACGGAACCGGGCTTGGAAACGCGTATCATACAGACAGAATCACCACTGCCGCACTGATTGGCCTCACGGTGATCCTTCTTCTGCGCCGCCGTCAGCGAACGGTGCCGAAGGACGTCTTTATTGCCTTTGGCGGAACGGTATGCATTTTCGCCATGTCGGGGATCCTTCACGGAACGGGCCTTGGCGGGCTCCAGTATCTGTGCTGCTTTTTGCTGATTTATATCTTCAGCCAGATCAAGGTTCAGGAGCGCGCCATGCGGTTATCCGGCCTTGCGGTGTTGGCGTTGGGAATGGCGATCCTCGTGATCTATGACTTTGGGACGCAGCTGTCCGGCTGGAATGAAAACAGCATCGCCATGATCGGTCTTTTCAGCTATGTCCTGTTTATGGCCGCTTTCTATAACCTGCGGTCCGGCTGGTCAAAGTTTCTGATCCTTCTGGCAGGCGGGCTTGTGCTCTGGCTGATATCCAAAACGGAATCCAGATCCTGCATGGTCGTGCTTGCGGTCACCATGCTGCTGGCGCTGATCATGAAGCCGTACCCATGGGCGCTGCGGTCGCACGGCTGGGTGATCTTCCTTCTGCTGATCCCCCTTTTTGTGGCACTTGTCACAGTCGTGATCTCCCTTTGCGGCGCTGTCTACGATATGGAGGTATGGAGTCTGAAAACCTTCGATAAGCCTATTTTTAACGGGCGGGACCAGCTATGGCTGAATGGCTTCCGCAGTCTCCTCCGTCAGCCGCTGCTGGGCTCCGGCAACATCAGCACGAACAACTGGCACAATACCGCCGTTGCCTGTCTGACCAGCTTCGGCATTTTAGGCTATGGCTTCTGGCTCAATTGCCTGTATCTGCCGCTGAAACGGGCGACTCCGTACCTGTCTGATCCGATCGTAACAGGCTGCGTGACGGCGTTTTTGCTGATGAATGCGCAGCAGGCGTTTGAATTGGGGATGTTTTCGCTGAAGCCCAATTTGCTGATCTATCTTCCGCTCGGCTTATTGCTGGGAAGGATCCGATATCTGAAGGAGAACCAGACATGATGACGCCAGATGTGTCCATTCTTATTCCGGTCTACAATGAAGAGGTGTATCTCCCCCGCTGCCTCGATTCCATCGTGGGACAGACGCCGCAGAGCTGGGAGCTTCTTCTGGTAGACGATGGGTCAACAGACCGCAGCGGCTCCATTTGCGACAGCTATGCGGCCAGGGACAGCCGCATCCGCGTCATTCATCAGGAAAACGCAGGCATCAGCGCGGCCCGCAACGCGGGGCTTGCTGCGGCGGCCGGAAAATACATCGGCTTCGTAGATTCCGATGACTGGATCGCGCCTGAAATGTTCCAGCGCCTGCTTACTATTGCAGGAGAAACGGACTGCCCGCTCGTGATGTGCGACGCAAGGACCGTGTACGCGGACGGCCGGTCTGAACCGGACACGATCACACAGCTCAAAAGCAGCTGCGTTTTAAACAGCGGGGATATGTCTCCGGAGCTGCTTCTGGAACTGGCTGGCTCTGTCTGTCGCTGCCTGTACCATGCAGAGCTGCTTCGCCGGCACGCCATCGAATTCCCGCGTGGAATCAAGTTTTCGGAGGACCGCACATTCAACCTTCTGAGCATCGGCTATGCCGGCCACATGGCCTATGAGAAGACGGCATACTACTGGCGCTTTGTCAACACCAGAAGTACCGTTCATCGCTTTCATCCGGATTATTTTGAAGCCTGTCTGAACGCTGCGGAAGCGATCAAAGGCGCCATCAGCGCCGCATGGGGCGACAACGACGCGCTTCAGACAGCCTATCTGCGTCAGCTTATCGGCGGCGCGTTTTCGGCGGTCTGTAATTATTATTACAAAACCTCCCCTATGAGCAGAGCAGAACGCACAGCCGCCGTCAGGCAGCTTTGCCAGAACCGTGCGCTTCGCGCTGCGATCACACGCACCGGAATATCGGATATCCGCGCCGACTGGATCATGCGGCAAAATGCCGCGATGCTGGGACTCTATGCACGGGCGGCAAATTTAAAGCACGGGAGATAACGGCGCATGGCCACGTATTTAAACAATCTGCTTCGTATGCAGATCAACAGAAGAAATCAGAAGGCACTCAAAACATATGATTTTTCTGTGTTTTCCAGCAATTGCAACGGTGCGTGCATCTGCCATGACCTTGGGCTTGCGTTCAACTCCCCGTTTGTAGACCTCTGGATCAGCCCGCATGATTTTATCGCGCTTCTCAGAGCGCCTCGGGAATATCTGGGTCTTCCGCTTGTGTTTCAAGCGGAAAAAGACGTGCCGTACCCTGCTGCAAAGCTCGGCGATCTGAACATCTGGTTTGAACATTATGCTTCCGAGGCAGAAGCGGAGGCTGCATGGAAGCGGCGCTGCAAGAGAATTCTGTGGGACAGGCTCTTTATCATGATGACAGATCGGGACGGCTGCACCTATGAAGATCTGCGGGCATTTGACGCGCTGCCCTATGCGAACAAGGTGGTATTCACGCACGTTCCATATCCTGAACTTCAGTCCGCGTTCCATATATCCGGGTTTGAACAGGAACCCTGCGTCGGCGTATGCAGCGAGTTTGTGAACGGACACACGGGTCGAAAATGGTACGATGCGTTCGACTATGTAAAATGGTTTAACGAAGGAATATAATATGCCAAAAATCAGTGTCATTATGCCAGCATACAATGCGGAACGGTACATACGAGAAGCAATTGACAGCATCCTGAGGCAGACATGGTCTGACTTTGAATTAATTATCATCGACGACGGTTCAACAGACAGCACAGCTGCGATCATTGCCGGGTACACGGATAACAGGATCCGCTTTTGCCCGAACGCGCAAAACATGGGCGTTGCCGCAACGCTCAACCGGGGACTCGAGCTCGCCTGCGGGGCGTACATCGCCCGCATGGATGCAGACGATATTTCACTGCCGGAACGCTTTGCAAAGCAGGCGGCCTATCTGGATGCGCATCCGGACGTGACGGTATGCGGAACAGCGATCGAGCTGTTCTGCGAAGGAAGCGTGACCGGCACCCGGTTCCCGGCTGCCGGCCCGGAAAAGCTGAAGGAGGACCTGTTCTTTTCCTGCGGGATCGCGCATCCGTCCGTAATGATGCGCCGAGCCGCTATTTTGGAGCTTGGCGGCTACGATCCTGCATTCAATGGGATGGAGGATTACGAGCTGTGGTGCCGCGTCGCTGAAAAGGGCAAGATCGCGGTGCTTCCGGAGATTTTGCTCCGGTACCGAATTCACAGCGGGCAGGTGACGCAGAATCCATCGCCGAAATTCAAAGAGCAGATGCAGAACCTGAAGCGGCGGCAGCTGGCGCAGCTCGGCGTTACGGCAGAGCCGGAAGAATTCAGCGCATATGCGGCGTACTGCATCGGAACGATCGAGACAAGCTACGCGCAGGCTGCCGCCCTCGGGCGCTGCTTTGAAAAGGCTGCGGCCGGGAATGAAGCAAGCAGCTATTATCGCAGCGACTTCCTCTGTTCTGATTTCAAAAGCATATTGCTGCGCCTTGCCGCAAAGCTGAGCCGGCAGGAGCAGAAGCGGCTGTGCGCAGAATGCAGCCTGATCACCGAAAAGGCGCTCAGGCAGAGAAAACTGAAGACCTTTGCGCGGAAGCTGCTTGGCAGGAGCTGAGTTATGGTTTCGATCATCGTTCCCGTTTACAATATTGAACGCTATCTGCCGCAGTGCATGAACAGCCTTTTTGCGCAGACGGCTCCGGATTTTGAGGTCATTCTTGTTGACGATGGCTCCACAGACGGAAGCGCAGCGCTCTGCGACCAGTATGCGAAGCAGGACGCACGGGTACAGGTCATACACAAGAAAAACGGCGGCCTGTCGTCGGCACGGAATGCCGGTCTGGACGCCGCGACGCGACCGTATCTTCTGTTTCTGGATGGAGACGATTATCTCGCGCCAAGCGCGATACAGAGCCTGCTGGAAATTGCTTCCGCAAATGCCGATTTTGATTTTATTCAGTTCCAATACGCCGAGACGGACGGCAGCTGGCAGGCAGACCCCGCACAGGCAGTAGAGCCCCGGGTCTGTACGGACTTATATGAAATGTTCCGGTACCTGTATCAGCGCGGCGGCGTTGCAGCCTCGGCCTGTACGAAGCTTTACCGCGCGTCACTGTTTGAAAAAATGCGCTTCCGGGAAGGGATCGCGCATGAGGATGAAGAATTGATCACGCGGCTGCTTCCACAATGTCACCGTGTGATCTATACCGGGCTTGTCCTGTACGGCTACGTCATGCGCAGCGGGAGCATCATCCACGATCAATTTAACCCGCACAAGCTTGACGCGCTGGATATCATGGATGCGCGTGCGGATGTCCTGCGTAAATTGGGCTGCGGGGAATTTGTTCAGGAAACGCGCAGCAGGCAGTTCTGCACGGCGGCGCAGCTATACTGTCAGGCGCGCCGTTCCGGAGCGGCTGACATGGCCAAACGGCTGCGGGCAAAGCTGCGCGCACTCGCAAGAGAGCCGAAGCTGCGGCTTTCCGGCCAGTATCGGCTGCTTTACCGCCTGACGCGCCTGACAGGATACGCGCCGGAGCTTTACTACTGCGTCCGCCGGTTTTGCGGAAAATCATAAGCAAAGGGAGAACCCCATGGAAAAGTTTCAGACCGTCATCACCCCGAAAAACAAGCTGTTTGATCTGCATCTGGGTGAGCTCTGGCGTTACCGCGATCTCGTGGTGCTGCTCGTGCGGCGGACGTTTGTTTCCCAGTACAAGCAGACGATTCTTGGCCCGGCATGGGCAATTATTCAGCCGCTTCTAACAACCGTCGTTTTTACATTGGTGTTCGGCAACATTGCCGGGCTTGCTGCCGATGGGGTCCCGTCCTTTGTGTTTTACCTGTCGGCAACGGTCCTGTGGACGTATTTTTCCAACTGCCTGTCGCAGACGGCGAATACCTTTGTCTCAAACAGCAATGTGATGGGAAAGGTCTATTTCCCGCGTCTTGTTATGCCGGTTTCAACCGTATTATCGGGCCTGATCATGCTGGCTGTACAGTTTGCGTTTTTTCTGATTTTCGTGATCTGGTATCACGTCCATGGGCAGCTTGCGCCCAACGCGCTCGTCCTTATGACGCCGCTGCTGATTTTGCAGCTTGCCATGCTCTCGCTTGGCTGCGGCATTATCATCTCGGCGCTGACTACAAAGTACAGGGATCTTGCCATGCTGGTCGGCTTCGGCCTGCAGCTCTGGATGTACGCAACGCCCGTCGCATATGATATGTTCAAGCTCACGCCATTTGCGCCCGGCGGGAAATGGCATACGCTGTATATGCTGAATCCTGTCACGCCGATCGTAAACGTGTTTCGCTATGGCTATCTGGGTATCGGGGCAATCGAATGGGCCTATTACGCCATTGGCTGGTGCGTGACCGCGCTGCTGCTGTTTCTCGGCCTGATCCTGTTCAGCAGAGTAGAAAAGACTTTTATGGATACGGTGTGATCTCTATGGGTGAAACAATCATTAAAGTAGAGCATATATCAAAGGAATATCGTCTGGGAACGATCGGCGGCGGGACGCTGAAGGGCGATCTTCAGTCCGTCTGGGCACGCCTGCGCGGAAAGGAAGATCCGAACGGAAAAATCGGAACTGCCGCGCACAGCGGGAACGACCGCTTCCTTGCGCTGGATGACATTTCCTTTGAAGTCAGGAAGGGCGAGGCCCTCGGCATTATCGGGCACAACGGCGCCGGGAAGTCCACGCTTCTCAAGCTGCTTTCCCGCGTCACCGCGCCGACCAGCGGAACGATCTGCTATAACGGCCGGATCGCCTCGATGCTCGAGGTCGGAACAGGCTTTCATCCGGAGCTGACCGGACGCGAAAACGTCTATCTGAACGGCGCGATCCTCGGCATGACGAAGGCGGAAATCGACCGGAAGTTCGATCAGATCGTGGAATTTGCGGAAATGGAGAAGTTCATCGACACCCCGGTCAAGCGCTATTCCAGCGGTATGTACGTCAAGCTGGCCTTTGCCGTGGCAGCGCATCTTGACAGCGAGATCATGGTGATGGACGAGGTGCTGGCCGTCGGCGACATGAAGTTCCAGCAAAAATGTCTCGGCAAAATGGGCGACGCCGCCAACCACGAGGGCCGCACAGTCCTTTACGTCAGCCACAACATGAATACGATCCGCCAGCTCTGCACACGCTGCATCGTCCTTGATCACGGAAAGGTGATCTACGACGGCGATGTGGAGGAGGCGATTAATCTGTACTTGCAGCAAAGCGATACATCCAGAGTGCTTTCCATGGACTTGTCAAAAGAAAACAGACCGAATTGGCTGGTCCGACATAATATAAAGCTGCTGAACGCCTCGTTTTTGAACAAGAATTTCGCCTCTTTCGTGGATAATGAGCCAGTCGATTTAAGACTTTGCTGGCAAAACAAAAGTGATATTTCAAATTTGTGCCTGAGAATTGAAATCTGCAGGCTTGACATGACACCTGTTGCTTCGGCACTGATTCACAATTTTTATACAGGAAAAAAAGACGCCCTTGCGTCCTGTGATGTCTCTTTGGATTTATCCCAGCTTATGGAGGGAACCTACCGGATGGTATTTGCCCCGTTTATCAAAAATGAGTATGGTAAAAAATCTGATGTTGACCATGTGGATGGATTGATTTTTACGAAGATGCAGGGCGCAAGCAGCAAAAACATTTTGTGGCAGCCGCGGGATTGGGGAGATATCCAGCTTCCCAATATCAAATTGCGAAAAGGCTTCAAGAATGAAGGAAGTTTCTGTAATGAATATAATTCAGAAGATAAAACACTTGCGACATAAGACCTATCTGTGTATTTATCATCATTTTCCGATTCAAAACAATAAGATTCTAATTTGGGCCAATAACTTTCACGCATATGGGGATAGTCCAAAATATATCGGAGAATACCTGCTGCGCAATTACCCGAAAAAATATGACCTTGTTTGGGTATTTGAAAAGGACTCTGCAATTCCTGAGGATATGCCTCAGGAAATAAGGATCGTTCGTTTCTTTTCTGTCGAATATCTGAAAGAGATCAGCACTGCAAAAATAATCATATGCAATACACGCACTACTCCGTATTACTTTTTTGATAAGAGAAAAGAACAGATCTATCTGCAAACATGGCATAGCTCACTGAGGCTGAAAATGATTGAAGGGGACGCACCATCTCTGCCCGCTGATTATATCAAATCTGCAAAGGAGGACTCTAAAAAAATAGATTTGCTCCTTTCCGGCTGCGCATTCAGCACAGAGGTATTCCGCCGTGCGTTCTGGTATGACGGAGAGATCATGGAGGGCGGGACGCCCCGATGTGATCCGCTTTTAAGGGACAACAGCGCACTCAAGCAAAAAGTATACCATCACTATGGGCTGCGCAGCGGCATGAAGCTTGCTATATTTGCTCCAACCTTTAGAGACGGCAAAGGCGCACAGACACACGACATGGATTTTGCCGGATTATCGAAGGCGCTAAGGGCACTTGATAATACAGACTGGACAATCGGGTGCAGGTATCATCCAAATCTCAAGGACGCTCCGGTTCCGGATGGAAGTATTGCCATGACATCGTACCCGGATATGCAGGAGCTTATCGCTGCCGCAGATTTTCTGATCACAGATTATTCCTCGTGTATGTTCGATATGGCAATCAGCGGAAAACCGTGTATGCTCTATGTACCCGACATTGCGGAATACACCGCAAATGAACGGAAGCTGTATTTCAGTCTGAACGAACTTCCGTTTCCGGTTGCCTTTCATATGGATGAGCTTTATGAAAAAATAAGATGCTTTGATCGTGATGTGTATCAGGATCAGGTACGGGCCTTTCTCGATTTTGTTGGAAATTATGAGGATGGTCATGCCTCTGAACGCGTTGCGGACTATATTGAAGGAAAGTGCAGGACACAATAGATGATAATTGGCTATACGGCAGGCGTATTTGACCTTTTCCATGTCGGCCATTTGAACATTCTCAAAAAAGCGAAAGAGCAATGCGATCATCTGATTGTTGCGGTCAGCACGGACGAATTGGTACGGGAATATAAGCGAAAGGCTCCGGTTATTTGCTTTGAAGAACGCATGGAGATCGTAAAGGCAATTCGTTACGCGGATGAAGTTGTTCCGCAGGTAAATCGCGACAAGTTTGCCGCATGGGAGAAATACCATTTTAACAAAATGTTTGTAGGCGATGATTGGAAAGGTTCGCCCTTGTTCAATGAAGTGGAAAAAAAGTTTAGAGCCGTCGGAGTTGAAGTGGTATATTTTCCGTATACAAAGGGAACCTCCTCTACAATTTTAAAGGAAACATTGTCCAAGATCAACGAAAGTATAAGCAGCCGATAAGAGCTTCGGTCATTTGCAGACACCCGCAAGGCAGCAGGCGCATTTATATCACAATGTACCGTTCTCCCCTGTTCGTCTGAGTACGGCATCTGCCCAGCGGGCTGGAAAATAAACATTAGAAGCTGTCCGAGTGATATCGGGCAGCTTTTGTGCTTTTTATGCAGCTATGCCGCAGTCACATTGCATAATTTCTGCGTTTACTATTTGTGGGGTTTGCCGCGGGCCGGGCTGTATGCGTCCGGCGGGCACGGGCGGGAAAGGGGCGGATTTTCTGTAAGATTCGGCAATTCCGAATAAAATCCGGTGCTTTTGCTTGACAGGAAGACGCAAAGGGTGGTACGGTATGAAAAACAACGCTTTTGTTTGGAGTAGGCTGATGAAACCTGAAAAAACGGGCAGGCGGTGTGTCCTGATCCTTTTGATTTTGCTGGCGGCGGTCTTTTTTCTGTCGTTCCTGCTGGGCCGGTACCGCGTCTCGGCATTACAGACCGCGCGGCTGCTGGCGGACCGGGCGCTGTCGGGCGTTTCGCGCGGGCATCTGCGCCTCACGCCCACATGGACGCCGGAGGAGGCCTCCGTCGTCATCCAGATCCGCCTGCCGCGCATTTTGTCCGCCGCGCTCATCGGCGCGGCGCTCTCCGCCGCGGGCGCGTCGTATCAGGCCATGTTCCGCAACCCCATGGTGTCGCCCGATCTGCTGGGCGCGTCGACCGGCGCGTGCTTCGGTGCGGCGCTGGCGATTCTGCTCGGCGCGAGCTACGCCGTCATCACGGCAGGCTCGTTCCTCTTCGGCCTTGCGGCGGTGGGACTGACGTATCTGGTCGGGCGGCTGAGCCGGATGCGCTCGAATCTGGCGATGGTGCTGGCGGGCGTGATGGTCGGGTCGCTGTTTTCCGCCGGAACCTCCTTTATTAAATTGGTCGCCGACACGAACGAGCAGCTGCCCGCCATCACCTACTGGCTGATGGGCGCGCTGACCGCTGTGCGGCTGGACGATCTGCATTTTGCGATGGATCCCATTCTGCTGGGCCTGATCCCGCTGTTTTTCCTGCGCTGGCGGCTGAACCTGCTGACCATCAGCGAGGCTGAGGCGCGCAGCATGGGCGTCAATACGAAGCTCCTGCGGCTGGCCGTCATCGTCTGCGCGACGCTTGCAACGGCGGCCAGCGTCTCCATCAGCGGCATGATCGGCTGGGTGGGACTCGTGATCCCGCACATCTGCCGTCTGCTCGTCGGACAGAACACCCGGCTTCTGCTGCCGTGCTCGATGCTGCTGGGCGCAAGCTTTCTCATGCTGGTCGACGATCTAGCGCGGTGCCTCACGACGAGCGAAATTCCGCTCGGCATCCTCACGGCCCTCGTCGGCGCGCCGCTGTTCCTCTATTTAATTGTGAAGGGAGGCGCGCGGGATGCAGCTTGAGGCATCTGACCTTGTGTTTTCCTATGGCGAGGCGGACGTATTAAAAAGCGTCAGCTTCTGCGCGGACAGGGGCGAACGTATTGCCGTGCTCGGCCCGAACGGCGTGGGAAAGAGCACGCTGTTCCGCTGTCTGCTCGGCTTTCTGGAGCCGAAGCGCGGCAGCGTCAAAATCGCGGGCCGCGACGTGCGGGACTATTCCCGCCGCGCGCTGGCGGCGGAGCTTGCCTATATTCCGCAGTCCTACAGTCCGGCGTTCGACCATACGGTGCTCGACAGCGTTCTGATGGGCCTTGGCGCGCAGCTCGGGCCGTTTGACAGCCCCTCTCGGGAGCAGACGAACGCAGCGCAGCGGATTCTGGACGAGCTTGGCATCGGCGCGCTGGCTTCGCGCGGGTGTATGCGCATCTCCGGCGGCGAACGGCAGCTGATGCTGCTCGGCCGGGCGCTGATCCAGAACGCGCACACGCTCATCATGGACGAGCCGACGGCGAGTCTTGACTATGGCAACAGCTTCCGCGTCATGCGGCGCATTGAAACGCTGTCGGCGGGTGGCTACAGCGTCATTTTTTCCACGCACGAGCCGAATCAGGCCTTCCGTTATGCGACAAAGGTATTGGCGCTGAAGGACGGACGGGTGCTGGCCTTCGGCCTGCCGGGACAGGTGCTCACGCCGGAGCTTTTGCAGACGCTCTACGGCGTTCCGGTCGCCGTCACGCAGGTGCAGGCCGGCAGCCGCGTCTTTTCCGTCTGTACGCCCTATGTAACCGATGATTAAATCGTCTGCGGTTGTCAGCGGAGCTTTTGCCCCAACTGTGCAGTTTGAAAAACTTGAAATACACAAAGTATTCCTGCGTTTTCAACCTTTCATTTGGGACAAAATCTCTCGCTGACAACTCTTGCCGATTCAATCAGCGGTTACCTACGCCCAGGAGGAATAGAGGTATGTTTGTCTGGACACCGGACATGATCCAGTTCATGCAGGCGGCGAATGAAAAAAGCGACTATCACGCGCGCCTTGCTGCCATTCTCGCGCCCAGGCTCTCCGGCTGCCGCACGCTCTGCGACGCGGGGTGCGGGCTGGGAGCGTTATCCGCCGCGCTGAGTCCGTATTTCGAGAAAATCACAGCGGCGGACGTGTCTGACGAGGCGCTGGACGTGCTGCGGCAGACCATCCGAACGCGGCAGCTCACAAATATCACGCCGCTGCACTGCGATTTATTGACGTCGGAGGACAAAACGCAGTACGACGCAATGGTCTTCTGCTTTTTCGGCAGTCTTGCGGAAATTCTTCCCGTCGCGCGCAGACAGTGCGCGAAAACGGTCATTATCATCAAAAAGAACTACGATTTACACCGGTTTTCTCTGACAGAGCAGCCCATTCGCGGCGAGACGGCTTCCGCCGTCTGCGAAACGCTCCGCAAACTGGGCGTGCCGTTCGAATTTGACGCGCAGGAGCTGGAGCACGGACAGCCGTTTGCGTCGCTGGACGAAGCCGTCCGGTTCTTCCGCATCTACAGCCGGGACGAAACGCCCGGCGCGATCACGCCCGAGGCCGTCCTGCCGCGTTTGCTGCGGACGGACAACGCGCAGTACCCGTATTATCTGCCGCAGACCAAGCGGCTTGGCATCCTGACGATCAGAATGGAGGATCTTGTATGAAAGCGCTTTTCACATCCATGCTGCAAGCGCTCGCGCAGGGCGAGGGCGTCGTGCTGTGCAGCATTCTCGCCTCGTCCGGCTCCACGCCGCGCGGTGCGGGCGCAAAAATGGCCGTCTTCGCCGACGGCCATACGGAGGGCACCGTCGGCGGCGGCGCGGTCGAGCTGGAATCCGGGAAGCTGGCGATGGAGGTCCTGAAAACGAAACAGTCCCTCGTGCACGGCTACTGCCTGGCCCCCAACGAGGTCGCGGATATTGGTATGATCTGCGGCGGCAACGTGACGGTCTATTTTCAGTATTTTGACCCGCAGGCCGAGGTGGATACCGCGCTGCTGCGCGGCATTTTGGAGCTTCTGAACGGCAATCAGAACAGCTGGCTCATCTACCGCATGGACGATGGCTGCGTCAGCGCAATGGGGACCTATGACGAGGCGCATGGTCTGCGCTTCACGGACTGCATCACACCGGACGAGCTGCGCCCGATGCTCCGCGCGGACGCGGTCACGAAAAAGGGTGAGCCGCGCTATTACGTCGAGCCGCTCACGCGGGCGGGCTATGCGTATATCTTCGGCGGCGGGCACGTCGGCGCAGCGCTCGTGCCGGTGCTGGCTTCGGTCGATTTCCGCGTTGTGGTCTATGACAACCGGCCGGGATTTGCCACGCCGGAGCACTATCCGCAGGCCGAACGCGTCATTCTCGGCGATTATCTGGACATTGGCGCGCATCTGACGCTCACGGAAAACGATTACGTCTGCATCATGACCCCCGGCCATCAGGCCGACCGCGAGGTGCTGCTGCAGGCGATGCGTTCGCCCGCGACGTATATCGGCTGCATCGGCAGCCGCCATAAAATTGCGTCGACCAACGAGTATCTCATGGAAAACGGCATCCCGGAGGCGGATCTTGCCCGCATTCACGCGCCCATCGGGCTGGACATTCTCGGCCAGACTCCGGCGGAGATCGCCGTGTCGATCGCGGCAGAGATGATCCTGCACCGGGCGAAGCGCTCCGGGACCGCGAAAAAGCCGCGGGAGGAGGGGTAAGGATGCACGTATTTCTGACCGGTCCTGTGCAGATCGGGAAAAGCACGCTGATCGCCGCCGCGCTGGACGCTTTGCAGCCGGAGCGGCTGGGCGGCTTCCGCACCGTCTCGGCAAAGCCGGAGGCGGACGGCAGCAGACCCGTCTATCTGCATCCCGCCGCCGCGCAGGATCTGCTCTGCGGCGCACAGAACCGCGTTGGCATCCGCCGCCCGGAACTTGGCATCGCGTCGTTCCCGGACGCGTTTGAAACGGCGGGCATGGACGCGCTGAAGGGCGCGGAGGACTGCGACCTTGTGCTGATGGACGAGATCGGCCGCATGGAGCGGCACGCGGACACGTATTCCGCACGCATCCGGACGCTTCTGGATGGATGCGTCCCCATCCTCGGCGTGGTGCAGAAAAAGGCCGACACCCCGCTCGCCGCCGCCATCCGCAGCCACCCGAACGTGCGCCTGATCGAGGTATCGGAGGAGAACCGCGACGTGCTGCTCCCGGAGATCCTGAGCGCACTGCGCAGCTGAACGTCTGCGGCAAACTCGTATATACCTGCCCATTCAGCTGTAGGGCAGGTACTACCCATAACGCACAGGAGGTTTTATGTTCTTTTCTTCTGTTCTTGACTCGGCTGCCATTGACGAGAAGCAGGTGGAGTCGTTCTTTTCAAAGCTGACGCTGCAGAAGCTGCTGTACGCGGCGGTTCTGCTGGTTTTGTGCGCAGTGCTGATCCGGCTGATTCTGAAGGCGGCGGACAAGCTGTTTTCGCATTCGAAGCTTGACCGCACCATTTTCGGCTTCCTGCGCACGACGGCCAAGGCAGTTCTGATCTTTATCGCCGTCATGCTTGTGGCCGGGACGCTCGGCATCGATACAAGCTCTCTGCTGGCGATTTTGAGCGTCGCCGGTCTTGCCGTTTCGCTCTCGATGCAGACGGCGCTGTCCAACGTCGCGGGCGCGCTGATGATTTTGACGGCCAAGCCGTTCCGGGCGGGCGATTATGTCCAGATCGGCGACAAGGCCGGGACCGTGCTGACCATCGGCGCGGTCTATACGAGCCTGCGCACCTATGACAACCAGATCATCTATCTGCCCAACAGCCAGATCACGGCGGGCAGCATCGTCAACATGACGAGCGAGGACGTGCGCCGGATCGACGTGAACGTCTCGGCGTCCTATGACGATGCGGCGGACAAGGTCCGCGCCGCCCTCTGTGCCGCTGCGGCAGCGCATGAAAAGACGCTCCGCGACCGGCCTGTCGAGGCGCACGTCGTCTCCTACGGCGACAGCTCGATCCAGTATGTCCTGCGCTTCTGGGCGCGCACAGAGGATTATTGGACGTGCTATAACGATTTGCTCGACGGGATGCAGGAGGTCTTTTCCGCTGCCGGGATCACCATGTGCTATCCGCATATCAATGTTCATATGGGATCATAAAAAAAGGAATATCCGGATACCGCATATCATTTTCTGCATAAAGTCAGAATTATCTATTATTTTGTAGATAATTCTGACTTCATCTACTTTTAATGTTTTATTCTCTCCGTAAAATTGGATTTCCGGTGATCCCCCGCAGGGGGTTCGCATCGGTTGACTTTTTTCGGGGCGCTTGGTAAAATGGACACAAGCTATATGAGGTGCATCCTGCCGCTTTTTGGTTTCAAAGCGCAGCTGCGCCTGCTCGGTCTGTCCGCACGGGCAGTCCGCCGCCCCTTTCGGCTCTGCGTCCGGTGTACGCAGGCCGGTTCAGAACATATTTTAGGAGGATACATCATCGATGGATTGGGATCGCTTAATCACAGTTGAACAGATGGAAGCAGCGACCAACGAATTGCTTGAAACCGGCAAAAAAGTTGGCGCGGATTCCTGGCAGCAGCGCGTCAAGAATCAGACGCCGCACTGCGGCTTCGGCGAAGCCGGCACCTGCTGCCGCATTTGCTCCATGGGCCCCTGCCGCATCACGCCCAAGGCGCCGCGCGGCATCTGCGGCTGCGACGTGCACGGCATCGTCGGCCGCAACTATCTGCGCTTCACCGCTGGCGGCGCAGCCACGCACTCCGACCATGGCCGTCAGATCTGCCACACGCTCTATCAGGCGAAAGAGGGCGGCTCCTACCAGGTCAAGGATCCGGAAAAGCTGAAGAAGATCGCCGCCGAGTGGGGCATCGAGACCGAGGGCAAGGATATCTACGATCTGGCCCACGAGGTCGCCGAGACGGGTCTTCTCGAATACGGCAAGCCGTTCGGCGTGCAGCGCTACCTCAAGCGCGCACCGGAGCACACCCAGAAGCTGTGGCATGACGCCGGCATCGAGCCGCGCGCGATCGACCGTGAGGTCTCGCAGTCGCTGCACATGACGCATATGGGCTGTTCCTCGCTGCCGGAGGCTCTGATCAAGCAGTCCCTGCGCGCCGGTCTGTCCGACGGCTGGGGCGGCTCCATGATGGGCACCGAGTTCTCCGACATTCTGTTCGGCACCCCGCGTCCCCTTGACACCACCGCCAACATCGGCGTCATGGAAAAGGACATGGTCAACATCATCGTCCACGGCCACGATCCGTCTCTTTCCGAGATGATCGTCATGTATTCGCAGGATCCTGAGATGGTCGCGCTGGCCAAGTCCGTCGGCGCAAAGGGCATCAACATCGCGGGCGTCTGCTGCACCGGCAACGAGGTCGCCATGCGTCAGGGCATTCCGATGGCGGGCAACTTCCTGCAGCAGGAAAACGTCGTTCTGACGGGCGCCTGCGAGGCCATCGTCGTCGACGTGCAGTGCATCTTCCCAGCCCTTGGCCCGCTGTCCAAGTGCTTCCATACCAAGTTCATCACCACGTCTCCCATCGCCCGTATGCCGGACTCCGATTTCATCGAGTTCCACGAGGACACTGCGGCGGACAACGCCAAGGCGATCATCCGCATGGCGATTGAAAACTTCAAAAACCGCAAGCCCGAGCTTGTCAACATTCCGAACCTCAAGACCAAGGCCCGTGTCGGCTACTCGGTCGAGGCCATTAAGAAAGAGCTTGACGGCGTGTGCAACTCCCACGTTGACGCGCTCGGCACGCTCAAGCCTCTGGCTGACGTCGTCAAGGCCGGCGTCCTGCGCGGCGCTGTCGCGATGGTCGGCTGCAACAACCCCAAGGTCCGCCCCGACACCGCGCACATTGAGCTGATGAAGAAGCTCCTCAAGAACGATATCATCGTCATCGTCTCCGGCTGTTCGGCACAGGCCGCGGCCAAGGCAGGCCTCATGGATCTCGACGCCGCCGAATACTGCGGCGAGGGCCTCAAGCGCGTGTGCAAGCTGGTCGGCATCCCGCCCATCCTGCATATGGGTTCCTGCGTTGATATTTCCCGTATGATGATCCTTGCTTCCGATCTTGCAAAGGATTGGGGCATCAACATTTCCCAGATTCCGCTCTGCGGCTGCGCGCCGGAATGGATGTCTGAAAAGGCAGTTTCCATCGGCAACTACGTCGTGGCGACCGGCATCGACACCTACCTCGGCGTCGATCCGTACTCCAAGGGCTCCAGCGAGATCACCGAGCTTCTGCAGGGTGAGACGCGGGGCTGCAAGGAGTGGGTCGAGGCGCACTTCGTCGTCGACACCAACATTGAGAGCCTCGGCGACAAGATGATCGCCGCGATCGAAGCCAAGCGCGCGGCTCTCGGCATCTAAGATCTTCCCGGAGGGTCTTTACCGATATGAAAGTAGCTATCACCGGCAAGGGCGGCGTCGGCAAGACGACGCTGGCCTCCACGCTCGCACGTCTCTACGCCGACGAAGGGCGCACCGTCCTCGCAGCCGACGTCGACCCGGATGCCAATCTGGGTCTGGCGCTGGGACTGACGGAGGAAGAGGTCAATTCCATTGTCCCGGTCTCCAAAATGAAGCAGCTTGCCAAGCAGCGCACGGGTGCAAACGACCAGAACAGCTTCTATAAGCTGAACCCGGACGTTTCCGATCTGCCCGACAAGCTTGCCAAAAATATCAACGGCGTGAAGCTTCTCGTCATGGGCACGGTCGACACCGGCGGCTCCGGCTGCGTCTGCCCGGAGCACGTGATGCTCAAGGCGATTCTGACCAATCTCGTCTTCCGCAGGGACGACGTGGTCATCATGGACATGGAGGCGGGACTTGAGCACCTTGGACGCGGCACGGCCAGCATGATGGATCAGTTCATCGTGGTCATCGAGCCGGGCGCGCGGAGCGTACAGACCTATGTGCGCATCAAGGAGCTTGCAAAGGACATCGGCGTGACCAAGGTACGCGTCGTCGCCAACAAGATCCGCGACGAATCCGACCGTGAATTTATCAGAAGCCGCATCCCGGCAGACGATCTGCTCGGCTTCATCAGCTACAGTCCCACCGTCATCGACGCGGACCGGAAGGGCCTCTCCCCCTACGACTGCAGCCCCGACGCGCTGGATGAGATCCGCGCGATCAAGGCTGCCATTGACGCCAAAGAATGAATCTGAAAGGAATGAAACCACAATGAAGACATTGTTTAACCGCGTCTTCGACGGCTCTGACGAGATGTTCGCCAAGGCCGAGGAAGAAGTGAACAAGATCGTGGCTGAAGTCGGCCGCGACGCTCCTCTGACGCTTCCCTCCACCGCGTATTTCTGCGCCTGCATCTATGCCTACATCGGCAAGAAGGTCACCACGACCGGCGAACTGCAGGACGCTCTGGCCGACGTCAAGGCCATGATGCTCCGCGAGCCGCGCACCAACTCCATCTTCCAGTCCGGCGTCGGCACCGCCATCGCCGCTGAAATGATCGAGGCCTGCAAGTATGTCAAGACCGACGCTCCGTACGATGGCACGCCGTATCACGGCCACTTCGTCGACGCGGAAGTCCGTGAGCTCGGTGTTCCTCTGGTCACCGGCGACATCCCCGGCGTTGCCGTTATCCTCGGCTCCGCTCCCTCTGCCGATGAGGCCGTCGCGCAGAGGGTCGCGCAGCGGATGCAGGCGCATTTCGCCCGCCCCGGTATCGGCTGCAAAATATATGCGGGCCGCGTGTCGAACGCCGGGGCGCGGGTCGTAGAGCAATAAAACCATAGAACGATGAAATTTTACAGTACGAGAGATACGAAACGGGCCTGCGGCTGTTCGCTCCGCGAGGCCGCGATGATGGGGCTGGCTCCCGACGGCGGGTTGTTCGTCCCCGAACGCATTCCGCAAGCCGACATGGCCGAGGTCGAACGGCTGGCCGGGGAGTCCTACGCCGCGATGGCGGGCTATCTGGCCGGGTTGTTCTTCGGCGACGATTTCGACCCGCAGCTCCTGCGGCGGGAGCTGGAGTCGCTGTACGATTTCCCCGTGCCCCTGCGGGCGGTGGGGTGCGGACGCTACACGCTGGAGTTGTTCCACGGTCCTACCTGCGCCTTCAAGGATTTCGGCGCCGGGTTCATGGGGCGTGCGATCGGCCTGCTGGGGGCCGCCGGCGAGCGGCTGGTGATCCTCACGGCCACTTCGGGCGACACGGGCAGCGCCGTGGCGCACGGGTTCTACGGCGTGCCGGGCGTCGATGTCGTGGTGCTCTATCCCGAGGGGAAGATCAGCCGCCTGCAAGAG
>ENA-ORCN01000220-ORCN01000220.1-human-gut-metagenome-genome-assembly--contig:-NODE-220-length-49786-cov-21.220342_pt1 | contig 49786 bp, 41 predicted proteins | sample MGYA00242984_ERZ507984 | MGnify/ENA primary metagenome ERZ507984 (study PRJEB26167, sample SAMN06115395) | human gut metagenome | host: Homo sapiens | place: China:Hubei | collected 2016-05-19... | reverse complement strand
CCTGCATCTCGCTCCGTGCCTTGCGGCAGTCCGGGCAGGCAGCTTTGGCCAGTTGGGTTATTTTGCTCCCCGTGGCCGGAGCAGGCGCTGCGGGCCAACATCCACTGCCAGATCTCGCTGGCGCTGAACCGCATCTACACCGAATGGTACCCCAGCAAGGGCTACACCTTCAACATCACCAACTCCACCAGCTACGACCAGTATTACGTCCACGGCCGCACCGTGTTCGAGGTGATGGTGCGCATCACCGATGACATTTTCAACACCTATCTGCGCAAGCGCGGCACCGTGAACCCCTATTACTCCGAATACTGCGACGGCAAGTCGGTCACCTGCCCGGGGCTCAAGCAGTGGGGCACCGTCACGCTGGCCAACAACGGGCGCAGCGCTTTACAGATCCTGCGCTACTACTACGGCAGCGATATCGAGATCGTGCGTACCAGCAACATCCAGTCCATCCCCCAGAGCTACCCCGGTTCGCCCCTCCGGCAGGGAGACAGCGGCACGGCGGTGTTCACCCTGCAGCGGCAGCTGAACCGCATCACCAAGGATTACCCCTTCCTTGGCAAACTGACTGTGGACGGGGTATTCGGCAGCCGGATGGCCGCCACGGTGCGGGCGTTCCAGAAGCAGTTCAATCTGACCGCCGACGGCGTGGTGGGCCGCCAGACCTGGTATAAGATCAGCTATATCTATGTGTCGGTCAAGGATCTGGCCGAGCTGACCAGCGAGGGCGAGACTTCCAGCGGCACCCTCTCGGACGGCACCTGGGGCGGCACTGTCCTGCGCACCGGCTCCACCGGCAGCGCCGTGGAGCAGCTGCAATTCTGGCTGAACACCCTGGCCCAGTACAATTCTGCCATCCCCTCGGTGACAGTGGATGGCGTGTTCGGCAGCGGCACCGCCGCAGCGGTGCGGGCCTTCCAGCGCAAATACGGCCTGACCGTGGACGGCGTGGTGGGGCAGACCACATGGAAGGAGCTGTACGACGAGTTTTTGAGCATCCAGTCCGACAACGGCACCCCCAACGCCTACCCCGGCACCGCCCTGCGGGAGGGTTCCAGCGGCCAGAACGTGCGGCTGGTACAGTTCTGGCTCAAGATCGCCCGCACCGTGTACACCAGCCTTGCCAACGTGACGGTAGACGGGAAATTCGGCGCTGGCACGGCAGCGGCTGTGCAGCGGTTCCAGCGGTATTTCGGGCTGACGGCAGACGGGGTAGTGGGGCGCACCACATGGCAAAAGCTGTACGAGGTGTACAATGATATCGCCAACCGGCTGCTTTCGTCCAGTCTGCGCCCCGGCGAGTACCCGGGTGTGCTGCGCAACGGCTCTTCCGGCACAGCGGTGCGGGAGCTGCAATTTTACCTCTACCTCATGAGCGCCTACGAGAGCAGCATCCCGCCGGTAAGCATTGACGGCAAATTTGGCGCGGATACTGAGCGCGCGGTGCGGGCGTACCAACGGTTTGCGGGGCTTACCGTGGACGGCGTGGTAGGGCGCACCACATGGAATTCCCTCTATGGCCGTGCCAGCCAGCTGCGCAGTTCCGGGCCGGTGGTCACGCTGAAGCGTCTGCCCTACCCCGGCACCCCGCTCACGGTCGGCAGCAGCGGCAATGCCGTGCTGTACTACGCCCTCCTGCTGCAGCGCATTGCCTACTACTTTGACAGCGTGGAAAACCCGCCCCTCTCCGACCAGTACACCGACGAGACAGCCGCCGCCACCTGCAGCGCACAGCAGCTGCTTGGGCTGGAGCAGACCGGCGTTGCAGATGCCGACACCTGGACGGCAGTGGAGGCGCTGAGCCTGCAGCTGGCCGCCCATGCCCCGAACCCGGACCGAGACGTTCCACCCAGCACCGCTTACCCGGGGCGCGCCATCGCCGAGGGCAGCGCCGGGCAGGAGGTTGGACAGGTGGAGCGCTGGCTCAACCGCCGGGCGCAGCTTTCCTGCGGCGAGGACTATGTGGCCGACAATAACCGCTTTGGCGCGGCAGACGCCGCTGCCGTGCGGGCTGTCCAGCAGCAGGCGGGGCTGCTGGTGACCGGCATCGTGAACCGCGAGACCTGGGCCGCCCTGCAGGCCCAGAGCTGCAATTGCGACAAGGAGGAGTGAGCCATGGCACGGCTTCTGATCTACGACGCCTACGAAAACAAGGTGTACACCTACGCCAACCTCAACGAGAACGACCCCATGCCCTACAGCACCGGCACCACCCTGCGGGTGCGGGAGTTCCGGGGCAAATCGGCCAGCCCCACCCTGTGGACCACCATTGCCGCCATGGAAGCCTGGAACCTGACCCGGCGCAAATACGGCAGCGGCATCCCGGTGGGGTATGCCTTCCGCCGGATCTGGGAAGGGGGCCACGGCACCCGGAGCCAGCACTACGCCGGGGTATCCTTTGACGTAGGGCAGACCCTTTCCCAGCGGCAGCGCACCGCCATTTACAACGCCGCCCGGAACACCGGGGCCTGGGGCTATGTGGAGCCTTTGAGCCAGACCCCCACCTGGGTGCACATGGACCGCCGCTACGGCACCCCCGCCTGCAGCGGCACCACGGCAGGCTACCCCACCCTGCGGCGGGGCAGCCGGGGCTGCTATGTGATGATCCTGCAGGACGCTCTTTCCACCCTGGGCTACCAGACCGGCAGCCGCATCGACGGGGTGTTCGGGGCTCGTACCGAGGAGGCCCTCCGGGGCTACCAGCGGCGCACCAGCCTGCGTGTGGACGGGGTCTGCGGCTGCAACAGCTGGAAAAAGATCAGCACCGCCGTGCTGGGCGTGGGTCGTACCAAGACCACCATCGACTGATTTTTTGCGCAAAGAAGCTCGGAAGCATCAGACGCCTCCGGGCTTCTCATTTTTCGGGATAAAATTCAGCCGTTCACAATGTGCTCCCCGCTGCCCTCCAGCCAGGTGCGCAGGTTGCGGGTGGTGATGTCCATCAGCCGCTGCAGGGCCTCTTTGGTGGTCCATGCGATGTGCGGCGTGAGGATGGCATTGGGCAGACTTGCGCCCTCTTCACAATACGGACTCGTACCAACGAATCAAATAAGTCAACTTGCACAGTATTTTTTCTCTTTTTAGCGGAACAAATGAAATTTATGTCAGTCTTCTCTTGCAAAAAGTACCAGGATATGAAACAATATACCATACAAGTTGTTCTTTCTTGACTAAACAGTTTCACTGCGTATGATGGGAGTAGAAAATGATGAAAGACACAAGACTACTGATCCGACTGAAAGAATACGTCAACTATGCCAGCACCGCCGAAAGCAATCTGGCGCATTACATCACCGAGGACCCCCAGGCCGTGATTGGAAAAAGCATCCATGAACTGGCCCGGCTGACCTACACTTCCCCCTCCACCATCGTCCGTTTCTGCCGCAAAATGGGCTTTCAGGGCTACCGGGAGTTCCAGCAGGGACTGATGTATGAAACCGCCCTGTACCATGAGAGCCGGGACGTCGCCCTGCAGGACATCACCCCAAAAGACTCCACCCGGAACGTGATCCGCAAGGTGACCAGCAAAAATGTAGAGTCCCTACGCATTACCGAAAAGCTGCTGGACCCAAAAGTCGTTGACGCCTGTGTGGAGTTGCTCACCCAATGCCGCCTGGTAGCGCTGTTCGGGCTGGGAGCATCCCTGCTGGCAGCCCAGGACCTACAGCTCAAACTGCTGCGAGTGGACAAACTGTGTTACCTGGCCGAGGACTGGCACAGCCAGCTGCTCTACGCACGCAATCTGCACCCGGACGATCTGGCCATCGCATTCAGCTACTCCGGCATGACCAAAGAAACCATTGCCTGCGCCAAGGTAGCCAAGCAGCAGGGTGCCCGGGTGATCACCGTCACCCGGGGAGAGTGCAGCACTGACCTTGTAAAATACGCCGACTACGCCCTGCCCGTGGGCTCCACCGAGATGATCTTACGCAGTGGGGCCATGTCCTCCCGTATCTCGCAGCTAAACATCATCGACATCCTGTACACTGCCTACATCAACCGCAATTACGACGCCTGCGTGAAAAAATTTGCGGACAACTACATTGAAAAAAACTGAACAGAAAGGAGGAACGAATGATGGTAGATCTTTCCCGTCTTACCACCGAACAGCGCAACCCCGCCACCATGGATCTGGACCAGATGTCCCCACTGGAAATTGCCGCCGTCATGAACCAGGAGGACAAAAAAGCCGTGTTAGCTGTGCAACAGGTACTGCCGCAGGTAGCCACCGCCATCCAGTGGGCCGCCGACAGCCTGCGGCAGGGTGGCCGTCTGATCTACATGGGGGCCGGCACCAGCGGCCGTCTGGGCGTTCTGGACGCCGTGGAGTGCCCACCCACCTTCGGCTCTGCGCCGGAGACCGTGGTAGGCCTGATCGCCGGCGGCGACTGCGCCTTTGTCAAGGCTGTGGAAGGTGCCGAAGACAGCTGCACCTTGGGTGCAGAGGACCTGCAGCACATCCACCTACAGCCGCCGGATCTGGTCGTCGGACTGGCCGCCAGCGGCCGGACACCCTATGTCATCCACGGCCTGCGCTACGCCCGGAGCATCGGCTGCAAGACCGTCGCCATTGCTTGCAACGCAGGCTCCCTGATTGGGCAGGAAGCCGACCTGGCCATTGAACCGGTAACAGGCCCTGAAGTGCTCACCGGCTCCACTCGCCTGAAAGCCGGCACTGCCCAGAAGCTGATCCTGAACATGATCTCCACTGGCAGCATGGTGCACATCGGCAAGGCATATCAGAATCTGATGGTGGACGTACAGCTCACCAACGAAAAGCTGGAAGTGCGGGCACAGAACATCCTGATGGAAGTGACCGACTGCAGCCGTACCGAGGCCGCCGGGGCCCTGCAGCGCTGCAGTGGTAACGTCAAGCAGGCAATTGTCACCCTGCTGGAGCACTGCAGCCCCACCGAAGCCCACAGCCGCCTGGAACAAGCGCAAGGGCACATCCGGCAGGCACTGAAGCTGCCCGAACCCTGAAGCAAAAAACGGACATCAACAAATACTAAAAGGAGGTTTCTCACATGAGTAACGAACAAATGGCCCAGAGCATTTTACAGTTTACAGGCGGAAAAGGGAACATCCGCATCGTCAGCAACTGCATGACCCGCGTCCGGCTGGAAGTCAATGACCTGTCTGTCGTGCAGATCGACCAGATCAAAGCACTCAAAGGCGTTTTCGGCGTCCATGTGGACGCACAGGTGCAGGTCATTGTAGGGCCCGGCACCGCCGCCAAGGTCGCCGCCTGCCTGCAAGAGCTGCTGGGCGACGCACACAAGGCTGCCGGCCAGGCTGACAAGGAAACCGCCCAGGAAATCGCCGCCCGGAACAAACAGGTAATCAAGAGCCGTCAGAAGGTGTCCAAAGGCAAGCTCTTTTTAAAAACGATCAGCAATGTGTTTGTTCCGCTATCCTCCGCCCTGATTGCCAGCGGCCTGCTGGCCGGTATCCAGTCCATTCTGGTGTCGCTCACCTCCACCGGTGCGCTGGAAAGCACCGCCACCGTCCAATCTATCATCACGATCCTGCGTATCCTCAAGGCCGGTGTGCTGTCGTACCTGGTCATCCATGTGGGTGTAAACGCCGCCCGTGAGTTCAAGACCGACATCAATCTAGGCGGTGCGCTGGGCGCTGTGGTTCTGCTCACCGGTATGTCCGCCGACAACCCCCTGGTGAACATCATCACCGGTGAGCCACTTAAGTCCGGTCAGGGCGGTGTGATCGGTGTTGTAGCCGCCGTGTGGGTGCTGGCCAAGATTCGCAAGTTTATCAGCAAACGAATGCCTGAAGCGCTGGATCTGGTGCTCAGTTCCTTTATCGCCCTCACCCTTACCGGGCTGATCACTCTGTTCTTCATCATGCCAGTGGCCGGCCTGATTTCGGACGGCATCCTGATCTTTGTCACCAAGCTGCTGGAGATCGGCGGTGTGGTCACCGGCTTTGTTCTGGCCTCCATCTGGTTGCCCATCGTCATGTTCGGCCTGCATCATTTCATGACCCCCATCCACATCGAGCTCATTAACCAGACCGGCATGACCGTTCTGCTGCCCATTCTGGCCCAGGCAGGCGCAGGTCAGGTGGGTGCAGCTCTGGCCATCTGGCTTAAGTGCCGCAAGAATAAGCCTCTGGTCGGCATCGTCAAGGGCGGCCTGCCCTCCGGCATCCTCGGCATCGGCGAGCCCCTGATCTACGGTGTTACTCTCCCTCTGGGCAAACCTTTCCTCACTGCCTGCCTGGGTGCCGGTGTCGGCGGTGCGTTCATTGCCTCCTTTGGTAACGTAGGCGCCACTTCTCAGGCCGTGAGCGGCATCCTGATGCTGCCCGTAATCGCAGACCAGAAGTGGTTTATCTACGCCGGCGGCCTGCTGCTCTCCTATGCGGCCGGTTTTGTGCTCACCTACTTTTTCGGCGTACCGAAGGAAGCCGAACAACCCGCCGAAACTCTGGAAGAGTTGGAAATGCAGTGATTCCACAGGAAGGAGCCCTTTTATGGCAGCATTTGGTGTGACCCTTTCCCTCACCGAAAAAACGCCGCAGCAGATCATCGCCTATCTGGAAAAGATGCAGCAGCTTCAGGTGAGCAGCGTATTCTCCTCGCTGCAGATTCCGGGAGATGACCCCGGCACCCTGCAAGACACCCTTGCACAGGTCGGCCCGTTATTCCGGCGGCAGGGGCTGGAATTTGTGGTGGACGTCTCCCCCCGTACTTTCCGCAATTTTACGCTGGAACAGCTCCGCAGCTGGGGCGTGACCTCCCTACGCATCGACAACGGCATGGAACCGCAGGAGATTGCCGAAATCTCCCATGATTTTCGCATCGTGCTCAATGCCAGCACCCTGAACGACCCCTTCCTGGATGCTTTGCAGCAGCATGGTTTTCACGGTGAACTGGAAGCCTGGCACAACTACTACCCACGCCGGAACACCGGCCTGGACGTCCGATTCTTTGAAGCACGGAATAACTGGCTGAAAGCCCACGGCGTGCGGAGCGCTGCCTTCTTTGCCGGAAACAGTGAGCTGCGTGGCACCGTATTCGAGGGCCTGCCTACGCTGGAGCGACACCGGACGATGCCGCCCTTCCAGGCTTATTTGGAGTTGCAGGACCGCTATGGCCTCGATAATATCCTGCTGGGTGATTTTGACCTGGCAGAACCGGACTTTACCCAGCTGAAAGCCCTGCGAGGCCGCAGCACCCTGCTGCTGCATGTGCAAGACCTCCACGAACCGGCCATTTTACACCGACCTCTGCGGAACCGCATCGACATCGCACGGGACGTGATCCGTGCCGACGCCTTCCGGCGACAGAACAAGACCTGCTATACGCCCCGGAACAATGTGGCTCGTTCCGTTGGTACTGTCACCATTGACAACGTTGATTATGGCCGCTACATGGGGGAGCTGCAGATCGACCTCTGCCCACTCCCGGCCGACCCACGTGTCAATGTGGTGGCTCAGGTATGCAAGCCGGATCTCGCCCTCCTGCCCTATGCGGCAGACCCGGCTTACCAGTTTGAATTCTGCGAGTGATCCAAAACAACCTTGCGAAAGCCCCACAGCCCACCGCCTCTTTGAGATCCAGGCGATGGGCTGTGGGGCATTTTTTATAGCATTTGCAAAGCAAAACTTCTTATCTTTGTAAATGCGAACATTCCCGTATCTTCAGGTTTCTTTTTCCGGCTCAGGGGTTCACGATGTGATCCCCCTTCCCCTCCAGCCAGGTGCGCAGGTTGCGGGTGGTGATGTCCATCAGCCGCTGCAGGGCCTCTTTGGTGGTCCAGGCGATGTGCGGCGTGAGGATGGCATTGGGCAGACTGCGCAGGCGGCTGTCCTGCGGGAGCGGCTCGGTGCCAAAGGCATCGGCCCCATAATAGGCCAGCTGCCCGCTCTGCAGGGCATCGGCCACAGCTTCCTCGTCCACCAGCGCACCGCGGGCGGTGTTCAGCAGGATCATGCCGGGCTTTGCCTTGGCCAGTGCCCCGGCATTGATGAGTCCCCGGGTAGCGGGCGTGGCCGGACAATGCAGGCTGAGCACATCGCTGCGGGCCAGCAGGGTGTCAACGTCCACGAACTCCACCCCGTCCTCTGCGTACTCCGGGCGCACGGTGCGGGTGCACACCAGCACCTTCATGCCAAAGGCGCAGGCGATGCGGGCAGTCTGGCGGCCGATGCTGCCGTAGCCGTACACGCCAAAGGTTTTGTCCAGCAGCTCCATCTGGGGCAGCAGGCCATATTCCGCCGGGATGTCCAACTGCCAATGACCCGCTTTCATGGCGCGGTTGTAGCGCTCAGCGCACTGGCAGATGGCCAGCAGCAGACTGAAGGTCATCTGCGCCACACTGTAGGTGGAGTAGCCCGGCACGTTGGCCACGGCCACGCCATGGCGGCGGCAGGCTTCCAGGTCCAGATTGTCGGTGCCTGTGGCGATGATGCCCACCCATTTCAGGTTGGGGCACTGGGCCAGAATGTTTTCGTCGATGCGGCACTTGTTCAACAGCACCAGATCGGCGTCCCCGATGCGGGGCGCGATCTCCTCATAGGCGGTGCGCACATAGCTCACGGTGTCGGGCACCAGCGCCTTCACACCGGACCAGTCCAGGTCGCCCGGCTCCATCACATAGCTTTCCAGAATGACTGCTTTCATGGTTCTTCCTCTCTTTTTCACACTCTTGTTGTTATGCCGGGTACATAGCCAGCAAGGTCTCCTGCCCGGCAGTCTGTCGGCTGTCCAGTGCCGCATACCCGCTTGCCAGCAATCGGGCCAGCCGGGCACGGTCCTGCAGCGGCACCCACACCGGCACCGGGTCCCGGGCCGCGCACCCGGCGGCCAGCACAAAGCAGGGTGCCAGACTGTTCAGCGGGCGCAGGGCCCGCAGCGCCAGCCCCTGCCGGATGTACAACGGCAGCAGGGCGTCGGACTGCGCGGTGCATTCCAGCACCGCCAGCACCCGCCCGCCCCGGGCAAGGCGCTCCGCCCGGGCAAAGGCCGCCCGGAGCAGCGGTTCGGCGGCATCGGGCTGATGCAGCACCGGCGGCGTGAGGAACTGCCCGCCCTCCACACCGCGCCAGCCTGCCCAGGCCCGCAGGGCCGCGGCAAGGGCGGTGTCAGCGTTCAGCGGTTGGAGCAGCACAGCTCCGGCCGGAGCCCCGGCGGCATCGCACACGCCGCACACCTCGCCTACGGTAAGCATCCGCAGCACCTCGCTGCGGGGGCGGTAAAGACTGCCTGCCTCGCCCCGGAGCAGAAAACAGAATTCCTCGGCGGAAAACCGCCGCACCGGCCGCACCCGCGGCGGGTCACAAACCTGGATCATTTTGGGTCCCCCATTCTTTTCTGGAATGCTCTCAGCATACCGAAAAGCGGGTGCGAACCGGCTCGAAACCGCGCTGCCTTATTCCAGCACAACGTCCTCGCTCAGGACCTGCCCGATGGGCTTGGCAATGCACAGGTCTGCTTCGGCGTCGGCCCCGGTGGGCTGCATGTTGATCACCACCAGATGGTCGCCCCGGAAATACCGGATGAGCCCGGCCGCCGGGTACACCACCAGACTGGTGCCGCCGATGATGAGGGTGTCCGCGTGGCGGATGGCGTTCACCGCGCCGGACAGCACTTCCTCATCCAAACCTTCCTCATACAGCACCACATCCGGCTTGACGATGCCGCCGCATTTTTCGCAGCGGGGCACCCCGGTGCTGTTGGCGATGTAGTCCACATCATAAAAGGCCCCGCAGCGGGTGCAGTAGTTGCGCAGGGTGCTGCCGTGCAGCTCATACACAGTCTTGCTGCCCGCGGCCTGATGCAGCCCGTCGATGTTCTGAGTGACCACGGCCTTCAGCTTGCCCTGCTTTTCCAGCTTTGCCAGACGCAGGTGTGCGGCGTTGGGCTTGGCTCCCTTTACAATGAGCTTATCGCGGTAAAACCGGTAGAATTCCTCCGGGTTCTGTTCCCAGAAGGTGTGGCTGAGAATGGTCTCCGGCGGGTAGTCGTATTTCTGGTGATACAACCCATCCACACTGCGGAAATCCGGGATGCCGCTCTCGGTGGACACTCCCGCCCCGCCAAAAAAGACGATGCGGCTGCTCTTTGCCAGAATCTCTTCCAATGCCTGTACCATAAACGCAAACGCCCCTTTCCTCATGGCTGATTTTGTGTTAAGATACCATCAGTATAGCACATTCTGGCCAGAAAGGAAGCGTTGGTTTTTTGAACGTCTGGTACATCAACAGCATGCTGGGCACCCTGCGGCTGGAGGAAGAGGACGACGCCCTGTGCGGGGTACAGCTGTGCCCGGACGGCGTGCCGGACCTGGAGCCGCTGCCCCGCAAAGTCTGCGAGACGCCCCTGCTGCAGGAAACCGAAGAGCAGCTCAACGAATACTTTGCCGGGGCACGGCGGGAGTTCGACCTGCCGCTGGCCCCCAAAGGCACCGCCTTCCAGAAAGCGGTCTGGGCCGAGATGAACAAGATTCCCTACGGCGAGGTGCGCACCTACGGTCAGCTGGCCGCGGCCCTCGGCAAACCAAAGGCCGCCCGCGCCGTGGGCGGGGCCTGCCACTGCAACCCCATTGCCATCATCCAGCCCTGCCACCGGGTGGTGGGTGCCAACGGCTCCCTCACCGGCTACGCCTACGGGCTGGAGGTAAAGGAGTATCTGCTGGAGCTGGAGCAGGATTAAGGGCACAAAAGCCTCCCCACCACAGTGGGGAGGCTTTTTTATCGCTGATGTTCCGCAAACATCCTGCCCAGTTCCGGCAGGATGTCATGGGGCAGCATGCCGTATTCGCCGTGGACGGCGGCGGCACGGTCGGCGGCGGCACCATGCAGGTACACCGCACAGGCGGCAGCCTCATAGGCGGGCAGGCGGCAGGCCAGCAGGGCGGCGGTCATGCCCGCCAGCACGTCCCCGCTGCCGCCACGGGAAAGGCCGGGGTTGCCGGTGGGGTTCACGCACACCCGGCCGTCCGGAGCCGCTACCACCGTGCGGGCACCTTTGAGCACCACCACGGCGTTCCACGCCTGCGCATACCGCAGGGCCGTGCCCTCCCGGTCGGCGTTGATCTGCGATGCAGACAGGCCGGTGAGCCGGGCCATCTCGCCGGGGTGGGGCGTGACGATCAGCTCCCCCGCCGGGTGCGGGAAAGCTGCCCCTTCTGCCAGCAGCCGGGCTGCGGCGTTCAGGCCGTCGGCGTCCAGCACGGCACTGCCCGCAAAACCGGGCAAAAGCTGCTGCACAAGGGCCTGTGTCTCGGCGGCGCGGGCCGCACTCTGAGCGGTGCCGCCAAGGCCGGGGCCAAGCAGCAGAACGGTTGCTTTCTGCCGCCGGAGCAGCGGCACGTTTTCCGGGGAAATACCGCCCTCGGCCCCTGCCCTGCAGGGGCACAGGCAGCACTCCGGCAGGCGGGCTGCGGCGGCGCTCACCACCGGTTCCACACTGGCAAGGGTCACGATGCCCGCCCCGGTGCGCAATGCGCCCTCTGCGGCCAGCAGTGCAGCGCCCCGGTAGAATGCGCTGCCCGCCACGGCCAGCACACTGCCAAAGGTGCCCTTATGGCTGTCCCTCGGGCGGCGGGGGATATTCTGCCAGACAAATTCTTCGGTAATTTCAACAGCCATCATTCCACCTCCGGCCATACGATTTGAAATGCCCTCCGTTTCACTCTGGGCATTCTCAGCGGAAAAATTATTTTTTACCGCAACGAGAGCAGCCTGCGGGCTGCTCTCATTGCTTTTTCACGGGTGGGTCGTAACGGAAAATTGCAGCATCACGCTTCCCCCTGCACCAGGGCACGGATCTGCTTTTCCACGTTCTGCACTTCTTCGTGGAACATGCGGGCGGAAACGCGCAGGGCACCGTGGCCTAGGATGATGATCTGCTCCATGCCGTCGGAGGTGGCCACCCGGACACGGCGGTTCCGGCCGATCTCATGGGTGACCCGCTCGATGAACATGTCCGCCGTTTCGGCCTCCTTGGTGTAGACCACATGGATATTGTGGTACTGCTCAATGCTGCCGGGGCTGCCGGGCACCCGGTAGGCATCGAACACCAGGATGAGCACGCACTTCTGGAAGCCCTGATAGTTGCACAAGATGTCCATCAGCTTGTGGCGGGCGGCGTCCAGGCTCTCTTTGGAAAGGGCGTTCAGCTCGTCCCACGCAAAGATGATGTTGTAGCCGTCCACCAGCAGGTATTCCGGCGCAATCTCCCACTGCTCGGCGGCAAAGTCGGGGCGCTCCCGCTTCTGCACCGGGCGGAAGGCTGCCAGCGGGTCCCGCTTGATGGGGCCGTAGGTGCGCTCGAAAATTTTGAGCAGCTCGGCGTCCTCTTCCAGCGTGGCACGGTAGGCCATGGCCCGACGCTGAGGCACAGCCGCTTCCTGCTCCGGGCGGGTGCTTTTGCCCCAGCCGCTGTCCACATGCATGTGGCTGCGCACCTGATCCCAGGGCACCACAAAACCGGCTCCGTGGGCGCAGAACACTGAATCTGCCGGGTTGTCGAGATCGTGCTCCGGCTCATAGCCGATGGCCGCGATCACCTCCTGCGCGTTGTGGCAGGGGCGGTAGCCGTCCAGTGTCAGGCTCAGATGGCCCCGGCCGCGGGTGTAGCTCACCACTTCCATGGGGTAGCTGCGCATGGTGGACACCGGTGCAAACCCGGTGAGCACCGCCGTCTCCTCCCCGCTTTCCGGCGGGTCAAAGGTGCCCTCCATGCGCTGGATATCGCTCATGGCGCGGCCGATGTTCTCGGCGGGCACCTCCAGCCGAAAAGCATACCACGGCTCCAGCAGCTGGCTTTTGGCCAGCATCAGGCCCTGCCGTACTGCGCGGTAGGTGGCCTGCCGGAAGTCGCCGCCCTCGGTGTGCTTGAGGTGGGCCCGGCCCGCAATGAGGGTGATCTTCACATCGGTGAGGGGCGACCCGGTCAGCACGCCAAGGTGCTGTTTTTCTTCCAGATGGGTCAGCACCAGCCGCTGCCAGTTTTTGTCCAGCACCTCTTCCCGGCAGTCGGCGGCAAACTGCATGCCGCTGCCGCGGGGCAGGGGTTCCAGCTTCAGGTGCACTTCCGCGTAATGGCGCAGCGGCTCATAGTGGCCCACGCCCTCCATGGGCTCGGTGATGGTCTCCTTGTACAGGATGCCGCCGGGGCCGAACTCCACTTCCAGCCCAAACCGCTCGGCCAGCAGGCTGCGCAGCACCTCCAGCTGGATCTCGCCCATCAGCTGGACATGGATCTCGCCCAGCGTCTCGTTCCACACCACATGGAGCTGGGGTTCCTCTTCTTCCAGCCGGTACAGCTTGCCCAGTGCCGCATGCACGTCAGCCCCCTCCGGCAGCAGCACCTGATAGCTCAGCACCGGTTCCAGCACCGGCAGGTCGCTGTCCCGCTCTGCGCCCAGTCCCTCGCCGGGGCGGGCCTTGGTCAGGCCGGTCACGGCACACACCTGCCCGGGACCGATGGCCTCTGTCAGTGTGTATTTGGCACCGGAATACAGCCGCAGCTGGTTGGCTTTTTCGGCCCAGGGCTCGCCGTCCGCTTCGCCGGTAAGCTGGGCTTTCACCTTCAGTTCCCCGCCGGTGACCCGCAGCCAGGTCAGACGCGCGCCCTGCTCGTCCTGCGACACCTTGAACACCTTGGCGCCAAAGGCTTCCAGTGCCGGAGCCGGGCGGGTGTAACGGTCCAGCCCGTCCAGCAGGGCATCCACACCCTCCAGCTTGAGGGCCGTCCCGAACCAGCACGGGAACACATGCCGCCGCGCAATGGCAGGGATGAGGTCGGCGTCCTGCAGCTGTCCGGCATCCAGCATCCGGTTCATCAGGTTTTCGTCGCACAGGGCCAGCGCCTCGTCCCGGTCGGCCTGTTCTGCCCCGAAATCCACAAAGCCCTCGCCCAAGCGCCGGTTCAGCTGGGCAAGAAGCTCCTGCCGCTCCATGCCGGGCAGGTCCATCTTGTTCACGAACACAAAAGTGGGCACATGGTAGCGCCGCAGCAGCCGCCAGAGCGTCTCGGTATGGCTCTGCACGCCATCGGTGCCGCTGACCACCAGCACCGCGTAATCCAGCACCTGCAGGGTGCGCTCCGTCTCGGTGGAAAAATCCACATGGCCCGGTGTGTCCAGCAGGGTGATGTCGGTATCACCCGCTGTGAGCAGGGCCTGTTTGGAAAAGATGGTGATGCCGCGCGCTTTTTCCAGCGCGTCGGTGTCCAGAAAGGCGTCCTTGTGATCCACCCGGCCCAGGCGGCGGGTCACACCGGCGCGGTAGAGCATGGCTTCCGACAGGGTGGTCTTGCCGGAGTCCACATGGGCCAGAATGCCCAGTACGATTTGTTTGCGCGTTGATTCCATCCGCTCAGTCTCCCTCAATGCATATTCCTATTTATTGTATCACGGGCGGGGCAAAAAGAAAAGCGGAGCGACCGCAGCCACTCCGCTTTTTAAAAGGATTTGATTTACTCCACGATGATGCTCTTGCCAGTCATCTCTGCCGGGACAGGCAGGCCGATGTAGGGCAGCATGGTGGGTGCGATGTCGGCCAGGCAGCCGCCCTCGCGCAGCTTCACGTCGCCGCAGCCAACGGCCACGAAGGGCACCACGTTGGTGGTGTGGGCGGTGAAGGGGGTGCCGTCCGGGTTCATCATCTTTTCGGCATTGCCGTGGTCCGCAGTGATAAAGGCGCAGCCGCCGGCGTTCAGCACGGCAGAGACCACCTGGTCCACAGCAGTGTCCACAGCCTCGACGGCCTTGACGGCAGCGTCGAACACGCCGGTGTGGCCGACCATGTCGCAGTTGGCGAAGTTCAGGATGACCACGTCATACTTGCCGCTTTCAATGCGCTTGACGCATTCGGCCGCCACTTCGGGGGCGCTCATCTCCGGCTTCAGGTCGTAGGTAGCCACCTTCGGGCTGGGGATGACGCAGCGGTCCTCGCCCTCGTAGGGAGCCTCGACGCCGCCGTTGAAGAAGAAGGTGACGTGTGCGTACTTCTCGGTCTCGGCAATGCGCAGCTGGGTCTTGCCGTTCTCAGACAGGTACTGGCCCAGAACGTTCTTCAGCTCCACCGGCGGGTAAGCCACTTCGCAGTTGGGCATGGTGGCGTCGTACTCGGCCATGCAGACGTAGTGCACCTGTTTGCGGCCGCCGCGGCGCTCGAAGCCCTTGAAGTCATCGTCGCAGAAGATGCGGGTCATCTGACGGGCACGGTCAGGGCGGAAGTTCATGAAGATGACGGTGTCGCCGTCCTGCACGCGGCCGCCCTCGCAGGTGACGCAGGGCAGAACGAACTCGTCGGTCTTGTCGGCAGCGTAGGAAGCCTCGATGGCCTCGGCGGCATTGGCGGCGTGGTTGCCCTCACCGTAGACAAAGGCAGCATAGGCCTTCTCTTCACGGTCCCAGTTGTTGTCGCGGTCCATGGCGTAGTAACGACCGGAAACGCTGGCGATCTTGCCGATGCCCAGCTCGTCCAGCTTGGCCTGCAGGTCGGCCAGGAAGCGCTTGCCGTCATGGGGATCGGTGTCGCGGCCGTCGGTGATGCAGTGCAGGTAGACGTCCTTGGCACCCATGTGCTTGGCCATTTCCAGCACGCCGAACCAGTGGTCAGCGTGGCTGTGCACGCCGCCGGTGCCCACCAGGCCCATCAGATGGATGGCCTTGCCGGCGTCGATGGCAGCCTGCATGTTCTTGACCAGAACAGGGTTCTTGAGCATCTCACCGTCCTTGATGGACTTGGTGATCAGGGTCAGCTGCTGGTACACGATGCGGCCGGCACCCATGTTGGTGTGACCGACCTCGGAGTTGCCCATCTGGCCGTCGGGCAGGCCGACTGCCATGCCGGAAGCCTCAATGGTGGTCATGGGGTATTTTGCCATCAGAGCATCCAGATGGGGGGTCTTGGCGGCCACCACGGCGTTGCCGTAGGTCTCGCCCGGCACCCAGCCGAAGCCATCCATGATGCACAGAAGAACAGGTTTCTTTGCCATAAAATGAAATCTCCTTTAATTTGAACAAATAGCGCCCGGCTCAGCGCTGGATTACGGCGCAGCCGGGCGCTGGAAAGCATAATTTCGTCAGCCCTTAGCCCTTGGTGGCTGCGTTGACGATGACTGCAAAGTCAGGAGCCTTCAGGGATGCGCCGCCGATCAGGCCGCCGTCCACGTCCTTCTTGCTCAGCAGCTCTTCGCAGTTCTTGGCGTTCATGCTGCCGCCGTACTGGATGGTGGTAGCCTCAGCCACAGCCTCACCATACACCTCGCCGATGACCTTGCGGATCTGGCCGCAGACTTCCTCAGCCTGGTCCGCAGTAGCGGTCTTGCCGGTGCCGATGGCCCAGATGGGCTCGTAAGCGATGACCACGTTGGCCATCTGCTCAGCGGTCACGTCACGCAGAGCGATCTTGGTCTGCATGCGCACCAGCTCCTCGGTCACGCCCTCTTCGCGCTGCTGCAGGCTCTCGCCCACGCAGATGATGACCTTCAGGCCAGCGTTCAGGGCTGCCAGAGCGCGCTTGTTAACGGTCTGGTCGGTCTCTGCGAAATACTGACGGCGCTCGGAGTGGCCCACGATGACATACTCCACGCCCAGATCCACCAGCATGTCGGCGCTGATCTCACCAGTGAAAGCACCGGACTTCTCGAAGTGGACATTCTCGGCACCCACATGGATGTTGGTGCCCTTGGTCTTTTCCACAGCGGTGACCAGGTCGGTGTAGGGGGTGCAGATGACGACCTCGCAGCCTGCGTCCTGCACGGCGGGCACCAGCTCGTCCACCAGAACAGCAGCCTCGGAGGCGGTCTTGTTCATCTTCCAGTTGCCTGCAATAATAGCCTTGCGCTTTGCCTTATCCATGATACTCTATCTCCTTTATTTACCTTCTGCAAACAAAAAGGTGCGGCGGCGTTGCAGCCGCCGCACCCATCCTGATGCCGGAAAAAATTATGCGTTCTGAATGACTGCGATGCCGGGCAGCTCCTTGCCCTCCAGATACTCCAGAGAAGCGCCGCCGCCGGTGGAGATGTGGGTCATCTTGTCGCCCAGACCCATCTGCTGCACAGCTGCTGCGCTGTCGCCGCCGCCGATGACGGTGGTAGCGTCGCTCTCAGCCATAGCCTTGGCAACAGCCAGAGTGCCGGCTGCCAGAGTGGGGTTCTCGAACACGCCCATGGGTCCGTTCCACACCACGGTCTTGGATGCCTTGACAGCATCAGCAAACAGCTTCATGGTCTCAGGGCCGATGTCGCAGCCTTCCATGTCAGCAGGAATAGCGGTGACAGGCACCACGGTAACGTCCACAGGAGCGTCGATGGGATCGGGGAAGTCCTTGATGCAGGCAGCATCGACGGGCAGCAGCAGCTTAACGCCCTTCTCCTGAGCCTTGGCCATCATCTCCTTGCAGTAGTCCAGCTTGGAGTCATCGCACAGGCTCTTGCCCACTTCGTAGCCCTGAGCCTTGACGAAGGTGTAAGCCATGCCGCCGCCGATGATCAGGGTATCGACCTTCTCCAGCAGGTTGGAGATGACGTTCAGCTTGTCAGCGACCTTTGCGCCGCCCAGGATGGCGGTGAAGGGACGGACGGGATCGTTCACGGCGTTGCCCAGATACTTGATCTCCTTCTCCATCAGGTAGCCGACAGCGGTGTCCTTGATGTAGTCGGTGACGCCTGCGGTGGAGCAGTGTGCACGGTGGCAGCTGCCGAATGCATCGTCAACGTATGCATCAGCCAGAGAAGCCAGCTCCTGGCTGAACTCGGGCATGTTCTTGGTCTCTTCCTTGCGGAAACGGGTGTTCTGCAGCAGAACGACGTCGCCGTTGTTCATGGCAGCCACAGCAGCCTTTGCGTTGTCGCCCACGACGGTGTCGTCGTCCGCAAACACAACGGTCTTGCCCAGCTTTGCGCTCAGAGCCACAGCAACGGGTGCCAGGCTGAACTTTGCCTCGGGGCCGTTCTTGGGTTTGCCCAGGTGGCTGCACAGGATGACCTTAGCACCATCGTTGACCAGCTTCTGGATGGTGGGCAGAGCCGCATTGATGCGGTTCTCGTTGGTGATCACGCCGTCCTTCATCGGGACATTGAAATCGCAGCGGACAAGGACCTTCTTGCCGCAGTAATTCTGATCGTCGATCGTTTTCTTACCTAAACCCATGGTAACAAACTCCTCTCAAATTCTTTTCGTTCGGAATCGAATTTTGCTCTTCATCGGGGGCCGCGCACTGCGAACTTCCCCGTACATCCTTATTATAAACAAAAAGCGTGTGTATTGCAAGGACGGGGGATGGATAATTTATTAACAAACATTTGTTGCAGAAGCAAAGAAATGTGGTGATTTTGCCGGAACGCACCAAAAAACGCCGTTTTTTCTGAAAAGGACCCGCCGCAGGGAGTGTTTGCCCCCGCAGCGGGTCCTGTCCATTCAGGATATTTTCCGGAACTTCTGCTTCGCTTTTTCCAGATATTCCAGCACCAGCGGATTTTTCATGCCCAGCAGGATGACCGCGTATGCAGCCACTGAGCCCAGCACTGCCGCCAGAATGGAGACGAGATTGGGCAGAGCCAGTGCCTTGACCCCGGTACAGACAAGAACGATGCCCGCACAGCCGCAGAGCACCGAGCCAACGGTGCGCCGGTCAGCAGAGACCGCGACCAGGCCCTTGGAGCACCGGATACAGAGTATCATGGAGCACAGCTCTGCCAGCAGGGTGGTAAAGGCCGCCGCATTCTCCCGGAACCGCGGGATGAGCAGGATGTTCAGCCCCACGTTCAGCAGACCGCTGACCAGCGTGATCCAGAACAGTTCCTTTTCTCTTCCGCAGGGCAGAAGCGCGCAGGAATTGTACAGCCAGCCAAACAGACAGACGATCAGGGCAAGGCTCAGGATCTGCAGGGGCATCACCGCATCCAGATAGCTTTCCCCGGAAATAAAGAGGACGACCGCCCGGCTGAGGGCAAACAGTCCCACCACAGCCGGAGCCACCACCACGATGAGCGCATTGAAGATATTGTTGAACAGCTTGTTGAAGTTTGCCTTGTCCCCCACGCCCGCATAATGGGACAGCCGCGGGATAGACACCACCAGCACCGCCGAAAGCAGGTTCTTTACAATGCCATAGATCTTACCCGCCACCGAGTAAATACCCACATTGTAATCTGTTCCCAGAATGCCCAGAATCGTGGTATCCGAACTGACATAAAGGGTCGTTGCCAGCGTGGATGCAAAGATGATGAGGATGGGCTTGAGGTGCTTTTTCCAGTCGATCTTTCTTGTCAGCCGGATGGTGCAGTACCGCCGGGCCCGGAAAAAATTGAGCACATTGGCACCTACCGCCGCAAACACCGTGATTCCTGCATAGATGCAGTAGTCATCCCGGGTCTTGACGAAGGCAAACAGCATGAAAATGGACAGCACCTGAAACAGCAGGCCCCGGATGGTGATATAGGTATACTCCTCAAAGATCGTGAACACCCATTCGGTGCCGATGGTCGTAAAGAAGATTTGTAAACTCAGCACCAGCATCAGGTCGGTATAGGCATGGAGCTTTGTCCAGAAAAGCATCGTCACCGCCAATGCCGCATAGGTCAGGGCCGTGGAGATCATATTGATGGAGAACATCTCCGATGCAAAAGCCGACAGCTTTTCCCGGTCGTTCACATAGCGGGAGCCCTCACGCACCGCATAGGAGGAGATGCCAAGGCCCGCAAACAGCAGAAAATACCCGCAGACGGAGCTTGCAAAGTTCACTTTGCCCAGGTTTTCCACCTGAAGAACATTGGAAGCGTAGGGGAATGTAATGAGCGGGAAGATAATATTCATCAGTGTCTTGAATGCGCTCATCGCTGCATTCAGACTGAGGGACTTTTTCATTCAGATCTCCACTTCGTAAGTTTTTCTGGCCTGTTTCTTTTTCAGCCAGCTGTTCCAGAGCAGATACGAATACAGCGTTTTTATAAAATACCGATACTGCCCTGCACGAAACCAGCCTGCCAGAAGGGGGCCGGCATTTCTCTTAAACTCCCGTTCCGCTTCGGCACACGCCTGCTCCATAAAAACATCATCCTTGCAGTATTTTACCACAAATTCTCTGCACCGCAACGCATATCCGGCCCGTGCAGACCGGTACACGAACGGTTCATCTGCAAACACTTTGCAGATACGCTGCCATGCCTTCAGCTCTGTCAGTTTTCCTGCCGAGTAATGCCCGCTCGTCACCGAGTCATCGTTGACATAGTAATAGTAAAGTGCCTTGTCGATGCAGGCAATTTTTTCTGCCTTTCGGATACATTTCGCAAGAAACAGCGTATCCTCACCAATTTTTAAGTCAGTATCAAACGCAACGTCTTGCGTGACCGCGCGGCGGTAAACTGCTCCCCAGCACACTGTATGTGCCTTCCGGCTGTTCCAGTCATATCGTCTGACCGGCATAACACTGATTTTCTCCGTCTCATCGCTCTTCGTCTGCGTTCGTCCGGTCGTGCCCAGAAGATCCAGACCGTAGCAATAAGCAATCTCCGCACCGGTCTCATCCAGCACTCTTTTAAGCCGTTCTATGCACTCGGCGTGGAGTGAATCATCCGGATCAGCAAAAGAAATCAGCGTGCCTGTACTTTTTTCCAATCCAAGATTGCGTGCAGAAGAAACACCACCGTTTGGCTTGTGGTATATCTTGATCCGCGGATCTTTTTCTGCATAGTGCTGGCAGATGGCAAGGGAGTTGTCTGTTGACCCATCATCCACCAGAATGATCTCCAGATCCCGATAGGTCTGACCGAGGATGCTGTCCAGACATTTTTCCAGATACTTTTCTTTGTTATAGATCGGCACAATGATACTGACGGTATCGTTCAGCACAAATTCTCCTCCCTTATTTTGCCGCCGGGCCGTTTTTCAGCAGGAACAGTTTTGCATACAGCCTCCGGCTGCATCTGAGCAGCTGATACTTCCGCTGGCTGCTGGTGCAGAGCAGCTTTGCCGCCGCCGGGTCACACTCCTGCAGAAAGGCCTCCATTTTTGCGCAGCGCTCCGTATCCTGCATCAGATACGGATAGCAGTGCTCCACCACGCTCAGCATGGCGGCATCATTCTCCGGCATTCCCGGGTATGCTTCCCGGATGGCCCGATATTTCTGATAGCCCATATCCAACTTATCCTCGTAGAACTTCATGTTCCTGCGGTGAAGGATGCTGTCCGGGCGCTGATAGTAATAATACAGCGGCACCGGGCGGTACGCAACCTTGCTGCACTGCTGAAAAATGCGGTATGTCGTGCCCTGATCTTCCATCATCCGACCCAGTGGATAGCGGACATCCCGGAACAGCTCCCGCTTGTAGAGCTTGTTCCAGGCAAAATCCCCCAGCTCATCCGAGACAAGGGTGTTGCGGATGGCCTCCCGGCCTGTCATACACTGCACCGGTACAGTGAGTTCTGCCGGGGCAAGCTCTTCCTCCCGTTCAAACGTTCGGAAGCCCACCACAGCCACGTCCGCATCCTGTTCCTGCAGGTCACGGCAGAGCGTTTCCAGCATCCGGCTGTCCAGAAAGTCATCACTGTCCACAAAGCAGAGATACGTTCCCTGTGCCCGTTCGAGCCCCGCGTTGCGCGCTGCAGAGAGTCCCCCGTTTTTCTGGTGGACTGCTGTTACACGTTCTTCCTGTGCGGCATATTCGTCGCAGATGGCTCCGCTGGCATCAGTGGAACCATCGTCCACCAGCAGGACCTCAAGATTCCGATAGGTCTGGTGCAGGATGCTGTCCACGCAGCGGCGAAGATATCGCTCCACATTGTAGACCGGGACAATGACACTGATCAGCTCTGTCTCCATGTTCTGTTCCCTCAGAAGAATGTTTCTCTGCCGATGTGGAGGATCTCCGAGGTGTACGGACAAATGGCATTGTTGCCCTGAATATACGCCTGATAGATCCAGATGATGACCAGCATTCCCCACATGGCAGCCTTCAGCAGCTTGCGCAGACGCTCATCCTCCACGCACTTGACCACACGGCCAATGGCGAGATAACGGAAGAACGCAAAATACAGGCAGATGCGGTAGAGCGGCACATTGATGTTGCGCAGCTGGGCCGTTGCCATCTCGATCAGGATCATCACGATCCAGAAATCGGCATCCGAGCGGGTAAAGCGGCGATGGCCCTCCCCTTCCTCTTTTGCGTACCAGCGGTACAGCACAATGGGCAGGATCAGGAACGGCAGACGCACAATGATGGGATTCAGCGTGAAGCCGCCCGCATTGGCATCATAATAATATCCGTAAAGTCGATCAATGAAGTCCACATTCAGAGCCAGCCTGACCACAGACTTGCTGAAGAAGGCAAGGTAGACCGAAAATGCCGCCAGGCCACCCTTGACCCACCAGTTGTCGAAATGCTGAAGCAGGATATAGATCAGCAGCGCGCCAAACGAGATAAAGGTGGCATTGTGGAACAGACAGGAGACCGCCAGCAATAGGACAGCCCAGTGATACTTTTTCTTCCACGCAAAGCTGAACGCCAGAAATGCCACACCCAGCGCCACAGACTGCCGCTCGGCATTATAAGTATCGCCATAATACAGGCAGAGGTAAGCCAGCCAGCCATAGGGCACAGAGACATACTCCTTATACTGCACCAGCCCGATCATAAACAGGCCGCAGGCCAGCAGGTCTACCATAAAGTAGAGCCAGTGGACATCACCAAAAACATGGGCCGCCAGATAGACCAGCGACATAAACAGCGGCTCTGTTTTGTGCCGCTGCCGGATGCAGGCCAGCAAACCATCCTGCAGCTTTGCATCCGCCACCCATCCCTCATACACCACGCTGTCCGTGCCAATGGACGGGTCCCGCAAGCCTGCCAATACCGCCATCACCAGCACCGCCAGCGCCAGGCAGAGATAAAAGCCCTTCTCGTTGTTTTTCTTCGTCCGCAGGTGCTCACCATAGGCGGCAATGCCCACAGAAACCGCAAAAGCCCCCAGATAAATCAGCATCGAAGCTCTCCTTTTTTCATCACACAGCGTGGTTGTTTTTCATTTCGGCCAGAGTATAGATTAGATAAAAGAGTCCTCTGCCCTTCATCAGGGTCTCTACCTTGATGCGGTCTGCCCTTTTGGCCCAGGACCTCCGGGTCAGATCCCGGTGTTCCCGGACAAAGCGAAGGATCCGCTCCTGGGCCTCCGGGTAGCAGTCAAAGCCGCTGTTGAGGATTCGTTTCAGGGTTTTCAGGTAAGTGACCAACTGCAGATACTCCGCTTCTTCCCGAACCTCAGGCATAGTTCGGGACAGATGCCGAGTGACATCCTGAGCAATGTCCAGGAGCACCAGATTTTTCTCTTGGATGGGCTCGTGCATAATGGATCCGCCCCGCATCCGGTAATAATACAGGGGCTCATAGTCCGCTACCACCGTCCTGCATCCCTGCATGACCTTGTAGATCACAGCGTAATCCTCATAGAGCATCCCCTTTGGGAAACGCAGCTCCGCCCACAGCTCCCTGCGAAACAATTTCGCACATGCCGTGTGGCCGATTTTCCCTTTTCGCAGAAGCATCCCACGGATGGCATCCTGCACCGTGAGTATCTCTGTTCCACCGACCGTTCCGGTCTGCCGCCGGGGTTCTGTCTCAAATTGCAGCAACTGCCCCATGGCCACATCTGCCCTGTGCTGCTCACAAAGGCCCACCAGTTTTTCCAGCGCATTCTCTGGCAGCAGATCATCACTGTCCAGAAAGCAGAAATATTCTCCCCGGGCATGATGCATTCCGTGGTTTCTGGCATCAGACAGCCCCCCATTGGGCTTATGGAACACCCGGATGCGGCCATCTTCCACAGCCAGTTCATCACAAAGTTCCCCGCTGCCATCGGTGGAGCCGTCATCTACCAAAAGCAGCTCCCAGTTCTGGTAACTCTGCGCCTGCACGCTCTGCACACAGTCCCGCAGATACGGATAAACATTATAGACCGGCACAATGACCGATACAAGCGGTGTTCTTTCCTCCAACCGGATCCCTCCACTTTACTTTTTTCCACGCCACTGCGTCTTTTCATAGACTCGTCTGGTCATGGCATAGCCGCTGTAGGAAAGTGCCGCCGCCAGCCGGGCCTTTTTGCGGGCCTGCGGATCCAGCAGAACGTTCCTGCGGTATTTTTTCACTTCCTGCCAGAGGGCCTTCTCTATTTTTTCATGCTGCCTGTCCTGGATCTGGAACAGGATGTTGCAGACATTGCTCAGATAGCGGCACTCTGCCGCACGGCTCAGCCGGGGAAAATCACGCTTCACATTTTCCATCAGCGCATGGCAGTGCCGCACGCTGTCCAGCTTTCCGGGGTTGAAGGCCATATTCTGGATACTGCTGTCCCGCTGGAAATAGTAGTAATCCCGGTTTGCGATATGTGCCGCCTTATGGGCACGCTTTGTCACCTCGTAGGCGACCGGGATATCCTCATAGAGCTTGCCCACCGGGTAGCGCACGCCCTCAAACAGTGCACGCTTATAGAGCTTGGTGGGGGTGGTCACCTCCATGCCCTCCTGATACAGGATGCGGCGCAGGCATTCCTCCCGGCTCAGGATCTCGAATGCTTCCAGACGCTCTGTGGGCACGGACTGCACCGGCTGGCCCTCGAACACCTCTTCAAAACAGCTGGCTGAAAAATCCGCTCCTGCCTGCTCCAGAGCCCGGTACAGGTTCTCGATGTAATAAGGTGACACCCAGTCATCGCCATCCACAAAAGAGAGATATTCCCCCTTTGCTGTGTCCACACCAGCGTTGCGGGCATCGGACAGACCACCATTTTTCTTGTGGAGCACCCGCACCCGGGCATCCTGTGCAGCATATTCATCGCAGAGGGCCTCGCTGCCATCGGTGGAGCCATCGTCCACCAGCAGCAGTTCAGTGTTCTGATAGCTCTGCCCCAGCAAGCTGTCCACACAGCGGTTCAGATATGGCTTTACATTATAAACAGGAACAATGATGCTTACCAAAGGGTCCATCTTATCTCCTCATTTCAGCAGGTCGAAGTAAAATTCTTCCAGCTTCTTCGCCTCGGTGACGATATCAAAGCCGCCTGCCCGCATCTCAGCAGAGGTGTCCCGCCGACGGGCATCTTCTGCAGCCCGGATCGCCGCATCTGCCCAGACTGCCGGGCTTTCCTGCAAGCTCAGGTACTGCATCTCGGGCAGGACCTGAGCCTCCTGCGGCACCTCTGTGGAACAGATGACCGGCAATGCCGCCGCTTGTGCTTCGATCAGCACGATCCCAAGCCCCTCATACCGCGAGGGCAGAACAAAGGCATCCATGGCCTGATAGAACTTTGCGGGATCGCTCTGGCGGCCCAGAAAGCGGACATTCTCCTGCAGCCCCAGCGCCTCCGCTTTCCGGCGGGCAGCGGCCTCGTTTTCCCCTTCTCCAATCAGCAGTAAAACGGCATCCGGCCGTTGCTTGCAGACCTCCGCCATTACATCCAGCAGAAATTCGTGATTCTTGGCATAGCAGAACCGCCCGACATGGCCCAGCACCAGTTCATCCCCCAGGCCAAGCTCCTGCCGGACGGCTTTCCGTTTGGAGGCATCATAAGTAAAGCGGTCGAGCTCAATGGCATTGTTGAACACCCGGAAGGGCTTTTCACCATAAAGCCAGCTGCCTGCCGTTCTGGAGCAGGCACAGAGCCGGGTGGGATACACTGCAGCAAAGGGACGGAGCAGGTACTTCATCACATTTTTTGCCCCTTCTCCCCTGCCCACCGTAGAATGGTTATGTGCGATCCGGTTGGGCACCCCTGCACGCTTTGCCCCCCAGAGGGAAAGCACGCTCAGGGTGTTCATGTGGGAGTGAACGATCTGGTATTCGTTCTGACGGAACAGCCGCCCGATCTCCCGTTCATACTGCGGCAGGTGGGTATATTTTGGCACCACATACACCCGGCCGCCCAGCCGTTCGATCTCTTCCCGCTGGGGCAGGGTCGAGCCTTCCAGCGCGAAAAAATCAAACTGAACTCTGGAACGGTCCATGTGGCGGTAGTAGTTCATCACCACCATCTCCACACCGCCGTAGTTCATATCTGTCATCATCTGGGCCACACGGATGGGCTGTGTGTTCTGCTCCATGGTCATACCAGCTCCTTGCGGTCACAATCCTCGAACCAGTCCCGGAAGCTCTCCTCCAGCGTATAGTGGAACTTGTAATCGGTGGCGGCCAGCTTCCTGCCGCAGACATTGGTGGATACCATCAGCTTCCGGACACGGGCGGGATGGATGCCCACCTTTTTGCCCCCGATGGGTCCCAAAATGCCCGCCGCAAACAGCAGCAGACCGGCGGGCACCAACGGCACATGGCGGTGCAGGCCGGTCGCCTTCTGCATTGCATCGCAGATCTCTTCAATGGTATAGGCCGGCTCGTAGGTACAGTTATAGATCTCTGCTCCGGGGAAAGAATGATCCAGCATCCGGTACTTGAAGAAGCGCACCAGCTCCTTGACATAGATGCACGCCTTAATGGTGTCCTTCCGGCCGGCATAGAAAAAGTAGCCCTTCTTCTGCCCCCTGTACAGGCGGGTCATGTTGCCGTGCTCCCCTTTGCCATAAACGATGCCTGGCCGCACGATAGTCAGCTCCCGGGCCGGATCACGGGCCTGCCAGATCTGGTGGATCTTTTCTGCCACCAGCTTGCTGATCCCATACGGCGTGTTGGGCGTTGGCAGAGTCTCCTCCGTCTTGAGGTCCTCAGACGCGCCATAGGGTGCAATGGAGCTGGTGAACAGGATCTTCCGGATGCCGTATTTTTCCGCAAATGCGGTCACATTTTCCGCACCCCGGATATTTGTTTCAAAATAGGCTTCTTCCGGGTGGCCGGGGGTGCGGTGGACCGCTGCCAGATCAAAGATCACATCCTCCGGAGTCGGAACGAACTCAAAATCGATGGGCTTGCGCACATCCAGCCGGATATACTGCACCCCATCGTTCTTTTCCACAACGCCCGGCACCACGCCCTCTTCCCCGGGCATAACAAGATCCAGGTCGTAGATCACGTCGCCGGGTCTGACGCACTCCTTCAGCAGCAAATGAATGAGATGGGTGCCGATAAAACCAGATCCACCAAAAAGGATATAATTCATTTTGCCCCTTTCCGGTCAAACACAACGCCCACCGTCCTGAACAGCAGGTAGATATCCATCCAGATGGACCAGTTGTCGATGTACTGGACATCCAGCTTGACCACTTCTTCAAAATCATCAATATCGCTGCGGCCGCTTACCTGCCACAGGCCGGTAATTCCCGGCTTCATGGAAAGGCGGCGCTTGTGATGGCTCTCGTACTGCCGGTACTCATCCAGCGTGGGCGGACGGGTACCCACCAGGCTCATGGAGCCCCGCACAACGTCAAAAAACTGCGGCAGCTCATCGATGCTGGTGCGCCGGATAAAGCGCCCCACCCGGGTGATCCGGGGATCATCTTCCATCTTGAACATCAGGCCGCTCATTTCGTTCTGGGCCATCAGTTCCTTTTTGCGTGCTTCCGCATCCACATACATGCTGCGCAGCTTGTGGATGTAGAACACCCGCCCATTCCGGCCCACCCGGCGCTGCTTGAAGATCAGCGGGCCGGGGCTTTCCAGCTTGAGCGGGATGGCCACCAACGCAATGATGGGGATGCTGATGATGCACCCCACGATGCCGCCCACGATATCCATGGTCCGCTTCAGCACCTGATCCCGCAGCTTGAGTTCCACCGTGCCCATCGTCACAACATTGCCGCCCGCACAGCGGCTCAGTTCCCGGCTGATGCGCACTGCACTGGTCTCATCGCAGCAGGCTTTTTCGATCCGATCCAGCACCGGCAGGCGAAAATGGACCGTCAGACCCATGCTCTCCATCTCCTCGAGATAGGGCAGCATGTTCTCCTCACTCTCCTGCGCCACATCCAGATACACTTCATCCAGCGCTGCCTGCCGCAGCCAGTCCATGAAATTATCGAAGTTCGCCTCGATCTTCACCCCATCGATCTCAGTGTGAAGCTGCTCCGGGGCAGCTTCCAGAATGGCAAGGCCGGTCACACGCTTGGACCAGTCTTTTTTCAGTTCTTCCAGAATGGGGCTTGCGTTCTCCTGCGTGGTCACCACCCCCACAAGGCTCTGAATCCCCTTGGTATAACGGGAGCGCACCAGCATCTTTTTGAGGACAGCATGAGCGCCCGTCATCACAAAGACATCGATGACGGGCACAAACACCAGAAAATAGCGGGAGTGCAGCATGGGAGCCTTGGTCAGCGCCAGACAGGCCGCATCAATGAGGGTCAGCAAAAAATTGAACCGCACCGCAATCTCAACTTCACGGATCGGAGTGCGGTTCACGATATTCTCGCTCTGATCAAATGTAAAAAAGGTCAGAATATAGGCCAGCAGCAACAAGAAACAGGCCTCTACCAGATCGTCCAGCTGGAAGTCTCCCATCTTGTGCAGAACACCTGCGGTCAGCCCCCACGCCAGCCCAATGCTGAGAACCAGAGAGAGCAGATCAATCAGAAACAGGTATCCATACTGCAGTTTTTCACGTTTCGTAATCATACTGTTTCGTTGTCTCCATTTATTTTTACCATTTTATCATATCGGGAGAAGGGTTGCAATAGATGGAGATCGAATGCGTGCTGCTTTTGTCGGATCACTACAAATGGATCGTGCCATTTCACAAAAGCGCCTTATCGCACCCAAAATGGTCAGCAAAAAGCGCCCTTTCTCTCGCATCACACAAGAGAAAGGGCGCAGTCAAGCTTTATTCAGCTCGGAAAGAACTTCGATCAGCAGTTCTCAGCGAAGTACTTAATGGTACGGACCATCTGAGAGGTGTAGGAGTTCTCGTTGTCGTACCAAGACACGACCTGAACCCGATAGGTGTCGTCGCAGCTACGCTGAATTTTTGCACTTTTCCAAGTAGTTCTTCACAGTTTCGTAACAACAGTTACAGTACTAGAACATATCGTTGTCGTACCAAAACCGGTTTGTTCGTACCAAAATTATATCACGTTTCAGCGTCATTTGCAAGGATTTGATTCGTTTCGCTTCTGACCTGCATTTTTAATTCTAACGCATATTTTTACAGCATTCCACGGTTCGAGCGCCTGAAACCTAGGGCTTCCGTCGGGGCGGCAGCTCTCCCAGGCACTCTCCTCAGAAGCGCTATGACAGCTAGATTGCCAACATGTTCCTGCTGATTAACTGAAATTTCTCCGGACGTGATTTTGAGCCATGGTGTGGGAAATGTAGTCATTTATGTTCGATATAGAACAATTCTATTCATTCCGGGTCACATCAATTACCATTTATATAAGAGAACCGTGTGAACTGCCAGAGCTATAACTCTACGCTCCGACTGATCCACACGGCTCTAAAATATTTATTTCAGCTTTGCGAGGATCTCATCTGCCGTCATACCGGATGCCAGCAACTTTTTCAGCACAGCTTCGGCTTCAGCTTTCTTTGCCGATTCCGCTGCTTTGGTTTCAGCATCCTTTTTCTTACTCTCCAGCTTCACCAGTTCTTTGTCCAGTTTGTTGAGCGAGGCCTTCTTGGTTTTCAGGTCTGCTTTCAGAGCATCAATGTTCTCAGTGATAGATGCAATTTCAGCGGCAGCGGCTTCCTTTGCAGCCTGCTTTTCAGCGATCTGTGCAGCAAAGTCAATGGTTGTTTTTACGGTCTTGAGTTTATTCTTGCTTCCTTTGGGACGGGGCATAAGGGACACCTCCAATGTTTTTTGATGGCTTCAGTATAACATTCGTCTTTTATGTTCGCAAGAGGTGCATTCTGTAGAATAAAAATATAATTTGATTCAAGCAATGTGAAGGGGATGCTCAACTGCACCCGGCAAAAATTAATATTTGTTTATATCTTCTACTTCTGCTTTTGACACACTTTAGTAGGTTTGCTGCGTAGATATTTCTGTCAACTACTGCGTTAGAAATTTTCAAGTCGCTTCAGCTTTGCAAGGATCTCATCCGCGCTCACGCCGCTTGCCGGCATTTTCTCAATTTTCCTTTCACAGGGATAACGATCTTATCTTATACAACAGATCCACTGAACGAATTTTGAACATTTATTAAACCAATCTGAGGCTGGAGACTCAACTCTTTTATAATTGATATTTCTCTTTTCCTGTTTAGTTCATCGTTTCCCTTTGCCGTCAAAATATGTCCCGATATGCCTGCATCCGGCTCCACTTTTTTTATATATCCCGCACTCTCGAGTTCTTCTATGCATGCATTAAACTTTTCTTTGGATATGCCTAATATATGCTCATCAATAAACCGTTCTCTCTGAATTGTTCGCAAGAGTGCCCTGTAATAATCCAAACTGCCGTCGATACGTTTGCGCGGAATATAAGGCTTTTCAATATCGGGTAACAGCAGCGTCTCGCCATCTACACACATGCCAGTAATGTATCTTTTATAAACATAAGACAAAACCGTATTTTTGCTGCAGCTCCACTTCTTTGCCGCCTCATCAATAGTAATCATCTGAAGCCCTCTAGTATCAATTCAAATCTAATAATTTCAACTTATATTCTAGCCACAGAATCTCACTGTGTTGTCTTTTATGCCTTGATTCCCTGATACTCCTGCTGAACCTGCTGATAGCTTTCCAGATTGCCAATGTCATACCGCTTGCCCGGCATCTCCATAGCATGCACATCCGCTACCGTGCACAGCCATGCAATAAAGCTGCCCGGAGCATCGGTACCACACTTCTTCTGTGCAATTGCATCTTTGACCTTTCTGGCATCTGCCCGAGTGTACACATAGAAGGGAGGGCAGCACCAGTGGCTCTTGGGCTGGGCAGGCTTTTCTTCCATGGAAAGGATCTTGTCCTGATCGTCGAGCTCCACCACACCGCACTTTATGAGCTTCTTTTCCTCTGGTTCATAATAGCGCATTATGCAGGAAGTCTTCTTTTGATTGGCATATGCCACAAATTTGGAAAGAGAGAAATCCAGTACATTGTCTCCGGCAATCACCAATAGATCATCGTCCAGCCCCAGCTGGTCAATGGCAAACTGCACGTCACAGACAGCTCCTAACCGGGTCTCGTTGCTGCTGGTTCCATCGTCCACCACCTGAATATTCTGCTTTTTGGTTGCAGCCCAGTTTTCAAAATGATGGGCATACTTATGATTGCTGATGACCACATAGGTATCTACCAAACCAGCGGTATCAATGTCATCCACCAGCCAGTCCAAGATGGTCTTATCCCCTACCTTCAGCAAGGGTTTGGGAAAGTTCTCCGTCAAGGGATATAGGCGGGTTGCGTATCCCGCGGCCAAAATCAAGCACTTCATATTAGTCCTCCGTCTTATGCCATACGCCGTCCGCACTCTCGCACAGATGGAAACTGTACTTACCACACATCTCCGGGAATGCAGTGAGATACTTTCGTTCCACTTCTTCCCGGATGTCATCTGCCTTATTGGGATCGATCAACGCCATACAGCACCCCTTAAAGCCAGCACCACTGAAGCGCCCACCGTAAATGCCAGCGGTCTCCCTCATAATCTCGTAGAGTTTGATCTGCTCCGGCGCACCGGACTCCCAGTTGTGGATGCTGCTCCAGCCAGATTCAAAGGACAGGCGTCCATACTCCTCCAAATCGCCTCGCCGCCATGCTTCCGCACCAGCTTCCACACGCTTGAACTCGGTATACCAATGTTCACAACGTTTTGCCCATTGCACCGGCAGCTTATCTTTATAGGTCTGGTAGATCTCATACGAAACATCCCGGGCGTTAGCTTCATTGAACTTTCCGTAGTCAAGACCCGCAAAAGCCTGCAAGGCGTAAATGCCTGAACGCAACTCATCCACTCGCATATTGTATTTAGAGCCAGCCAAGCTGTGCTCCAAACCGCTGAAAAATACCGCAATCTTGTAGGGCTTCATGTTGGGATTCGTGGGAATCAGCTCGTAGCTGTTATCTTTGCAGTCCAGATACAGCAAGTGGTCTTTTTTACTCAGAACCTCGCAGCTCTGATCCAGGGTTCCTACATTAACACCCACATATTTTTTTTCTGCCTCGAACGCAATGCTGATCAGCGCTGAAGAACTCAGCTTGATTCCATTGACCTGACATAGCGCCTCCAAAAAAGACAGAATCACAGCTGCAGAGGAAGAAAGCCCTCCGATAGGCAAAGAACCTTCTATCACTCCACAGAGACCAACTGTCAGCGGAAACCGATTGCTCAAAGCCCAGGTTGCACCTCGCAGATAATCTGCCCAGTCACCCGTCTTTTCCCCAATTTCACGGATGTGCCACTGCGCACGTTTGGGAAATTGCAGGCTGCACATTTCAACAACGCCATTCATCTTGGGCTTGTATGCAATATGGATTCCTTTATCAATCGCAAGTCCTGTGATCTTTCCTAAGTTGTGATCACTGTGGGCACCAATGGGGCAAATCCGATAGGGGCAAAAGCTGATGCCAACGGGATCTTTTCCATATATTTCGTAGAATCGTTCTTCACAACGCATACGCTCCCTCCTTTCCCTCAGGCCATATAAAACTCTTTGTACCATTCAGCAAACTTCCGCAGGCCATCCCGAAGCGGAGTGTGGGGCTTAAAGCCGAAGTCCCGCTCCAAGGGTTCCGTGTCTGCAAAGGTCACCGGCACATCACCGGGCTGCATGGGAACCAACTCCTTGTGCGCCTCGAAATCATAGTCCGCAGGCAGCACACCGGCACGCACCAGCTCCTCCGACAGAATCTGCACAAAGTCCAGCAGGTTTTCCGGGTCGGAATTGCCAATATTGTAAACTGCATAGGGAGGAATGGGCAAGCCATCCTCGCCGTTCTTCTTTTCAGGAGCCTTTGCCATCACGCGGACAACGCCTTCCACGATGTCATCCACATAAGTAAAGTCACGTTTGCAGTTGCCGTAATTGAAGATCTTAATGGTTTCGCCGTTCACCAGCTTATTGGTAAATCCAAAATATGCCATGTCCGGACGACCGGCAGGGCCGTACACCGTGAAGAACCTCAGACCGGTGGAGGGAATGTTGTAGAGTTTGGAGTAAGCGTGTGCCATCAGCTCATTGGACTTCTTGGTGGCAGCATACAGGGATACCGGGTTGTCCACCTTATCGTCGGTGGAGTAGGGCACTTTCTTATTGCTGCCGTAGACGGAGCTGGAAGATGCATACACCAGATGCTTCACGGGATAGTGGCGGCAGGCTTCCAGAATGTTATAGAAGCCAATCATGTTGCTCTCGATGTAAGCATCCGGGTTGGTGATGGAGTACCGCACGCCTGCCTGCGCGCCAAGATTGACCACGATATCCGGGTGGTACTGCTCGAAAATGCTGTTGATAAGTGACTTGTCCGCAAGGTTGCCCTTGATAAAAGTGTAGTTCTCGAACTTCTGAAGCTCCGCCAAGCGAGCTTCCTTGATACGAACGTCGTAATAATCGTTCATGTTGTCCAAGCCAATGACCTTAGTATCCGGCTCAGTGGTCAGGATACGTTTGGCCAAGTTGGAACCGATGAAGCCGGATGAACCGGTGATAAAAATAGTCATACTTTATATTCCTCTTTCCCGAATATAAATAAAATGTTCTTACATCGTCCTGTATAAAATCTGCCGAACCTTCTTTTTTGCGTAAAAAAATCTCTCGGTTTTCATGAAAAACACCAAGTACAGCATACTTGAAATCAGAATAGAAAGACATCCGCCTACAATAAGCTGCAGAATTTCTCCACAATGGTTCATTCGGATCAAAAAAAATGCGATGCCAGCAGCAATAATTGTAACTAACGCATATTGTAACTGGTCAACCGAAAAACGCTTTTCCGATTCCCCCGCAAAGTAGTTCAGGAATAAAATGTGTGTACGCAGCACATAGTTAAAAAGAAAAACCGTAATGATTGTTGCCAGTAATATTCCGGTAATGCCCCATATCCTGCCCAGCAGAATATTCAAAATCAGATTTCCACCAGCCTCCAATACATAGCTGAATTTTAATCTGTCCCACATACCAGTTCCACTGATATATTGATTTCGAATGTTGTTCATGTTGATGAGATAAAAATACATACAGAAAAGGAACATATTCCCATCTGACATCATCAGACCAGCTCCAACCCAAAGTTGCATGAAGGGTTGATACATTGTAATAAAACAAATTGTGCAGATTGTGTTGATCCATGCGAACAAGAACTGAAAATTACGCAGGTCTGCATAATTCTTTTTGACGCTTTCGCAGGAGATGCTATTTCCAACACTTCCTGCCAAAGCATTTCCGATAACAAGCAGAACACCATAGATAGCAGAATAAATGTAGTAGTAATTTCCATAAATTGTTGTTGCAACAAGCCCCATAAACGAAGAAATTATGATGCTGTCCAGAGAATTTCTCAGAGTGTCGCATATACGATCAAGCATAAGTGCAGCAGTCTTTTTTTTGATATCATAAGGAATGCTTCGTCCCAAAATCTTTTTGCATACGACATCCGGATAGCGCTTTTCTGTACTGTTTTGAATCAAAAAGTTTGATACAATCGTACCAATGATCTGCACGACAATATACGCATAGAAATTGTGGAAGATCAAAAGAACAAAAAATTGTACCAGGTACCGGAATGTATCTACAACAGAGCGGATATTATCTGAAATATCATGTCGTTGGTCTGCCAAAAGAAGCGTTTCTTTGTAAGCAAACAAATAATAACTGACTGCAGAGTTTATAAGATATAAAAAAAACAGAATATAAATATTAAGTTCTTTTGGATATTCGCCATGGATCAGATAACGAAGAAATGGTATACAGCAAAGTCCTCCGCAGAAAATCACTGTGCCTACAATATTGTAAACCTTGCGGATTAATGACAAATAGTATCTTACTTCATCCCAGTCTCGTTCTGCCATTGGTTTGTACATCGAGTATACGATGGCCGAATTGAAACCTAATTCCGCCAGACTCAATACGCTCAGGATAGAGGAAAATAGACTTGAGACTCCAGTATATTCAGCTCCCATCCCCCATAGAAGAACCGTTCGATTTATAAATGGCAGTAAAATTGCTACAATTCGATATATCAGCCCTGCAAGAATATTTCTCGTTGTGTTTTTTGTTCTGCTATCAGCCATTGTTATTGCCTCTTGAAATTATTTCTCTGACTGAAAAACTTTTTTATGAGCCGTACAACAGGCCTTAATACGGGCTTCACGGTATATTCGTAAAACAGGTATCCTTTTTCATTCAGCTTCTGCAAGATTGCATCTCCCTCAGGACGCTTACAGTATTCTTCAAATGAAACGATGTCCTTGGAATATTCCTCACACAGCTTTTCAAGCTGAATATAGCCGTCTGCCTTTTCCAGTCGTACCCACTCGTGCGCATGAAATACCGCAGTATAATACCCTTTTTTCCCAATTTTAGGGCACCCTCCTGAACGGCACGGAATACACAAAACACCCTCTCGAACAAACGGTCTACTGCTCGCTCCATCCGATACATATTTAAATCCATTTACCGCCAAAGCCTTTAGTGTATTTTCATCATAGGAATGTGCCGGAGCAAAGAATATATCCGTAAAAATTCCGTGCTGTTCCAACACAGCCTTTCCCTGTTTGATTTTCTCAAGCTGTTCTTCATAGGAATGTCCAGCAAATTCTGACCGGGGTGTAACATTGACAATACCGTGCGTTGCGCTATCATATTTGTGCAAATATCCATGCATTGCCACCGTGTATCCTTTATCCTGCAGATCTTTTATATACTGCCAGAAATCAGGCCTTGGGGCATTGATCAGCAGCTCCTCATCCTGACAATCCGGAATCACACCAATCAAAGGTTTTACGTCATATCGCTTAAGGATTTTTACGGCACGTTTCCACTGCTCCCAATCCATCGTCGGGCAAATATCATCAAATCGCACCAGAATCGCACGTCTTTTTTCCATATTTCATTCCTCTTTCAAGTGTTCAACGCTCATCTGAGACGCATAGCTTCTTCATACATTTTTTCTAGCTGCCCTACATTTTGCCGGATATCCCATTCTTCCAATCCATCATATTGAATCGGATTCTTACTTGCTACCATTTTAAGAAGCGTATCCGTCCATACCTCAGCACTCTCTTCCAAACTCAAAAAGCGTATCCGGTTGGAAATACAAGCATCCTTTGGCACTCCAGTTGAAGCAACACAACATAAGCCTGCAGCCTGTATTTCTATTACTGCAATTCCAAGTCCCTCCGAGAAGGACGGAAATACCGCCGCATCGCAAGCCTGTAGTATCTCCGCAACATCTGTGCGATCATGCAAAATCCGATATGAGTCAGCCAAGCCTGCGCCTTCCAATTGATTTCGAACCTTTTCTTCTGTTTCACCACGCCCCACCATCAGCAGAAAAGCTTCCGGTTTTTTCTTTTTTACCTGCTGGAACACCTTCACCAGAAATTCGTGATTTTTTATCGGATCAAATCTTCCAACGTGAGCAATCGCAAAAGCATCTTGCGGAACATTCAACGCATTTCGCTTAGCATTCCGGTCAAGCGGTTTCTGAAATTCGGACATGTCAACCCCATTGTTCAGGATCCTCGTACGGTCAGTCTGAAGTATCCGATCCATGCTGGCTTTCATGGCCTTGTTCAGTGCAATCGGCTGGACAGAATAATGTTTCATCAGCCATTTTAAGTTTTTGATATCATTCGGATAGTCTTTTTTCCAGCGGGAAGTGTCAAAGTGTTGTGTGTAGAAAAGTCGGACGCTCTTTTTGGGGTGGGCAAATCGGATAAAATCACTTACCGTCAAATGGAAGTGAACGATATCCGGATCAAGTTTACGTAGCTCCTGCCGAATAAGCCAATACCGCTGATAATGATTCACTATTTTAGCAATGATGCCTTTTCTCTTATATAGAGGCATACTATCACAGACGTAAATCACCTCAATATTGTTCCGCCGCAGGAGTTCTTCATATGGAGATTCTTCGTGTGTGTAACATAATACCGTGACCTTGAATTTCGATTTATCGAGAAGCAATGCATAATTCTTTACAAGAGTTTCCGCTCCTCCCATGTTCAGCCCATGTATAAAATGAACAACATTTGTCATTCTCACTCTCACCTCTAATCCAATACTTACTTAACAGAATTTTCTGCTTTAATCCATTCCATCCCGCCAAACAAAAAGACATATCCCCAAAAGCTTATAATTGCATAGGGACGTTGATACAGTGATAAGAAAAAGAAAAACATATATAATAGGCAATTCCGTTCTTTCCCTGCATAACATAGTGCCGCCCAGAGCCAACTTCCAAACAGAAATACAGTACCAAGAATACCATAAGGCACAACATAGCTACTTTTATAACTGGCTGTTCCTGTTGCCAATGTCACACCAGCACCTCTTCCAAACCATAAATATTTTGAATTCTTAAATTTCTCATACTCGAGATCAAACTCATTGCTTGTTCGATTGTCACCTGCAAAACCATTTGAAGTAATCGCAAATCTCGCCGCCGTTTCATTCAGTGCATCATTATGAAAATCAATATAGGGGAGCATTAGTATAATTGCCGCCATCACAACTAGTACGATTATATTTAGGGGATTTTTAAGGAAAAAATATGCTGCCAAGAATAAAATGAGCATAAGAAAAAAAGCAAATGAAAATGTCATAATACCCGTAATAATCAGAAGAGCTTTCTCAATTGGTTTGCTTTTCTTGAATGTACAGATATATAACAGGGCACATACCGTCCCCAATGCACCAGGTTCATTGAATACTCCGCAAAGCCTTGGAAAAGAATGTCCATATTTGTATATTGCGAAAATAGCGAACCGATAATAATATGCTGCTTCTAAGCCGCTTTGTGCATAAAACATTTCCTGATGAAAAAAAGATATCCCACCAAATATAAAAATCCCCCATAAAACAAGCGACACTACATTTGTAGCTTGAATGGTAATATAGAAAGCATTGAAAATCTTTCTTTTCGTTTCATTCGGCAAAAGGACGAACATCGCTGTTGATAAAAAGGTAAGTTCTCCTCCACCTGTATATCCACCATATGTATGCACAACCTGCATAATCCAATAGCTCGCAGGCAGAATCAAGAGCCATACATTTTCCCGGGTACACTTTCGAGTCCGGAGCAAATATAAAGACCCAATGGGGACCGTCATTCTTGCCACAAAAAGCGACAAGAATGAATATAACGGCATATATTCATCTTTATCGAAAGCTAAGAAAAGGCTTCTGTACGTAAAGAATACACATGATACTATCAGACATTTTTCTATTATCAGATCAACACTAATTTGGGCTTTTCCCCACTTTTTCAGCATGTACTCCATCCTTTATGTATTTACTAGTTCATCGACATAATCCATCCATTTTTTTTCTATTGCCTTTGGATTAAACTTCTTTGCTTCTGCATTCAGTGAACTCCCACAGCTATCCAGCTCATCTTTATGGTTAAAGAAGTCAGTAATCTTTCTGACTAATACCGTTTTATCTCCTACAGGAATCAAAAAGTTATTGTCGTTCCCAAACAGTTCCCTCGGTCCCCCGCACGGGCAATCCGTAGAGATACACGGCACACCGGCTGCCATTGCCTCCATTAAGGCATTTGGCATGCCCTCATAGTCAGAAGAAAGTACAAACAGATCTGCCGTTTGGAGCGCTTTTGCTACATCATTGGTGGCTCCCATCAGAAAAACTTTTTCATTTAGATTCAGTGACTCGATCTGATTCTGGAGCTTTTCCCGAAGTGCGCCTTCTCCATAAATTTTTAGTGTTGCAAAGGGATAGATTTTTTGTACCTCTGCAAATGCGTCTATCAGCAACCTGTGATTTTTCTGCTCTGTCAGGCGACCGCAGGTAACAATCTCACCTCGCACTGGTGTGCGATCCACTTGGTAAAACTCTTCCTTAACAGCGTTATAAATAATTCGTGATTTTTTCTGCAACCGCTTCGGAAACCACTTTTGTGCATCGCTTGTCTGGAACACACAGCCATCAGCCATTGGGAGCAAAATTTTACCGACAAACCATCCTAGTTTACCTGCGTATTCTTTGTTAGGATCATTGCGGACAGAAACCAGTGTTTTTACAGGTAATCCTCTTGTCGCTAATATTGTACGAAAATTCGGCTCTTCCATAAAAGAAACAAGTATGTCGGGCTTCTCAGACTTGCATAAATCTCTCAATTTCTTGATTCTGCTAAAATTTCTTTTTATTCTGGATTGCTTGATTTCCTCTTCTTCCAGCGTAAGCCGCCTTACAGTCGCCGCAAGCGGATACTCCCATGTGTCCCGAAAAGATGTAACCAAAGTGGTATCATAACCATTTTCAGAAAAATATTTTGCCAAGTTTACCATGACACGCTCTGCGCCGCCGTCATGGATCGCATTTATATAGAACATTATTTTTTTCATGTTTTTATCGCCTTTTTTGCAAAATAGATTGCATGTAGAATTCTGTCAAAATTTGAAATTGGCCTTTCTTTTAACTTCATATCTTGTACTGACGCAAAATTCGAATGTCTTCCTTTGAGGAATATTTCTAATTTCTCAAAGTCTTCGTCTTTCATCATATTGGGATGATAGCAAAACGTGCACACCTTAAACGGCAGTTTTCTTACTCGTCCGGACTGCTGTGGAATAAAGTAGAAGCCGTTTTCAAAATACACATCATTTGCAATAGTATCGCTGATGATTCGAATATCGGATTCTTCCTTCAAAGCCACCAGTGTATTTTCATCAAATGTATGTGAAGGAGCAAAAAACACTTTCGGCTCAATATCATGGCCTTTCAAAACATCAACACCGTGCCGAATCATTTCTTTCTGCTTGTCCAGTGGGACACCTGCAAATTCACTTCTTTGGTTTACCGGGTTGATGCCACCTTCCTTGGTCGTGTACTTGTGATAGCAACCATGAAGTGCCAGCTCCCAGCCTTTTTCTTTCCAGCGTGCAGTCTTATCCCAGAATTCAAGGTCTTGTTCATACGTATCGGTAAGAGATGAATCCCGATTGTCCGGAATAACTCCGACCAACGGCTTAATTCCATACTGGTCTAAAAGTTTCTCCATCCGCTGCCACTTTTTAACATCCATATAATCGGAGGCATCGTCCAGGCGCAATATATATTGACTCATTTTCTTACCCTTTCATCCTGTTCCAGATAAAAACTTTGAAGTTGCTTTGCAACCACTGTTGCATCAAACGATTGTAGCTTCGCCATATTCTCTGCTGTGGCAGCAATTCGATGTTTTCTCTGAAGATTCGCAACCTCACAAAGCCATACCTTTTTATTAGCCAATGCAAGATACTTCACTTGGTCTGTCAGGTCAACATCGTGCGTTATCACATCAGACAGGAGACAGGGAAGCCCATTTGCCTGAGCCTCTACTACAGAAACCGGAAGTCCCTCCCACAAGGATGGAAACACAAATACGTCCATGACTTGGTAATAATCCTCGGTGTTGGTTTTACTGCCGACCATAATAACCGAATCACTGATTCCAAGCTGCGTGCATTGTTGCTGCACCGTTTCAAACAACTCGCCATCGCCCACCAAAAGCAGTCTGCTATTGGGGTTCTCTTTGTGGTACTCTGCGAACAACTCCATCAAGAATTGATGATTCTTGGGAACTGTGAACCGCCCGATGTGTCCCAGAACAAAAGTATCTTCGGCAATTCCAAGATCCTGACGCATCTGCTGCCGCTTTTCCTCACAAAACGCAAAGCGCCTCAAATCTACGCCATTTGGAATCATCCGGTAATTCGGCTGTTCCGTAGCCTTTTCTCCATACAACCATTTGCCTGCTTTGTCGGAGCAAGCAAACAAATAATCCGCTGTATGCCGAATTGGAAGTCGCAACATATCCTTCACGATAGCAGAAATGCCACTTCCGTTTGAGGTGCTATGGCTGTGTGCAATTGTTACCAGTCCATGCTTTTTTGCAATTTTCAGATAGATAGATGCCGTACTCCGCACATGTCCATGAATCACATGATATTCCGGATGTTCCGTAAAGAAATCATCCCACCACTTACAGTATGCAAAATGGTTTTTCCCAGTATACTTTGGGCAGACAAAAATTCGTCCTCCCATTTGTTCCACCTGACTGTATAAATCTTTCCTTTCCTCTGGCGTAACAACAAAATCAAATTGAACCTTTTCTCGGTCAATGTTGTTATAAATATTCATCACAAAAGCCTGTGACCCGCCAAAGTGAAGACTTGCGATATTATGTAATACTCTGATTGATTCCATTATGCTGCTGCCGAACCTCCGTTGTCCGTTTTTGAATAATCACGCTGTTTGCCGGGAAGTCCCCTTTGACGACTGTTCCTCCCCCGACGACAGTATTATCCCCAATCGTTGTTCCCCGGAGAATCAGGGCATTGGCACCGATCCAGACATTGTTACCAATCGTAATCGGTGCAGTTTTGAATTTCATAGCTGAAACGCCTCCCTCAGCCTGATAATCATGATCTTGATCATAAATCAGAACATTGGGACCAAGCATCACATTGTCACCGATTTTAATATGGTCGTAGGCAGTAACAACACAGCCATTGCTCATTCCAAAGTTTTTGCCAATTTCCAGTTTTCCGCCTTTGCGAACGCGGATCTTTGCGCCATTATGCATTTTCAACTTTTTCGCAATGCGCAGTTCGGATTTTCAATCTACGGTGACTTCAGTCATCGGCGACATAATTGCCGGAAAGGCAGCATGGAATCGTCCCCCATTCTCAATCTTCAGAATGGCATACTTGATTCCTGCAAGCGGAACACAAAATACCGCCTTGATGTATTTATTCATCGTTACCCTCCAACGCTTGAATCTCTTCCAAATACGCTTTCACCACGATTTTTCGGTCGAACTCCCGTTCCATCTTTACACGACCGGCCAGACCCATGGCTTTCCGCTGTTCCGGTGTCATCTGCATAAACCGTTCCAGCGCATGGACTAGAGCTTCCTCATCCTGAATGGGAATCAGGAATCCGGTCACTCCATCTTCCACTGTTTCCCGGCAGCCTGCACGGTCTGTGGCAATGATGGGTCGGGCACTGGCCGCACCCTCCAAGAGTACGTTGCTCATTCCCTCTGGATAGTAGGACGGATGCACGATGCAGCTCGCCTGTTTCAGGAATGGAATCATATCCTTCTGCTGGCCATGATAGACCACATCTCCATCCTCCTGTACCTGCTTCAAGATCTCCTCGTAGGCAGGATCGTCACAGCCGCCGCAGATATGGAACACCGTGTTGGGGTACTCTGCATGGATCCGTTTGGCCGCAGCGAGATATAGGTCGATGCCCTTCTCCTTCAAGATTCGGGATGTAAACTGGAAGTGCACTGCCTCGCCGTCTGGATACGGAAACGCTGGATGACTCTCTAAATCTACGCCAGATCCCGGCAGCAACCGAATCTTCGCATGCTTCGGCATCATCTTGTGTGTTTCAAAGAAGCACTGATTTTCGCTGTTCTGGAAAAAGATGCAGCTTGCACCGGCCACGCCCATCTTGTAAAGCCGGGTCGTCAGTGCCTGCAAAGGACCGGGATTTTCCACCGGAGTACCAAGACCGGTTACATTCGGAAGATACGGAATCTTTAACTGCTGGCACGCCATACCACCGTACACATTCGGCTTGATATTATATGTAAGAACAACATCAGGCTTTTCAGCTTTCAGAATTTTCTTGTAGGCATGCATCAACTGCAGATCCGAGATAGGATTGGTGCCATGACGGCCAGTTTCAACGCCAATCAACTTGGCACCCATTGCCTTTAACTTATCCTGATGCTTCAACAACTGACCGACAATTACCACTTCAAAATCTTCATCAATCAACTTCTCGATAACGGCACCACGCAAATTAAATGCATAGGTCGTATCGTTGATCAACATAACTGCCTTTTTCATTTGCTGCTCTCCTCACACTTTTCCTGCCCCATCGCCGTGGTCGCACCTTCTGCCACGCCCTCGGTACTTTCAGGCATGAACAAAATCTTCACCGTTGCCAGCATGATTTTCAAATCCTCGATCAGGCTGGGATGCGCAATGTACATCAGATCCATCTGCAGCTTATCGTAGGGGGTGGTGTTGTACTTACCGTACACCTGTGCATAACCGGTCAAGCCAGCCTTTGCTTGAAGCCGCAACGCAAACTCTGGCATCTCTTCGCAATACTGGGCAGCGATCTCAGGGCGTTCCGGGCGTGGGCCGACAATGGACAAGTCTCCCTTCAAGATATTGAGAAGCTGGGGCAGCTCGTCCAGACGGCAGGCGCGGATGATATGGCCGACCTTCGTGATACGATCATCTTTGTCACCAGTGGAAAGACGCGCCACACCATCTTTTTCGGCATCCACACGCATGGAGCGGAATTTCAGGATTTCAAACTGCTTGCCGTCTTTGGTCAGGCGAACCTGCTTGTAAAAAGCAGGACCACCATCGGATTTGACTGCAATAGCCGTAATCAGAAACACCGGACTCAGGATAACCAGTGCTGCCAGTGAGATCACAATGTCCATTGCCCGTTTCACAAACAGAAATTCCGGGCTTGCCATATAGCGACCCACACGCAGCATAGGCAGATGGAACATATGCATCGGCTGGGCACCGCTCATAATCACATCGCCCACACGAGGGATCACGAACACATTGATACCCTGTCCCACACAGTATTTCAGGATGATATTGCGCTCATGGCTGTGGACACCGCTGATGAACACGCTCTGCATTCCATCCAGTAGGCTCAGGTCGTTCAGGCATTCCTCAACGTTCAAGGTCATCTTGACATCGTATTTTTTTGAAAGACCGTACTCATTGATGAGCTTTTCCAATCCATGACGAACATCATAAACGACTGCAGTCGGCTGAGCTTGGAACGTACTAAAGTACCATCCATGCGCCAACTTCGCCCAGATTGAGGCCATCAGGATCTGTCCGGCAATCGCTGCGATGCCCGGCAGAAGATTGCAGAGCCGCCGGGCCATCAGGCAGATGACAATGTACAGAATTCCATCGGTTGCCATGGCCGCCAGTACCTGTCCGTAGATCAGCTCTGAGATGCGCTGCAAAGACATCCAGAACGCATCGTAGACTTTACCCAACAGAAAGAACAACACCGCAAACAGACCGAGCATGGCCCAGTTGCCCTTCCAACCAAACTTTGCATAAACCTGATACGAATAATACAGCTCCCAACAAAGTGCAAACGGAATCGTAATCATTATCAGATCGATGATTTTCACGACCTTCAACATCACATCATGCTGAAATTTTGACATAATACCCCAATAACTCCTTTAGTTGTTCTTTTTGTTTTTTACTTAACTTTTCCGGCTCGCCTTGCAGCAACCGCTTCTGGTTGTATATCCACCGGCCAAGCCAGATGCCATCCGCAGTCTTATATTTCGCCGGAATCTCCAGATTTCCATATTGCTTTTTATATTCCTGCGCCAGTTCGTACCGGTGCTGCCACGAGTCCGTTTTCTCCCACTGCATTCCAACGACATCCAGCAACTCAATGCGCTCTTGTGATAAGATTGCATTGCTCTTCTCCGGATTCCGATATGCATACTGCTGCCGCCGCACCCATTTTCCAAGAGCATAGCCCTCCGGTGAAACATAGGCCACCGGGACACCAAGGTTTCCATTTGCCTCAAAATACCGTTTCGCTGCCTGATAAACCTCATTCCACTGTCGGTCATAGCGACTGCCCCACTGCATTCCTATGGTTTCCAGTCGTTTGATCTGATCCGCAGACAACTTTTTCTGCTCATAGGCTAGTTCTTGATTTTGAATCCAGCGACCAAGCGTTTTTCCATCTGCTGTTTTATAATCTCGTGGAACATCCAGATTTCCATACTCCTGCGCATAGACTGCCGCAAGTGCATACCCCTGTTCCCATCGGACATCAAATACCTTCCATGCCATCCCCAACTGATCCAACTGTCGGATGCGCTCTTCCGTCAGCTTTCCATCGTTTCGGCGTTTCCGCGCATTGTTGATCCACTTTCCCAGAGGATAGTCATCTTTCGTTTTGTATTTCGCCGGGACCTGCAAATTCCCAAACTGTTCCCGAAATTTTCTCGCTTCTTCCAGACCACGTTCCCATGCGGCATCGTTGCGGTTGCCCCACTCCATCCCGATGCTGTCCAGCCGTGCGATTTGCTGTTCGGTCAAGTTCCCCGGAATCTGTCCTGCACGGACACGGCGCTGGGTCGTCAGCCACTCGCCAAGACTCAATCCCGCCGGTGTGATATAACGTTTTGGAATATTCAGGCTGCCATGCTCCGCATAGTAAATGCTTGCTTCCGAAAAATAATGATCCCAACTGGAAGAAAGGCTTGCCTGCAACTGCTCAAACAGTACCCGGCAGTCATGCACCTGCTCAACAACCTCGAACCGCTCGGTGACGATCTTGTTGCCCTCACCGTTAGCATTCAGGCGGTAGACCGCCTCCTGCATCTCGCCCTGTAACCCCGCAATGCTGCACAGACCCTCGAAGTTGTTGACTACATCGAGGATAAGCGGTGTAGAATTTTCCCCAGCGGTCAAAGCGCGTCCAATCTGCTGCTTGTAGATGGTGGGTGAAATGGTGGGCCGGAACAGGATGACACCTGAAATGCCTTCTACATGAACGCCCTCGTTGAGCATGTCTATGCAGAACAGCAACTTCAGCTTGTCGCTCTCATCCGTCTTGAAGTCTGCAAAAGCCTTGTCTGTACCAGGGTCATCGGAATAAGCTTCGTACACCGCCACTTCCGCATTCACCTTTGCAAACCACTCCGGCACGTGAGAGATCATTTCGTCCATGTGCTCCTTGTTGGCGCAGAACACGATGTACTTTCCGGACTTGTTCGTGATATGATGTTCAAAAACCTTGTCTAATCCATCTGCTTGTTCCAAGGCGCGGCGCAGGGCATCCAGATATTTTTGATTTACGTCCTGAATCCCAGCAGAACGCAGATTATCCACTCTTGTCTGATAACGTGCCAAGTCTTTCTGGTACTGATAGACGGTGGTCACATAGTTCGGATTAGGCAAAATACCCCTGACGATTGCTTCGCCAAGGGTCATGTCGCTCGCAACACGGCCATCAAAAAGCTCTTCGGCCATATCACGGTTATTATCCAGATAGCGGATGTTTGTCGCCGTCAGCCCCAGCAGTTTTGCCTCCGGGCATAACTTTAACAAAGCCACCGTGCTTTCGCCCCAGCATTCCGCACCGGCACGGTGGAATTCATCGAGTATAATATAGGCAGGTTTCTGCGCTGCGATATCATCCAGTTGCGCCTGGGTGCAGCACATCAGTTTGGCATAGGTATAAAAGTGAACGTTTGCCAACGGAAAATCCGGGTCGTTCCTTTTCAGGCTCTCCAGCTGTGTCTTGAAGATATATTCACTGGGCGAAAGCCAGATCACGACCTTCTCCGGGTTGTCCTCGATCAGCTTGAACGCAATATAGCTCTTTCCGGTGCCTGTCGGATGAACAATGGCGGCCTTGCCATACTGCTCCATCATCCGGACTGCCGCATGATATGCTTTCTCGTTGTGCTCGAACAGACGCAGTGCCACCTAGTTCACCCCTTTCCGCAATTCAGGGGTATCCTTCACATGGAAAATGGAGGGCCATGGACAAAATATAGCGCTATTCTATCAGATTTTTCGCCTTCCTGCCCCTCATAGACACCTGATGGGAGAATATCCGGTTCATCTCTCTGCGCTTTCGGGTCAGGTCAGAGTGCACATAGCGCTGCAAGGTGATGTTGGCGTTAGCGTGTCCCAACAATTCGCTGAGGGTCTTTACATCGCACCCCGCCTGCAGGCAGGTCGTTGCAAAGGTGTGGCGCAGCGCGTGCGGGCGCACTTGACGGACAGTCGCCTGCTTCAGATACGCTTTGATGCTTTTCCGATAGCAGCGGGGTTCGGTGGGCTTGGACTCGCTGCCGGACAGGAACCATGCAGCATTGCTGGCGCTTCCGCGCAGCTTTTTCAGCATCAGCGATAGCTGCTTTGGGATGGGAATTTCCCGGCGGGAGGTGCGGGTTTTAGGCGTTTGAATGACTACCTTTGTATGACCGTTTCCACAGGAAATTCGGCAGACCGTCCGATTGATGTTCAGCGTGCCGAGTTTCAGGTCAAAATCGCCCCATTGCAGGCCGCAGATCTCACCAATTCGGAGTCCCAATTCCAGCCCCAGTAGTAAGCCGATTTTGCGAGGCGTGGGGTTCGCCTGTACATATTGATGAAGTCGCTGCTGTTCCGCCGGGGAGAGAGGCGCAGAAATTTTGTCGATGGCTTTTGGCAGCGCAACTTCCAGCTCCATTGGACGAATCAAACGTAAATGAGCGGCATATTTGCAGATACGTCGCAGCATCGAGAGGCATTCCCGGGCGGAGGAGTTTCCCAGTGGCTTGTGTGCCGCATCTGTGGGCGTGATGATTTGCTGCATGGCCTGTTCCAGAAAGCTTTCCTCAAGGGATGCAACGGGCACCTTGCTCAAAACCGGAAGAAGATATTTGTGCAGCGTGTACGAATAATGCGCATAGGTGGATTCTTTTATAGCGTTTTTCAGAGAGCACAGCCATACCTCGGACAGTACTTCAAAGGTCAGGTCGGTTTGATTCAGGTTATAGAACCCCGCCTCCGCTTTTCTCTGGATTAGTACCCGTTTGACCTCCGCATAGGCCGTTCCGTAAACGTAACCCCACTGGATCTTCCCCTCCGGTGTGCGCGCCTTGATGTACCTGCCTTCCCACCGACCGTCCTTACGCTTGCGAATGTTTTCTCCCCGTCGCGCCATCGCTGTTTCCTCCTGCTGTTTAGACCCTCATCTGACCCCTTATTTTCTCAATCTTCGTTTATAGCTAGAATTATTATGCAGAACTGGGCAAGATACAAAAACAATCCGGCTTTCGCGATGTTTTTTCAGGGTCAAATGTGATACATTTATGATGTTTTCTATTGAATCCCAGATATAACCATGATAAAATAAGATGAGATTATAGACAACGATGTCAAAGGAACGGTATCCTCCATTTTCCATGTGGAGGATACATTTTTGTTAAATATATTCTTTGTCGTTACGCAGCCACATATTCTCTACAACATAAAATACTTTCACGATATACGCAACTGCGTACGTAAAACCGCACGAACTTCTGTACTATCATGTTGAGGTGAACTTCATCATGACTGTAAAAGATGCCGTTGCCAAACGCTTTGAACAACTCTGCGACCAGCGTAGGATACGCCCCAACGAGTTAGCGACCCGTGCCGGTGTAACACCATCTACGGTATATAGTATGCTTGACCCATCCCGTCAGCGTGTGTCCATCGCCACCATTAAAAAGCTCTGTGATGGTCTTGATATCACGCTTGGTCAGTTCTTTTCCTGTGCGCTGTTCGATGAACTGGAGCAAGAGAACCAATAGCTCACCGAACGATCTGCTCGACTTTCCCTGCAACGCGTACTCTCTTTTCTAAGTGAATTTTAGAATTTCATATCCATTGTCAGCCTGATTTGTGCTCTTTTGCATGGGTCAGGCTTTTTTTTTTACGCTAAAAGGCCCCTGTCCATCACATTTCTGTGAAAGGCAGAGGCCTTTTGCTGCTAGATTCTAATTCGGTCTGGGGAGATGGAACAACTATCTCATTCTACCGGGTCAGTGTCCCTTACCAGCTTTTTAACTCCTCCCCGGATGCTGGTGATCCGCACCACCGGGGTTTTGCTTCATGAATCATGTGGTTCATACAGTTGTGGTCGCAGGAATCTCACGTTGTCAGTAAAAAATCAACCAGAGGAACGACCGAGATTGCAACACCGTCTACCTCAATGTCAGAATCTTCCTCGTAGGTCACGATGATATGGTGGTGCGGTTCGGTCACGGTTGCAGCAATTTTCTTCAGCAGATCGTTGTTTGTAGTAGTTTCTCCCACTGCTCATTTTGTCTATCATATAAGACATTATAGCATATTCTATGTTCTATATATAAGACAAGCAAAATAATTTCTTGCGTCATTGCTTGACCAGAATATAGTCCGGTTTGATGTCTTCCGGCTCCATCAGGATCATCTCATTACAGCGCATCCCGGTGTCGAACAGTAACATAATACAGAAATTCATCGCGGAGATCCTTCAAACACATAAAAAACACCCTTCCTCTCACGGAAATCCGCAAAAGGAAGGGTGTCGAACTCATTATCCTGTTGTCGTACCAATCACAGCATGTTCGTACCAGAAAGGTTAAAACAAGCTGTTACTCAGCACAACACCTCAAGCACTTTTGAGCGTAGAGCTGTGATTAGCAGTTCTCAGCGAAGTACTTAATGGTACGAACCATCTGAGAGGTGTAGGAGTTCTCGTTGTCGTACCAGGACACAACCTGGACCTGATAGGTGTCGTCGTCGATCTTAGCGACCATGGTCTGGGTAGCGTCGAACAGAGAGCCGTAACGCATGCCGATGACATCGGAAGAAACGATCGGATCCTCGTTGTAGCCGAAGGACTCAGAGGTAGCAGCCTTCATAGCAGCATTGATGGACTCCTTGGTGACATCCTTGCCCTTGACAACGGCAACCAGGATGGTGGTAGAACCGGTGGGAACAGGCACACGCTGAGCAGAGCCGATCAGCTTGCCGTTCAGCTCGGGGATGACCAGGCCGATAGCCTTAGCAGCGCCGGTGCTGTTGGGAACGATGTTCTGTGCACCAGCACGAGCACGGCGCAGGTCGCCCTTGCGCTGAGGACCATCCAGGATCATCTGGTCGCCGGTGTAAGCATGAACAGTGGTCATGATGCCGGAAAC
>ENA-ORCN01000219-ORCN01000219.1-human-gut-metagenome-genome-assembly--contig:-NODE-219-length-49862-cov-28.462931_pt1 | contig 49862 bp, 45 predicted proteins | sample MGYA00242984_ERZ507984 | MGnify/ENA primary metagenome ERZ507984 (study PRJEB26167, sample SAMN06115395) | human gut metagenome | host: Homo sapiens | place: China:Hubei | collected 2016-05-19... | reverse complement strand
TTGTGTACTGGTTTTTCTTTTTGTCTGCACGATGGAAGGGGCTCGAACAAGGCGGCGGCGCACAGCGCCGCAAGCAATCAGCCCAGTGCAACAACGACGACCGCAGCCTGCGGCTGAAACAGGGAGGAATTGTTGGGGCCGCGTTCTGATTTTTCAAAGCCCTGCCAAGGGGCTGCGGAAAAATCAGCTAACGCAACCCGTTGCTGTTGCTTAGCCTGCAGGTCCCAATGGTTAGGAATGTCTACCGTGGAAGCTGTGGATCGAAAGATTTCATGGCTTTTTTGTTTTGTAAGCCATGGGTGCACGGTTTCTGCACGGTTTCTGCACGGTCGGTGTTATCCATGTCCGATGATGTAGGGCGCTGTATTGCATTGCAATCAGTGCCCTTTTTTGCATCAGGTGAGCAGTGCCAAGCGCAGTTTTGCCTTCATTTCCGGGTCGGCATGCTCGATCTGCTTCTGGCGTTTGACCGCCTCCTCTTTGGTGGGAAAGCTCTCCCATTTGTCGCAGCTCTTGCCGTGCTCGTCCTGATAGGTGTGCTATTTTTCAATTTCCTCTTGCAATTTTCGATTGCAGTTGTTATGATACGGGCAGGAATAGAATGTGCAAAAAGTATTCTGCACAAGGCTGCAATGCGATTTTTACATGGAGGAGGCAGGCATATCATGTATGTGGATTGGGAGTATTACAAGATCTTCTATTATGTGGCGAAGTATCAGAACTTTACCAAGGCCGCGCGGGTTCTGGGCAACAACCAGCCCAACATCACCCACTCGATGAACCGACTGGAAAGCCAGCTGAACTGCGTGCTGTTCATCCGCTCCAACCGGGGTGTGACCCTGACACCGGAAGGCGAGATGCTCTACTCCCGCATTGCTTCGGCGGCGGTGCAGATCCAGGATGCCGAAGAGGAGCTGAGCGCCAGTGCCACGCTGGAGCACGGAACCATCAGCATCAGCGCCACCGAGACGGCGCTCAACATTTATCTTTCCAAAAAGCTGCGGGATTTCCATACCGAATATCCCGGCATCCGGCTGCGCATCTCGAACCACTCCACCCCGCAGGCGGTGCAGGCCGTGAAGAACGGTGAGGTGGATTTTGCCATTGTGAGCACCCCGGCGGAGATCGAGTCAGGGTTGAAAATGGTGGAGCTGAAGCCGTTTTACGAGGTGCTGGTGGGTGGCAGGACCTTCACCGCGCTGGCAAGTCAGAGCCTGACCCTGAAAGAGCTGCGCAACTATCCCCTCATCTCCCTCAGCGACGAGAGCGTGACCCGCAGCCTGTACCGGCAGTTCTTCCTGGATCATGGCGCGGTCCTCAAGCCGGATACGGAAGCCGCCACCACCGACCAGATGCTCACGCTGGTCAAAAGCGAGCTGGGGCTTGCCTTTGTGCCGGAACCCATGGCGAAGGATGCTCTAGAGCGGGGCGAGCTGGTGCAGCTCCACCTGCAGGAGATCATCCCGACCCGTTCCATCTGCCTTGTTTACGACCGCCACCGCCCGTTGAACACGGCGGCGCGGAAATTCCAGCAGATGCTGACCAAGGCAGACCCGCCCCGCCCGGCCGCGTCAAAGCAGAACGAGAGCGTCTCTTTTGTGTCCCAATAAAATGCTGTCGAGATGAGGCCGAGTGTTCACGGCGCTGCCCTGGCTTCTGCCGGTTCTTCTAAGGCATAAAATAACCCCGGAGCGTTTGCTGTGATGCATCGCTCCGGGGTTTTGTGATGTTATGGGTTACTGGCCGCAGGAGTGCCCGCCGCAATGATGTTCACCGCAATGGTGGCCCTCGCCGTGGTCGTGGTGGTCGCAATGGGCGTTGGGGTCAAAGCGGAGCTTTCCGGCCAGATAATCTGCTACTGCCGCGTCTGCCGGGCCGCTGATCCCGCCGAACAGCTGGATGCCTGCCTGTGCAAGGGCGTTCTGTGCCCCGGGGCCGATGCCGCCGCAGAACACCACATTGGCATTGTGCTGGGCCAAAAAGCCCACCAGTGCGCCGTGGCCCTGCCCGTTGGTGGAAACGACCTCGCTGGCCGTCACCTGTCCGTTTTCGACTTCGTAGAACTTGAACTCTGCCGTGTGGCCGAAGTGCTGGAATACCATACCATTTTCATAAGGAACTGCGATTTTCATGGGGATGTCTCCTTTTTTCTTTTCTTTTATTATAACATAACACAGGAGACAATAAAACCCCGGAACACGGGGCGATTTTCCATGTTCCGGGGGTGTTGATTGCGCTTTAGCTTACAACATTGGGAAAGAAATCATCACTAGGATTTGCAGAGAGTGTTACAGGACATGTGATATAACCGGTTGTAGAATCGACCATCATGTTAATTCCATACAACGTACCACTCTCGGAATACCCATATATGTAAACAACTTTTTGACCATTCCAATTAGAAGCAAATCTCTCGTAATAATATCCATTTTGTATATATGCTTTGAAATCGTATACATTTGTAGGAACTCTGTACTGAATTTGCTGAATGGCTAAAATTAATTTTGCATTTTGAATATCTGTTGAATCAGTGCACTCATACCAAGTGTTTCCACTCTGTACAAAAAAGTCACCTGCATCGTTTTTATACAATCTGACGGTTTCAGAATTGTTGACCATCTTCATGTAGAGCTTCCGGCCTTTTGCTGCATAGACCATTTCAAAAGATGATTTAACCTTAAGCGTTTGGGCATCTACAATACTCCATGTACCGTCAACATAGATGTTTGTATCTGCGATTCCCTTTTTATTGAAGAGCGTTTTTGTTTTTGATGCATTCCAATTGGTCGGCAGTGTAGTGGTGCCATTCTCTTCAGAACCACCAGAAGTGTTCCCGGAGTTACCCTCGTCCGGCTTTGCGGGGGTGCTGGTGGATGTGTTTCCGCCGCCAGTAGAACCGCCATTGCCGCCATTGCCGGGGTTGGACGGCCCGTCATCACCGCAGGCGGTCAGCATCGAAACGGCCATAGCTGCTGCGAGCAGGCAGACAGCTGCTTTTTTGAAAAGTCTCATAGTTGATACCTCCATCGTGTGTTCGGAGTACCCCAGAATGTGCTCCATTTACCATATAATACCCCCCCCCCCAATGTATGTGTCAACTACAAAATTCAAATTTGTTATTTTTACGAAAACGATGTCGAATTTTGTAGCAAAATCACAAAAAAGCTCCCCTGCCAATACAGCAGAGGAGCTTTCCCTCAATTACAGTTCTCCCGTTTTCAGCTTGGCCAGCACCTCGTTCAGGCTGGTGCATTCCATGGTATACAGGCCGCGCATCTCATCGTCGGCGGGGAGCAGATCGGGCACCATAACGGTGACAAACCCCCCGGCGGCACCGGCGCGGACACCGTTGTAGCTGTCCTCCAGCACCAGCGTGTGGGCGGGGGCGGTGCCCAGCTTTTCCGCCGCCAGCAGGAAGATCTCCGGGTCGGGCTTGGAGTGCTTGACCTGCTGGCCGGATACCAGCGCCTTGAAGTAGTGGGTCAGCCCCCAGTTGTTCAGGTTGCCCTCGATGACATGGACCCGGCTGGAGGAGGCCACTGCCATGGGGATGTGGTTGGCATCCAGCCAGGCCAGCAGCTCGTCCAGCCCCGGCTTTTTGGGCACCGGTTTCTGGAACTCCTCATCGGCCACCCGGTGTAGGCTGTCGATGATGGCGTTGGCATCGCAGTCCTCTCCGTAGAACTGCCGTACGATGTTACGAGAAGTTTCGCCCGCCGTGCCGCGTTCAGCCTCGGCAAGGCCTTCCTTGTACTCCAGACCCAGCGCCGCCAGCGCCGGTTCCCAGAAAGTAGCCCACATCCGCTCGGTGTCGAACATCAGGCCGTCCATATCAAAAATTACGCCGTTGATCATAATGGATTGGTTCCCTTCTTGATGAGATAATACTTTGTCTAACCTCTCAGCCGTCGCTATTGCTCGGCAGGCACGGGTTGCGGCTCCCGGCATCCAATTTTATGTTTTGCTGGCCGCGGCCCCAACAGCAACGCCCTTTATCCGCCACTGGCGGCGGTTGTTGCTGTTGCTCCTAATAGGGGAGCCTTTGGCAAAACTGGAAACCTGCCCGGACTGCCAAGGCCTCCCCTACTAGGGGAGGTGGCAAAACCGATAGGTTTTGACGGAGAGGTTTAACAGCAGGGGCCGCTGTGGGAGAAGCCTGCTTACAGCAATAATATCACAATTTGCGACAACTTACAGCCCCCAAACATGAAAGATTTTGCGTTTCCTTGCAAATCCGGCTCATACTACTATAATAGAAAACAACATTCGGCATTTCAGGTGCGGGCGCGTGCCGCGCAAAATCTGCTGTGTGAGATCAGAAAAGAGGGAAATATATCATGTTGGATATCAAGATCACTCGTACCACTTCTCCCAAGGAGAAGCCTCAGGACGAGACCAAGCTGGGCTTCGGCAAGAAATTTACCGACCACATGTTTGTGATGGATTATACCGAGGGCGAGGGCTGGCACGATGCCCGCATCGTCCCCTATGCACCCTTCCCGCTGGACCCGGCCACGGTGGTGTTCCACTATGCGCAGGAGATCTTTGAGGGCATGAAGGCTTACCGCACCGCGGATGACACCATTCAGCTGTTCCGCCCTGATTGCAACGCAAAGCGTTTCCAGGATTCCGCCGACCGTCTGTGCATCCCCAAGATCCCGGAAGAGGATTTTGTGCAGGCTGTTGAGGCTCTGGTGGATGTGGAGCGCGACTGGGTGCCCCATACCGATGGTGCTTCCCTGTACATCCGTCCCTTCATTTTTGCAAACGATGTGGGTCTGGGCGTGCACGCTTCCAAGCACTATATCTTCTGCATCATCGCTGCTCCGTCGGGCGCTTACTACGCCGAGGGCATCAACCCCGTGCGCATCTATGTGGAAGACGAGTACATCCGTGCCGCTCCCGGCCTGACCGGCTTCACCAAGTGCGGCGGCAACTACGCTGCTTCCATCAAGGCCGGTGAGCTGGCCGAGGAGCAGGGCTACGCACAGGTGCTGTGGCTGGACGGCGTGGAGAAGAAGTACGTTGAGGAAGTCGGCAGCATGAACATCATGTTCAAGATCGACGGCAAGGTCTACACCGCTGCAACCGTCGGTACCGTTCTGCCCGGCGTTACCCGCCGCAGCTGCATCGAGCTGCTGAAGGATTGGGGCTATGATGTCATCGAGGGCAAGCTGGCCATTGCGGACATCATGCAGGCCGCCCGCGAGGGCAAGCTGGAGGAGGTCTTCGGCACTGGTACCGCCGCAGTCGTCTCCCCTGTCAAGGAGCTGGTCTGGAAGGGTGAGCACGCCTATATTGGCGATGGCAAGATCGGCCCTGTGACCCAGAAGCTGTACGATACCATGACCGGGATGCAGTGGGGCAAGATCCCCGATACCAAGGGCTGGATCGTTCCGGTTGAGAAAAAGTACTGATCCTTCCCGCGCTTCTCTCTGTTCAGAATTTTTGCAAACGCCGCCGGGTGGGAATACCGCCGGGCGGCGTTTGCCGTATCATGGTTTTGTCTCCCGATTGCTTTTCCGCCTGCACAGTGCTAGACTATGTGCAGAAAAACAGAAACGAGAGGGAACTGGAATATGGTCAAAAAATGGAGCGTCAGCTATCCTGCGGTGAACGGTGTGGAGCAGCGCCGGGTGTATGTCTACCTGCCCACCATGTACGAAGCCGACCCGGAGCGCCGGTATCCGGTGCTGTATATGTTCGATGGCCAGAATGTGTTCTTTGATGCGGATGCCACCTACGGCAAGAGCTGGGGCGTGGCGGATTATCTGGACTACACCGATACCCCGCTCATCGTGGCGGCAGTGGAGTGCAATGCAGGCCCCAACAACGAGCGCCTTGTGGAGTATTCGCCCTACCGCTTCGATGACCCGACCTATGGCCACTTTGACGGCAAGGGGCAGGCGACCATGAGCTGGTTCATCCACCGGTTCAAGCCCTTCATTGACCACAATTTCCGCACCCTGCCGGACCGGGAGCACACGTTCATTGGCGGCAGCTCCATGGGCGGCTTGATGAGCCTGTACGCCCTGCTGCAGTATAACGATACCTTCAGCCGCGCGGCAGCCCTGTCGCCGTCAATCTGGGTGTCTCCTGAAAAGCTCAGCGGTCTGGTGGGCCGCGCAAAGCTGGAGCCTGGCACGGTGCTCTACATGGACTACGGTTCCCAGGAGATGGGCAGCCACGAGGGGATGCGCAGGGAATTTGCCGAGATGTGCAGCAAGATCATGGTCCGGGGCATCCACCTGACCAGCCGCCTGGTGCCCGGCGGCACCCACAGCGAAGCCAGCTGGGAAAAGCAGCTGCCGTTCGTGTTCCATACTTTGATGTACGAGTTGGACTGAACCTCTCCGTCATCCCTTCGGGATGCCACCTCTCCTGGTAAGAGAGGCGCGGAGCGCCTGAGAGGTTTTTTATAGAGGAGGGAAACTACATGGAAACACAATACTTCAAGGATTACAGCCCCGCACTGGGCCGGGAGATGGAGTGCAAGGTCTACGGCCACGCAGGCCGCCCCATGCTCTTTATTCCCTGTCAGGATGGCCGTTTCTTCGACTTTGAGGACTTCCACATGGCCGGTACGCTGGCTCCGTGGATCGAATCCGGGCAGATCATGGTCATCTCCATCGACACCATCGATCAGGAGACCTGGTCCGACACCAACGGCGACCCCTACTGGCGGATCCGCCGCTATGAGCAGTGGATCCGCTACATCGTGGAGGAAGTTGTGCCCAAGATCCAGTATATCGCCAAGGAGCGCAACGGCTGGGACGGCCTCCCCGGCGTGATCGCCTTTGGCTGCAGTCTGGGCGCGACCCATGCCGTCAACCTTTACCTGCGGTTCCCCTATCTTTTCGATGGTTGTCTGGCCCTCAGCGGCATCTACACCGCAAAATACGGCTTTGGCGATTACATGGACGAGGTGGTCTACCAGAACTCCCCCGTGGATTACATGGCCAACTTCCCCACCGATCACCCCTATATGGACCTCTACCGCAGCAGGAAGGCGGTTATCTGCTGCGGTCAGGGCGCTTGGGAGCAGCCCGATACCACCCGGCAGCTCAAGCAGATCTTTGAGCAGAAAGGCATCCCTGTCTGGGTGGACCTGTGGGGCTATGATGTCAAGCACGACTGGGATTGGTGGTATCAGCAGGCCGTGTATTATATGCCTTATATTCTAGGATAAAAGAGGAATCATCAAGCTATGCAGAACTTTATCTTTATCTCCCCCAATTTCCCCACCAACTACTGGCAGTTCTGCCGGGAACTGAAAAACGACGGCATGAACGTGCTGGGCATCGGTGACCAGCCCTATGATGAGCTGAAGCCGGAGCTGAAAGACAGCCTGAACGAATACTACAAGGTCGGCAGTCTGGAGAATTATGGCGAGGTCTACCGTGCGGTGGCGTTCTTCGCCTTCAAGTATGGCCGCATCGACTGGCTGGAGTCCAACAATGAATACTGGCTGGAGCGGGATGCGGCCCTGCGCACGGACTTCAACATCAGGTCCGGCTTCCAGACCGAGGATATGCCCCGCATCAAGTACAAGAGCAAGATGAAGGAGTATTACCAGAAGGCCGGCATCGCCACCGCACGTTACCACATGGTGGACGACCTGGAGGGCTGCAGGAAGTTCATCGACGAGGTGGGCTATCCGGTGGTGGTCAAGCCGGACAACGGTGTGGGTGCCTCCGATACCCATAAGCTGTCCAGCGATGAGGAACTGAAGCGCTTCCTGCTCTACAAGAGCACCTATCACCCCGACCTTTCCTACATCATGGAGGAGTTCGTCCGCGCCGAGGTCAACAGCTACGATGCCATCATCGACGGCAGCGGCAACCCCATCTTTGAGGCGGGCAACGTCAGCCCGATGTCCATCATGGACATCGTCAACGACAACGATAACTCCATCTACTATATCATCAAGGACCTGCCCGAGGATACCCGCGCCGCCGGACGTGCCGCCGTCAAGAGCTTTGGCGTGAAGAGCCGATTCGTCCACTTTGAGTTCTTCCGCATGACCGAGGATCAGGCCAGCATGGGCAAAAAGGGCCAGCTCGTGGCGCTGGAGGTCAATATGCGCCCCTGCGGCGGCTTTACCCCGGATATGATCAACTTTGCCCGCTCCACCAACGTGTACAAGATCTGGGCAGATATGATCGCCTTCGGCGGCACAGATATGCCGGTGGGCGAGCACTACTACTGCCCCTTTGCAGGCCGCCGCGATGGCAAAAACTTTGTGTACAGCCATGAGCAGATCATGCAGAAGTACCAGAAGAATATGCGAATGGTGGACCGCATCCCCGAGGCACTTTCCGGTGCCATGGGCAACCAGATGTACGTTGCAACCTTCTCCACTCGCGAAGAGATGGAGCAGTTCTACTCCGATGTGCTGGCTGTGAACGACCCTGTCAACGCCAAGGTGCAGAAGGAGCTGGCCGAGGTGCTGGCACTGGGCGAGCCCACCACCACCGCCCTCACCGAAAAGCCGAACCTCTCCCCCGCCGTGAAGCCCACCACGGCTGTGACCAAGACCCCCACCCGCGCCGTTACAAAGACAGCACGGAAGAGAAAGTGACCAGAAGCTAGAGAACAGCCCCGGGACAAGGAAGAAAACTCCATGTTCCGGGGTTTTATTGTCCCCTGCTTCAGAATGTGATATACTGTTCCCAAAGAAAGAGAACGAGGTATTGCTGTTATGAAAATTCCTGCAAATGGCTTCACCCATGCCGGCAAGTTCCATGCGGACGACGTATTTGCAACGGCGCTGCTGCAGATCATCCGGCCGGACATCAGGATCACCCGCGGCTTTGTGGTGCCGGACGATTTCGACGGCATCGTGTATGATATCGGCTTTGGCATGTTCGATCACCATCAGGAGCCCCGCGAGTACCGCGCCAACGGCATCCCCTATGCGGCCTTCGGCCTGCTGTGGCGGGTGCTGGGCCCGGGGCTGGTGGGGGAGCGTCAGGCCCGGCTCATCGATGAAAACTTTATCCAGCCCCTTGATCTGAACGACAATACCGGCGAGCAGAACAGCCTGTGCGATGCCATCGGCTTCTTCAACCCGGTGTGGGACTCCAAGGAGGATCAGGATACCTGCTTCTTCAAGGCGGTGGCTGTGGCAAAGCAGATCCTGGAAAACCAGATCGAGAGCGCGAACGCCGTGAACCGCGCCGACGAGAAAGTGCAGCAGGCCTATAAGAATTCCCGGGACGGCATCGTGATCCTGCCCTGCTACCTGCCCTGGAAGAATGGCCTGTACAAGACCGATGCCCTCTTCGTCATCTACCCAAGCCAGCGCGGCGGGTGGAGCGCCCAGTGCGTGACCGACCACAAGACCAAAAAGCCGAAGCTGCCCTTCCCCCAGAGCTGGGCGGGCCAGCCGCAGGAGATCATTGAGCAGAAGAGCGGCATCGAGGGCATCAGCTTCTGCCACGCCAGCCGGTTCCTCATCACCGCAAAGGACAAGGAGACGGCGCTGGCCGCCTGCCGTCAGGTGCTGAAAAACAACGGGAGACTGTAACATGGCGGCGGAAACGGAAAAAGAAGAGCGGGCCTATGTCTATATGGTGCGCTGCGCAGGCGGCCAACTCTACACGGGCTGGACAAATGACCCGGCCAGCCGCCTGCACGCCCACAAGAGCGGTAAGGGGGCCAAGTGCACCCGTGCGCTGGGGGCACAGCGGTTCGCGTATCTGGAACGGTGCACAGACAAATCTGCCGCCCTGCGCCGGGAAGCAGCCCTGAAAAAGCTGACCAAGGCGCAGAAGGAAGCCCTGTGCGCCGAATGGGCTGAGAAGAACCTGCCCCGGCTCTCGCTGGCCACCCGGGCCGATGCGGCGGAGATCCTGGACATCTACAACTGGTATGTCCTGCACCACACGGCAACCTTTCAGGTAACGCCCTCTTCCCTGCCGGAGTATGAGGACTGGGTGGAAAGCACCCGTGCGCTGATCCCTCTGCTGCTGGCCCGGGATGGGGACGGTAAGCTGCTGGGCTACGCCTGCGCCCACCGCTATCACCCCCGGGAGGCCTACGACTGGGCTGTGGAGAGCACCATCTACTGTGCCCCCGATGCCCGGGGCTTTGGTGTGGGGGATACCCTCTACCGCGCCCTGCTGGATATTCTGGACGGGATGGGTTACTGGAATGTCTACGCCCTTGTGGCAGACCCCAACCCCGCCAGTGAGCGTATCCATGCCCGCCTGGGCTTCACCTGCGTGGGCCGTGAGCCCCACACTGCCTATAAGTTCGGCTGGCTGGGCCTGTCCACCTGGTGGCTGCCCCTGCGCAGGGGCAATGAAAAGCCGGAGCCCACTCACCCGCTGACACAGGAACAGGTGGAGGAGATCCTGGGAAGATATCAGGCATAAAGAAAGCGTCCTTCGGGGCGCTTTTTTGCATCTCATATATACATTTTAACTGCATAAAATTTGAATATAAACAAATAATACTGCATAAACATACAAAGTGTAACAAATCCTGCCGCAAATGCGCGGCATGTTTGGCAGTTTTCAGCATTGACGGAAAAGCCGCGTTGCGTATAATAAAAGCATCAACCGCAAATCAAAGACAGAGGATGCGAAGGGAAAGTGCGCATCAGGATACAAAAGTGTATTTTTATTAAAAGGAGCGCGTTTATTATGAAAAAGGAAAACATCAAAAAAGTCGTTCTGGCCTACTCCGGTGGTCTGGATACCTCCATCATCATTCCCTGGCTGAAGGAAAACTACAACAACTGCGAAGTCGTCGCCGTTTCCGGTGACGTGGGCCAGGGCACCGAGCTGGACGGTCTGGAGGAAAAGGCCAAGGCTACCGGCGCTTCCAAGCTGTACGTCCTGGATCTGAAGAAGGACTTTGTGGAGAACTACATCTTCCCCACCCTGAAGTTTGGTGCAAAGTACGAGGACTACCTGCTGGGCACCAGCTTTGCACGCCCCTGCATCGCCAAGGCGCTGGCCGATATCGCCATCAAGGAAGGCGCAGATGCCATCTGCCACGGCTGCACCGGCAAGGGCAACGATCAGGTGCGTTTTGAGCTGACCCTCAAGGCCCTGTGCCCCGATATGGCCATCATTGCTCCCTGGCGTGAGTGGGACATCAAGAGCCGTGACGAAGAGATCGACTACGCCGAGGCTCACCACATCCCCCTGAAGATCAACCGCGAGACCAACTACTCCAAGGACAAGAACCTGTGGCATCTGAGCCACGAGGGTCTGGATCTGGAGAGCCCCGCCAACGAGCCCCAGTACAACCACCCCGGTTTCCTGGAGCTGGGTGTCAGCCCTGAGCAGGCTCCCGACACCCCGACCTATGTGACCATCCACTTTGAAAAGGGCGTTCCCACTGCCGTGGACGGCAAGGAGATGGGCGCTGTGGAGCTGGTGGAGTACCTGAACAAGCTGGGCGGCGAGAACGGCATCGGCCTGCTGGATATCGTGGAGAACCGTCTGGTGGGCATGAAGAGCCGCGGCGTGTACGAGACCCCCGGCGGCGCCATCCTGTACAAGGCCATCAATGTTCTGGAGACCATCACCCTGGACAAGGAGAGCGCACACCTCAAGGAGCAGCTGGCTCAGAAGTATGCCGACATCGTCTACAATGGCCAGTGGTTCACCCCGCTGCGTGAGGCTCTGGATGCTTTTGCCAACAGCCTGGCAAAGACCGTGACCGGCGATGTGAAGCTGAAGCTGTACAAGGGCAACATGATCAACGCTGGTGTCACCTCTCCGTTCACCCTGTACGATGAGCAGACCGCTTCCTTTGGTGAGGACGAGGATTACAATCAGGCAGATGCAGCAGGCTTCATCAACCTGTTCGGCCTGTCCATCAAGGAGCGCGCAAAGCTGTCCAAGAGCTGGCCGAAGATCGAGGACTAAGCGGCTGATCCACCGGGATCACACAAAGCCAACTTTCTCTCCGGTGTGTTTTCTACACTTTCACAACGGAGTTCCAAAACCGGCATAGTTGCCGGCGGCACCGCCGCAGGAGCGTTTTCCCCTGCGGCGGCTTTGCCGTTTATAAAGGAGTTTATTTTTATGGCAGAACAACTCTGGAAGGGCCGCTTCTCCAAGGCGGTCGATTCGCGCGTCAATGATTTCAACTCCTCCATCCGCTTTGACCAGCGGATGATCGCGCAGGATATGCGCGGCAGCGGGGTCCACGCCGCCATGCTGGCCAAGCAAGGCATCATCTCCGAAAAGGACTGCGAGGATATCCTCAACGGACTGGCCTCCATTGCCGACGATCTGGCAAGCGGTGCGCTGGAGATCGACCCCAACGCCGAGGATGTGCATACTTTCGTGGAGCAGACCCTGACCGCCCGCATCGGCGATGCAGGCAAGCGCCTGCACACCGGCCGCAGCCGCAACGATCAGGTGGCGCTGGATATCCGCCTGACCCTGCGGGACTACAGCCACACCCTGCAGGCTTACATCGTGGAACTCATCAAGGTCATCTGCAGGAAGGCTGCGGAGAATACCACCGCTGTCATGCCCGGCTACACCCACCTGCAGCGCGCCCAGCCCATCACCTTTGGCCATGCGCTGATGGCCTACGCCTCCATGCTCCTGCGCGACCTGCAGCGCTTTGAGGATGCCACCGCCCGCATGGATGCCCAGTGCCCGCTGGGTTCCGGCGCTCTGGCCGGTACCACCTACCCGCTGGATCGTCAGTTCACCGCCGAAAAGCTGGGCTTTGCCGCACCCTGTGCCAACAGCCTGGACGGCGTTTCTGACCGTGACTTCTGCATCGAGCTGGCCAACGCCATCTCTATCTGCATGATGCATCTGTCCCGCCTTTCCGAGGAGATCATCCTCTGGTGCAGCTGGGAGTTCAAGTTCATCGAGCTGGACGATGCCTTTACCACCGGCTCCTCCATCATGCCCCAGAAGAAGAACCCCGATGTCACTGAGCTGATCCGCGGCAAGACCGGCCGCGTCTACGGTGACCTGAACACCCTGCTGGTGATGATGAAGGGCATTCCTCTGGCCTACAACAAGGATATGCAGGAGGACAAGGAAGCCATCTTCGATGCAGTGGATACGCTGGAGCTGTGCCTCAAGACTGTCACCCCCATGCTGGACACCATGAAGACCCTGCCTGCCAACATGCGCCGCGCTGCCGCCAAGGGCTTTATCAACGCCACCGACTGCGCCGACTACCTGACCAAGAAGGGGATGCCCTTCCGGGATGCCTACAAGCTGACCGGCTGCATGGTCTCCGACTGCATCGCAAAGGATAAGACCCTGGAGGAACTGACTCTTGACGAGTTCAAGGGCTACAGCGCCCTGTTCGAGAACGATATCTATGATGCCATCGACCTCATCAAGTGCTGTGAGGGCCGCACCAGCTACGGCGGCCCCAGCGAGGCAAGCGTCAACAACCAGATCCGGCTGGCCATGGACCAGCTGGCCGCATGGGAGGCGAACAACGCATGAGCGTAAAGGTCTTTATCGACGGCTCCGCAGGCACCACGGGTCTGCGCATTGCTGACCGTCTGGCCGCCCGGCCCGAAATTGAACTGCTCTCCATCTCCGAGGAGGGCCGCAAGGACGTGAACGAGCGGGCAAAGGTTATCAATTCGGCTGACCTCGCCTTCCTCTGCCTGCCGGATGCCGCCTCCAGAGAGGTCATGCCCCTGCTCCGCCCGGATGTCAAGGTGCTGGACACCTCCACGGCCTTCCGCACGGATCCCAACTGGGTCTACGGCTTCCCGGAACTCAGGGGCCAGAAGGAAAAGATCAAAAACGCCTGCCGCGTGGCGGTGCCTGGCTGCTATGCCAGCGGGTTTATCAGCATCATGCGGCCTCTGGTGGAGCTGGGCCTTGCCGGAGCGGGTGATTTTTACAGCTGCACCGGTATTTCCGGCTATTCCGGCGGCGGCAAAAAGATGATCGCGGACTACGAAAGCCCCGACCGTCCGGCCCACAGCAAGCTGGATGCACCCAAGAGCTACGGTCTGAGCCTTGCCCATAAGCATCTGCCCGAGATGCAGAAGATCAGTGGGCTGGCAAACCCGCCCGCCTTTGTGCCTGTGGTCTGCGATTATTACAGCGGGATGCAGGTGCTGGTGCCCTTCCAGCCGGTCTGGGGCGGTGCCGAGAAGGTGGCCGCAGGGCTGGCGGAGTATTACAGGGATGCCGCCACTATCAAGGTGCACGCCCTGAACGAGCCGCTGCCCGAGAATGGCCTGTACTCCAACGCCATGGCCGGTACCGACCGCATGGAGCTGTACCTGACCGTGAACGCCGCCGGGGATCAGATGATGCTGGTCTCCCTGTTTGATAATCTGGGCAAGGGCTCGTCCGGCGCGGCAGTCCAGTGTATGAATCTGATGCTGGGTTTTGAAGAGACGGAGGGTCTGGAATGATGTATCAAGAAGTTGCGGGCGGCATCTGTGCCCCCGAGGGCTTTGCAGCGGCTGGCGTGCATTGCGGCATCCGCGCAAACCATAATGAAAAATACGATCTGGCACTCATCAAGGCGGAGGTGCGCTGTGCCGCCGCCGGTGTCTACACCACCAATAAGGTCTGCGGTGCGCCCATCAAGGTGGACCGTGCCCACCTGAAGGACGGCTATGCACAGGCGATCCTTGTGAACAGCGGCAATGCCAACACCTGCGCCGCCAACGGCGTGGCTCTGGCCGAGGAGTGCTGTGCGCTGGTGGGCGAGGCGCTGCACATCCCTGCCGAGGATGTGCTGCCCGCCTCCACCGGTGTCATCGGCCAGCCCATGGTCATTGACCCCTTTGCCCGGGGAATCCCCGCCGCCGCCGCGAAACTGACAGCCACTGCGCAGGGCAGCACCGATGCGGCCACGGCCATTATGACCACCGATACCCACAAAAAGGAGTACGCCATCCAGTTTGAGCTGGGCGGCAAGACCTGCACCGTGGGTGCCATTGGCAAGGGCAGCGGCATGATCGCCCCCAATATGGCCACCATGCTGGCCTTCTACACCACCGATGCCGCTGTTTCCCCCGCTCTGCTGGAAAAGGCCCTCAAGACCGTGGTGCCCGGTACCTACAACCAGATGAGCGTGGACCTGGACACCTCTACCAACGATACCCTGATCATCATGGCTTCCGGTCTGGCCGGAAACCCCGAGATCTGCGAAGAGAACGCCGACTACGATGCCTTTGTGGCGGCCCTGACCGCCATTGCTGAGCACATGTGCGCCGAGCATGCCGGTGACGGCGAGGGTGCCACCCACCTCATCACCTGCGAGGTGACCCACGCCCCCGATCTGAAAACGGCCCGTGCCGTCAGCCGCAGCGTGGTCTGCTCCAACCTGTTCAAGGCTGCTGTCTTTGGCCGCGATGCCAACTGGGGCCGCATCCTCTGCGCCATCGGTTACACCCCCGGCGATTTCTCCATCGACAAGGTCTGTGTCTGGCTGAGCAGTGCCGCCGGTGAGGTCTATGTCTGCGAGAATGCCGCCTACCACCCCTACAGCGAGGACGAGGCCGCCAAAGTTCTGGCGGAGCATGATATCCTTGTCAAGGTGGATATGGGTGCCGGCGATGCCAGCGCCAAGGCATGGGGCTGTGATCTGACTTATGATTATGTGAAGATCAACGGGGATTATAGAACTTAATGGAACTCCTCCAGTCGCCTGCGGCGACAGCCCCCTCACGGAGGGAGCCTGAAAGCCTCCCTCTTTGAGGGAGGTGGCATCGCGTAGCGATGACGGAAGGAGTTCGTCTTGGTGGAAAACGAATGCCGGAGCAAGCGTGCTGGCGGCAAGGAGAGTATATGAAAAACGAAGAAATGGCCCTCCTGTTTTCGGAGGCGACCCCTTACATCCAGAAATACCATGGCAAGACCATGGTCATCAAATACGGCGGCAACGCCATGATCAACGAGACGCTGAAAAACGCCGTGATGAACGACCTTGTCACCCTGACCCTGCTGGGGGTGCGGGTGGTGCTGGTGCACGGCGGCGGCCCGGCCATCAACGAGATGCTGAAAAAAGTCGGCGTGGAGAGCCATTTCAACAACGGTCTGCGGGTGACCGATGATGCCACGATGGAGATCGTCCAGCAGGTGCTGGCCGGTAAGGTGAACAAGGACCTTGTGGCAAAGCTGCGCGGCCGCGGCGTGGGCCTGTGCGGCATGGACGGCCAGATGCTCCGCTGCACCGAACTGGACCCCGCGCTGGGCCATGTGGGCGAGATCATCCATGTGGACCCCACCCTGATCTCCACCCTGCTGGACGGCGGCTATATCCCCGTGATCGCAACGGTGGGCATGGACGATCTGGGCCAGGCCTATAATGTCAATGCCGACACCGCCGCCGCACAGATTGCCATTGCCCTCAAGGCCGAGAAGCTGGTTTCCATGACCGATATCGCCGGCCTGCTGCGGGATAAGGACGATGAGACCACCCTCATCCCCGAGGTGGAGGTCAGCGAGATCGAGGGCTACAAGGCTGCCGGCATCATTGCGGGCGGCATGATTCCCAAGATCGGCGGCATGGCCGATGCCATCTATCAGGGAGTCCACGAGGCGGTCATCATCGATGGCCGTGTGCCCCACTCCATCCTGCTGGAGCTGTTCTCCAACCGGGGTTCCGGCACCCGGTTCTACCGCCGCAGCCATCAGGAATAAGGCTTGCTGAAAATTATATCGGGCGATATAATAAAGATGAATAGGCTCCCCCTTTGGGGGCAACGACGACGACCGCCGCCAGTGGCGGATTGAGGGAGGAGTTGTTGGGGCAGTGGCCAGCAAGGTGCGAGTGCAATTGCACGAAGCAGCTGCTGGGAGCCACAACCTGGGCTGGCGAGCGAATGCGAGACTGAGAGGGCGAGGACGCTAACCAAGGAGGGTATATCTATGGATTCCGAAAAAGTCATCAAGCGGGACAACGAATATGTCCTGCACACCTATAACCGCAATCCCATTGCTCTGGAAAAGGGCCACGGCCTGTATGCCGAGGGCCCTGAGGGCCAGAAGTATCTGGATTTCACCAGCGGCATCGGCGTGAACAGCCTGGGCTACTGCGACCTGACCTGGGCCGAGGCTGTCTCCGAGCAGGCCCATAAGCTGCAGCACACCTCCAACCTTTACTACACTGCCCCCTGCGGCAAGCTGGCCAAAAAGCTGTGCAAGCGCACCGGCATGAGCAAGGTATTTTTCGGAAATTCCGGTGCCGAGGCCAACGAGGGTGCCATCAAGGCCGCCCGCAAGTACAGCTTTGACCACTACGGCAAGGGCCGCGATGTTGTGATCACGCTGGTCAACAGCTTCCATGGCCGCACCATTGCCACCCTGACCGCCACCGGTCAGGAGGTGTTCCACAACTACTTTGGCCCCTTCAACGAGGGCTTTGTCTATACCACCGCCGGTGACATCGAGGGCCTCCGGGAACTGGTGGACCGCCATACCTGTGCCATTATGCTGGAGCTGATCCAGGGCGAGGGCGGTGTGATGGCGCTGGACCCTGAGTATGTGCAGGTTGTGCGCGCCCTCTGTGATGAAAAGGACCTTGTCCTCATTGTGGACGAGGTGCAGACCGGCGTGGGCCGCACCGGCACCTTCCTGTGCTGTGAGCACTACAACCTCAAGCCCGATATCGTCACGCTGGCCAAGGGCCTGGGCGGGGGTCTGCCCATTGGTGCCGTTCTGCTGAACGAAAAGACCGCCGAGGGCATGGGCCCCGGCAGCCATGGTTCCACCTTTGGCGGCAACCCGGTGGTCTGTGCCGGTGCCAACGTGGTGGTGGATCGGATGGATCAGAGCTTCCTGGCCAATGTCAGCGAGCGGGCCGTCCAGCTGCGCGCCGGTCTGGCCAAGCTGCCCATGGTGAAGAACCTTTCCGGCATTGGCCTGATGGTGGGCATCGAGTTCTTTGGCGGCATCCGGGCTGCGGACGTGCTGGCCGCCTGCCGCGAAAAGGGCCTGCTGGTGCTCACGGCCAAGAGCCGCCTGCGCCTGCTGCCCCCGCTGACCCTGACCGCCCACGATGTGGAAAAGGCTCTGGGCATCCTGAACGAGGTGCTGACCGAGATGGAGCAGAAGGCTCCAAAGGAGCAGGCATGAAACATCTGCTGAAAATGAGCGACCTCTCCCCCGCTGAGCTCCACCACATCCTGGATGTGGCGGAGGAGCTCAAGGCAGAGCAGAAGGCTGGGACGACCCCGGAGCTGCTCAAGGGCAGGAGCGTGGCGCTGATGTTCTCCAAAAATTCCACCCGCACCCGCACCAGCTTTGAGGTGGGTGTCTACCAGCTGGGCGGTCTGGGCAACTACATGAACGCCGCCACCGAGCTGCAGTCCGGTCGGGGCGAGCCCCTCAAGGATACCGCCCGGGTGCTGGGCCGCTACTACGACTGCGTGGTCTGGCGCACCTACCGTCAGAGCGATCTGGAAGAGTTTGCCGAGCTGGCCGGTGTGCCCGTGATCAACGGCCTGACCGACTACGCCCATCCCTGCCAGGTGCTGGCCGACCTGATGACCATCCGGGAGCGCCGGGGTACGCTGGAGGGTCAGAAGCTCTGCTTCATCGGGGATGGCTGCAGCATGGCAAACAGCCTCATCGTGGGCGGCCTGCTGGCAGGGATGCGTGTGACCTGTGTCTGCCCCGAGGGCTACCGCCCTGCCGCCGACGTGCTGATGTTCGCCCACAAGTATGGCGAAAAGTTTCACCTGCTCACCGATCCCGCCGAGGGTGTGAAGGATGCCGATGTGGTGGTGACCGCCGCATGGAATACGGCCCCCGGTACCCCCGAAAGTGAGCGCCGCCTGCGGGACTTCGCGGGTTTCCAGGTGACCAGCAGGCTGATGGAGGGCGCAAAGCCCGATGCCATGCTCCTCCACTGCCTGCCTGCGCACCGGGGAGAGGAGATCTCCGCCGCTGTCTTTGAAGAGCACGCCGACGAGATCTTTGACGAGGCCGAGAACCGTCTCCATGTGCAGAAAGCCGTGCTGGCCATCCTGCTGGCCGGTCTGTAAAAACGAGAAAGAGCCCTGGGGCTGCAGAGAATTGCAGCCCCAGGGCTCTTATTGTTTCTCTCAGGGTCTGCGGCTCAGGCCGGGGCCCTCATCAGACCCTGCCAGCGCCCTTGTCCAGGATCTTATTGAACTGGAGGAAGAAGGTGGTGGCGGTCACGGCAGCGGCGATGATGTCACTGACGGGTTCAGCGAGGAACACGCCGAACACGGGGTTCGCGACCACATGGGGCAGGATGAAGATGAGGGGAATGAGCAGGATGAGCTTGCGCAGGCAGGCCAGCAGCAGGCTGACCTTGGCCTGACCCAGCGCCATAAAGCTCTGCTGGCAGGCGATCTGGACACCGGTGGAGAAGATACCCGCCATATAGATGCGCATGGCCCAGGTGGTGTAATCGATCAGGGAGGCATCCGAGGTGAAGATGCCGGCCACTGCACCGGGAACCAGCATCATCAGCAGCCAGAAGATGGTGGTGTAGCTCAGGCAGAGGGTCAGCTGGAAGCGGAACGCCTGCTTGACGCGGTCCTTCTTGCCTGCACCGAAGTTGAAGCTCATCACCGGCTGGCCGCCCTGGCAGATGCCAGAGATGGGCATGGTGCACAGCTGGGAGGCGCTGGTGATCACGGTCATGGCACCCACGGCCACATCACCGCCGTAGCGGGCCAGGCTGGAGCTGAAGCTGATGGACAGCAGGCTCTCGGTGGAGAGCATGACGAAGGTGGAAATGCCCAGTGCCAGCACGGGCATGATGATCTTCCCTTCCAGCTTCATGTCCTCTTTGCGGATCTTGAGGATGGTCTTGGGGCCGGTGAGGAAGCGGATGACCCAGATGGCACCCACTGCCTGGCTCAGCACGGTGGCAATGGCAGCGCCCTTTACGCCCATGCCCAGCCCAAAGATGAGGATGGGGTCCAGCACGATGTTGATGACCGCGCCGATAACGGTGGTCAGCATACTGATCTTGGCAAAGCCCTGCGCGGTGATGAAGGTGTTCATGCCAAGCACGATCAGCACGCAGATGGTGCCCAGAATGTAGATGCGGCTGTAAGTCAAGGCGTAGGGCAGGGTGGTGTCACTGGCACCAAACAGCCGCAGCAGGGTGGGTGCGGCGGCGTAAAAGACGATGGTCAGGACGACCGAGAAGAGCAGCAGCATGGTAAAGCTGTTGCTGACGATCTTTTCTGCCTGCTTCTTGTCGCCCTGGCCCATGGCGATGGCGGTGCGGGGGGCACCGCCGGAGCCGATGAGCATGGCAAAGGCGTTCAGGAGCATCAGGATGGGGGTAAACAGGCCCACGCCGGTCAGAGCCGCCGCGCCGATCCCCGAGATGTGGCCGATGTAGATGCGGTCCACGATGTTGTACAGCAGGTTGACCACCTGCGCCACAACGGCAGGGATCATCAGCTGAAGCAGGAGCTTTTTCACGTCACCCGTGCCCATATCCTGCTGTTTTTTCTGCGTTTGTGCCATGGAAAGTGTCTCCTTTGATTTGAGCGAGACGGAGAGGGCTGCCCTCAGAACGTCAGGCCGAAGTTCATCTCGTAGTAGTTGCCTGCGGCATCACGGTAGGCGTAAGCCTTGCCGTTCTCGTCCTTCATGCTGTCGGGCATGTAGGCATCCTTTGCAAAGCCGGGCACGTCGTTGGGGCTGATGCAGACACCGTCCGCGTTCACAGCCAGCACCTCGTCGCCCTTGGGCAGGGTCAGGGGCAGCTTGCCAACGGGAGCAAAGCGGCCGAACATCACATCCAGCGTTGCGGAGGGGTAGGTGTCAAAGCCGACGGTCAGAGCATCGGAGACCTTCTCCACATTGCCGACCTCCCAGGCCAGCGGGCAGTTGATGTTGGAAACGACCTTGCCGCCGTGGGCGTGGACCGCAGCAGCGATACCGGCCAGACGGTTTGCGCCCACCAGAGTGGTCTCCTTGTGGGTCTCGGTGGTGGGCTTGCCGCTCTCATCCACGTTGCAGACAGTCTTGTCCTCGCAGATGTCCAGCTCCAGGTAGCCCGGGGTGGCGTTGAAGTATGCACCGGACTGGGGGCTGACCATCAGCAGGGCCACCTGGGCCTCATCGGGGGTATCCACCAGAGTGACATTGCCCAGCATCTCGCGCAGGGCCTTGGTGGCGGCCTCACCGGCCTCGGCGCTCTTGCCAAAGGCCTCAGCGTAGACCTTGGTGCCGTCCTTCAGGGGCAGGGTGCCGTCGTTCTTCAGCAGGACAACGGACTCGCGGTGCACGCGGGAAGCTTCCTCCCAGTCGGCCTTGGTGGCAACGACCTCGGCGGCCTTCCTGGGGTCGGCGTAGGTGTCCTCGAACATGCCCTGACGGAACAGCTCGGTCAGGGTGCGGCTGACAGCGCGGTTCAGGCTGGCATCGGTCAGCACCAGATCTTCCTTCTTGAAACCGGCGGGCACCGCGTGGGTGTCGTAGTAGTCGTTGGTGCCGCGGGCGTAGCTCTCCTCGCCCAGCTCGTTGTCCAGCAGGCCGGAGATCAGGTCCACGCCGCTCTGGGTGATGGCATAGCCGATGCGCTCGGGCTCGTCCAGCATGTCAACGCCCCAGCACATATTGTGAACAATGCCGGTGTCGGAGTTGATGTAGCCCTTGAAGCCCATCTGGCCGCGCAGCAGGCCGTCGATGAACACCTTGTTGTAGGCAAAGCCGTAGGGCTGGAGCTCGATGGGGTTGCCGTTGAAGTCCTCCTGCGGAGCGCTCTTCTCGGCGCTGGGCTTGGAGTAGTAGGGCATGATGGACTCGGCATTGTGGCGGATGGCGGCACGGAATGCCGGGATGTGGTACTTCTGCAGGGAGCCGGGGGTGGCGTAGATGTTCCACTGGCCTGCTGCATAGTGGGGGTCAAAGCCGTTCTCACGGGCACCGCCTCCGGGGAAGTGCTTCACGGTCATGGAAACACCCTCGGGGGTAACGCCGTTGCTGCCGCCCTGGATGCCGGGGATCAGGTGGTCAAAGATTTCCTCGATCAGTGCGGGGTCCTCGCCAAAGGTGCCGAAGGTGCGCTGCCAACGGGGGTCGGTGACGCAGTCGGCCATGTACATGTAGCCCTTCTTCAGGCCGCAGGCATTCCACTCGCGGCGGATGGTGTCGGCGAACTTGTCGATAATGTCGATGCGTGCAGTGCCCTTGACGGCAGCAGCAATGCCCAGGGTGCCGGGATAGGTGGCAAACACGCCGGTGGCATCGTTCATGCCGAACACGACCTCGCCGTTCTCGTTGCGGCTGTTGGACATGACCTGCATGGGAACAAAGTGATCACAGGTCTCGGTCAGGTACTGCAGCTGGTTCAGGTAATCTGCCAGATCCTCGGGCGTGGGGCTCTCGCGCAGGATGACGTGGCGGTTGAAGCTCTTCCTGACCATGTCAGAGGTGCTGGGCAGGGACTGAGAGCCGAAGATGCTGTCGGAGACGTTCACGGGTGCCTCGTCCAGCAGGCCGCTCTCGTCCGCCACGGGCTTGTGGCCGTTGGCTGCCAGACGGGGGGAAGGATACTTGGGGCCCATGCGCCAGTCGGAGGTGAAGATCTGGCCGATCTTCTCGCTGGTGGTCAGAACCTTGACATAGGCCTCGGCGCGCTCAGCCGGGGTCAAGCGCCAGTCGTTGACTGCGCTGACGGTGCCGGTGCCGTCGATGTCCTTGAAATACAGGCCGTCCTGCTCGATGACCTTGCGCTCCACGGTGCTGATGGTGGGGCCGTTGGGGTTCTGATAGCGCTTTACGCGCTCGGATGCTTTCACTGCCATAGTGTTTTCTCCTTTTCTTTTGAATGCGGCGGCCAATGCCACAGAGCCGCAGATGCTATACCTATTATAATAGGCCGCCGCGCGGAACAACTAGAAAATTTTTTGGATATTTCCGCACTTTCCTTGTATTCTTTTTTTGCGCGCGGTTGAAATACAAGCCTGTTTTGTGAAATGTGCTGTACTAGTATCTTGCAATCATGTGCAAAATGACGAACGCTGTTTTTTAAAACTGTTGATTTCGCCCAAGGAGAGTAAAATTGTCCTGTTTTCCCACAAAATTTTACTAACAGAAATTTGAGGGATAGTTCATAATGTATACATAAAAATCCCCCGGTTCGCGATGTGGCAGCCGCAGCCCACGGGGGACCGAATGAAAGGCCGGAGTGAGTGGCAGCACACCGGCCGCAGAATTGAAAGGAGAGCTTCTCTATGGCAAAGGTCAAACAGCCGCTTGAAGAAAACGGCATCCACAGAGCGAAAATGTGGGAGATCATGATGTACGCTCTGAACAACACCTCCACCAACACCTACATGGTCGTGGTCGGTTACATCAGCTACTTCCTGATCGGTATCGTCGGTCTGGCATCCGTGCTGGCCGGTTCTATTGTTACCATCATGCGTGTCTGGGACGGTGTCACCGACCCGTTCGTTGGTATGATGGTCGATAAGACCAACGGCAAGTTCGGCAAAAACCGTCCGTTCATTGCCATCGGTCAGATCATCATGTTCGCCACCACCTTCGTGATGTTCAACTTCATCCCCAAGATGGGCACTGGTGTCCGCTTTATTGCGTTCATCATCATCTACATGATCTACATCATTGGCTACACCTGCCAGTGCGTTGTCACCAAGTCTGCTCAGACCTGCCTGACCAACGATCCCAAGCAGCGCCCCATCTTCGCAATGTGCGATACTGTGTATAACATTGTTCTGATGAACATCATGTTCCCCATCATTGTCACCGATGTCCTGGTGCCCAAGTTCACCCTGACTGCCGAGGCCAACGCTGCCGAGATCGCTTCTCTGGTGGCACAGAACCCTGCTCTGGCAGGCATCGTGGAGAAGTCCGGCGGCAGCCTGTCCGCTTTCTACAACCCCGGCCTGTTCACCACCATGCAGCTGATGTTCGGCGGCCTGTCCGCTGTCTTTGCAGTCTGCGCCATCATCGCCCTGTGGCGTAAGGACAATCCGAAGTACTTCGGTCTGGGCACCACCCAGAAGGTCGGCATCAAGGATTACGTTGACACCCTGGCTCACAACCGTGCCATCCAGATGCTGGTGGTCTCCGCATCTACCGATAAGCTGTTCATGTCCACCAAGAGCAACGCTACCGTTATGATCTGCCTGTTCGGCATCATCTTCGGCAACTATGCCGCATTCTCCAGCTACTCTCAGATCACCTCTATCCCCATCTGCCTGATTTCTCTGCTGCTGATGAACAAGATCGCTCGTCAGATGGGCCAGAAGGCATCCATGCTGGTGGGTACCTGGGGCGGCATCATCGGCTCCATCGCCATCACCCTGTTCCTGTTCTTCTTCAACCCCAAGGGCGATGCTTCCAAGTTCTCTCTGCCCGCATTCCGCCTGATCCGTCCTGACACCTGGGGCACCCTGTTCACCGGCTGGACCACCACCGCTTTGATCTTCGTGCTGCTGGTCATCGCATGGTCCGGCGTGCAGGCACTGTCCTCCTCCATCGTTATCACCATGACCGCTGACTGCGCTGACTACGAGGTCTATCGTACCGGTAAGTACGTTCCCGGCCTGATGGGCACCCTGTTCAGCTTCGTGGATAAGCTGATCTCCTCTCTGGCAGCCACTCTGGTGGCCCTGTTCTACTCCGTGGCCGGCTTCAAGGACGCTCTGCCCGACACCATGACTCCGTACTCTGACGGCATCTTCTGGGCAACCATCGGCTGCTTCGTCCTGCTGCCCATCGTTGGCTGGCTGTGCAACGTTGTTGCCATGCACTTCTATCCCCTGACCAAGGAGAAGATGGCAGAGATCCAGGCTGAGATCGGCCGCATCAAGGCTGAGGCTGCTGCAAAGCAGGCTTAATGCCAACCATCTCCCTGCGGAAATTTTGAATCCGGGACAGCGCCGCTGTCCTGCATCGTAACCGGAAATGTCCTGCGGCGGGCCATCCTCTGCCGCAGGACTTTCTGATACCCTGAGACCCGGAAGGAATACCACTATGGCAGAAGAAAACAAGCTGAACCAGACCCCTGAGATCACCCCGGCCCCCTCCGCTGAGGCCCCGGAAAAGGCCCCCACCACCGGCGAGCTGCTGGGCGATGTGGAGCACTACGACGAGGAAAAGGACGATTGGAGCACCGGCTATTACGGCACCGGCAGCCGCCAGCAGGTAACGGACGATGTGTTCCACAAGCTGGAGACCGGCGAGGAGCTGACCCGGGATGACTTTATCAAGGCGGAGCTGGCGCTGCAGGATGCCAAGCTGGAAGCCGGCATCGATCTTGAAAAGGAGAAGAGCCCGGGCCTCATTGGTAAGTATCACGATTGGAAAAAGAACCGCGTAAGGCACAAGGTGAACAAGAAGAAGTACCTTCTGCTCTGCCTGTTTCTGGGCTGGTGCGGCGGCCACCGCTACTATGAAAAGCGGTATGCGCTGGCGGCCTTCTACACCCTGTTCTTCTGGAGCGTGGTGCCCTTCTTCCTCTGCGTGACCGACCTTCTCATTGCACTGCCCATGCAGGCTGATGAGAACGGCGACATCCTGATCTGACATCTTCCTCTATTCATTCATTTACCTCCTAGCGCCAGAAAGGGCCTGCGGCATTTGCCGTGGGCCCTTTCTGGTGTTTGCAGACCCGTTCTCCGGCGCAGAACATAGTGGCAGCTAACTGGCGTTGTGCTATACTAGTATATCAATTGATTGTGCAATAAGCACAATAGATTTTTTCACGTTCGTGAAATTTTTCCCATAATCGTAAGAATGACCTGTTTTACCTTAAAATATTACTAACAGATATATCAAAAAACGTTCATAATATAGACATAAAGCTTCGGACGGGCTGGTACGCAGTGGCAGCTGTAAGCCCCATGGAGAAAACGGAGAATGTTCCTGTGTGAACAAAGGAGAGAATGAAATGGCAAAAACCAGAAGTCTGCCGGATAAGTTCTATGATAAGGACTATGAGCACAACGGCATCCACCGCGTTCCCCTGTGGCGTATCGCAGGCTACGCACTGAACAACACCGCAACCAATACGTACCTGTTCCTGATGAACTACGCTACCTACTACCTGATGGGCTGGGTCGGCGTTGGCATGATGGTCGCTTCTTCCCTGACCATGATGATGCGTATCTGGGACGGTGTTACCGACCCCTTCGTCGGCTTCATGGTCGATAAGACCAACGGCAAGTTCGGCAAGAACCGTCCGTTCATTGTGATCGGTCAGATCATCCTGTGCGTCACCAGCTGGATCGCCTTCCATGTCACCCACAAGCTGCCTCAGGGCGTGCGCTTCCCCTTCTATGTGGTCGTTCTGATGGTCTACTACCTGGGCTACACCTGCCAGTGTGTTGTTACCAAGTCTGCACAGAGCTGCATGACCAATGACCCCAAGCAGCGCCCCATGTTCGCTTCCTTCGATGGCGTGTTCAACACCCTGCTGTTTGCTATCATTGGTATTATCGTTCCTCGTATTGCTAACAGTTACAACGATGTGGGCGGCTACACTTCTCTGGAGTTCTTCGATACCATGTGGAAGATGACCGCCATCTTGTCCGCCTGCTTCACCCTGATCGCTGTGATCTCCATCACTCCCAAGGATCGTTCTGAATTCTTCGGTACCGGCAAACCCGTCAAGGTCGGCCTGAAGGACTACTGGGATACCCTGAAGAACAACCGTGCCATCCAGATGCTGGTCCTGTCCGCATCTACCGATAAGCTGGGTTCTTCTGCAAAGTCCAGCGCCGTCATGGTCGCCATGTTCGCCTGCATCGCCGGTTCCAACCTGCTGCAGAGTAACGTTACCGGTCTGGTGACCATCCCCAGCACCATCGTGTGCTTCCTGTTCATCAGCTTCTTTGCTACCCGTCTGGGTCAGCGCAAGGCAATGCTGATCGGTTCCATTGGCGGTCTGATTACCAATGGCGCACTGGCAGCCCTGTGGCTGCTGGGCGATCCCACCACCATGACCTCCAACCCCGCTACCGGCGCTCTGAACTGGGGCTACTTCCTGATCCTCTACCTCGTTCTGACTATCATCACCGCCGGTTTCCAGGGCATCTCCGGCAACATCGTTATCCCCATGACCGCTGACTGCGCCGACTACGAAGTCTACCGTACCGGCAAGTACGTCCCCGGCCTGATGGGCACCCTGTTCAGCTTCGTGGATAAGCTGGTCTCCTCTTTCGCACCCATGGTCGCCGGTGTCATGTTCAGCATGTGCGGCTACACCGACCACAATCCCGTTATGGGTGACCCCATTACCCCGGGCCTGCGCGGCGGCGTTGTCTTCTGCGCTTACGGCATGATCATGATCGGTCTGGTCTGCAACCTGATCGCTATGAAGTTCTATCCCCTGACCAAGGAGAAGATGGAAGAGATCCAGGATGAGGTCGCTCAGATCAAGATGAAGACCATGGCTGAGAACGCCTAATTGGTACTTGCAATTTTCTGCGGAAACCTGTAAAATCAAATAGGAAAACCGCTCGCCCTTGCGGCGGGCGGTTTTCTGCTTTTGGAACAAAATTCAGACAAGAGGTACATCGTAAATGGAAGAAAAGACACAGTGGGTAAAGGACCCGGATCATGGGATCATCTGGAACACCATCGACCACCTGTTATACTGGAGAGAACACCGTGAAAAACACTGTGTCAGCCGCAAGAAATATATGCGCCTGTGCATTCTGGGTGCGTTTGGTGCGCACCAGTTCTATGCCAAGCGCCCGGTGCTGGGCCTGCTGTATCTGGCAACCTTCTGGAGTGGTTTCTCTGCCGCTATGACCATCGTGGACTTCATCATTGCCGTGCCCATGAAACCGGACGAGGACGGCAACATCTGGCTGTAAAAAGCCCTCTGGCGGCCTGCTGGGCCGGAAAGGAAAACACCCTATGGATAATGTCATGCAGTTTCTGTTCAACACCAACCACGAGCAGCCCAGCATCCTGGTCTGGATCCTGCTGATCGTGATCGCGGTCGTGATTCCCAATTACGTCAGATATCGGATGGAGCAGAAGCACTCCAATGATTCTGTTCCCACCCAGAACCCTGCCCGTTCTGCCCCGCGCAAGAAGAAGCGCAGCAAGAAGCGCTGAGCCACAGGCTGGGATCGTATGGTATGGAGCTCCGGCTGTGCCACAATAAAATGAGCCGGTTCCCCTCCCCGATGTCCCTGCGGCTGCCACCGCTTTGATATTTCATGCTCTCCCATAACCGAAAGGGCCCTGCAAATGCCGCAGGGCCCTTTTGGCTTGCCAGAGTGTGTGGAGATGAGGAAATAGATTGACGGCCGATAGCAAATGTGCTATCATAAGGCTGAGGGATAAGCTGCACATAGATGAGGAACATGAATGTATACAGTCGAATTTTATGAGAACGACAGAGGCGTTTCCGAACTGTGGGACTTTTTGGAAGAGCTGCGGATAAAAAGCGCATCCAATAAGGATGCGCGAATACAGTATAAACAGATCGTGTTGTATATCCAGCTGCTGCAGGACAACGAAACACGGCTTTCCGAGAATGTGACGAAGCATCTGATGGATGGCATCTGGGAGCTGCGTCCGGGAAATAACCGGGTATTCTACTTCTGTTGGCGGGGTGATCGGTTTGTGCTGCTGCACCAATTTCGGAAGAGATCGCAAAAAACACCGCGGCGTGAAATTGAACGAGCAAAAGCGGAACGTGATGATTGGCTTGCAAGAAAGGGTGAGTGAATATGAGGACCTGGAACGATTATAAGGAGCATGTGGCAGCTGCTGACCCGGAAATTGCAAAGGATATCCGGGAAGCGGAAGCAATGTCTGCAATCGTGAAAGCAATGGTAGAGCAGCGCAATGCGATGGGATTGAGCCAGCGGGAGCTGGCAGCGAGGTGCGGCATTCCGCAATCCTCGGTGGCACGGATCGAATCCTTTAAGACGATGCCCAATCTGGATACCCTGCTGAAGATCTTCCAGCAGCTGGGCTTGAAATTGACCATCTCGGCGGCCTGATTCATCTTGCCATTTGCCGCATATAAAAACCGCCCCGGCGGCTGCTTTGTGCAGTGCCGGGGCGGTTCGTTCGTTTTTGGTGTTCAGATGCAGGAAGTACTTACTTCTTGATCTTGATCAGCTGTGCGTTCAGGCTCTCGATAAAGCCGTCGGGCATGTTGATCATCTTAGCCATAGCCTCAGGGGTCATGCGCTTCATCATATCCCACATGCCAACGCCGGGCTTGATGTCAAAGTTGGTGGCCAGCTTGACAGCCCTGGTAGCGAGAGCCAGAGCCTCTTCGCTCTTGGAGAGATCCTCCATGCTGTCCTTGATGCTGTAATAGCCCTCGGGGAACTCCATCGGAGCCTTCAGATCCAGGCTGCCGACCTGCTTGAACCAGTTGGCAACGCCCTCCTGACGCTCGTTGAACTCAGGCAGGGTGTAGTAATCAGGCTCTTTCTCGACCTTTTCCAGCGTGATGGAATCCTTCACGTCACCGGCAACGGCCAGGATGGTGTTGAAGCCCTCTTCCAGAGCAACATTGAACTTGAACACGCGGTGTGCAGTCTGCTGGCCGACTTCCTTGCCGTTGACGTACAGCACAACGGTGTCCTGGTTGGAGTAGACCTTGATCTCGGTGGTCTCGCCTGCGCGCTGTGCATGGCGGCGGCCGGCGATGTGGACCATGGGCAGCTTGGACCAGTATGCCTGGTAGACAAAGTAGCTGTCCTTCTTGGTCTTGCGGTCAATGGTCATCAGGCCCTTGTTGTTGCGGCCTGCAACGCCGCCCTCGTGGCGGGCAGCACAGCCAAAGTCGAACATGTTCCAGCAGTGGGTAGCCCACACCCAGGGACGATCCTCGAACACCTGAGCCAGATGCTCGTGGTACAGTGCCTGATACTCCTCGGTGTAGTCCTTGCACTGGGGATCGTTGCTGTGCCAGTTGATGATGCCCTCGGTGCCGTACTCGGAGATGCCGATGCAGATGTCGGGGTGCTCGGCGTGGAACTTGTCCAGCCAGGGGCCGTTCTGCTCCATCTTGCCGCCGTACCAGCCGAAGTAGTGGTTGTAGCTCTCTACATCGGTAATGTGATGCATGGGGCCGTCAACAGGGGTGTTGGAGACGTGGGCAATGGTGGTGAGACGGGTGGGATCCAGCTCACGCACCAGCTTCTGCAGGTCGTGGTGGTTGTCCACCAGCTCCTGGCAGATGCCGCCGATCAGGATCTCGTTGGACAGGCCCCAGAACATGATGGAGGGGTGGTTGTAGTTCTGGATGATCAGTTCGGTCATCTGGTGACGGCAGTTCTGGTGAGCGGAGGGGTCCTTCTTAAAGACGCTGATGAAGGGGATCTCAGCCCAGACGGCGAAGCCCAGCTCGTCACATGCGTCGTAGAAGTCCTGGCTGTGCTGATAGTGGGCCAGACGGATGGTGTTGGCACCCAGCTCCTTGATGAGCATGGCATCCTCGTAGTGATCCTCAGCGGTCAGGGCGTTGCCCTTGTACAGACGATCCTGATGGCGAGCCACGCCGCGCAGCGGGGTGGGCACGCCGTTGATGGAGAAGCCGTCGTTCGGGGTCACAGTATAGCTGCGGACACCCACGTTGGCGTAGATCTCGTCAAAGGTCTCGTTGTTCTTCTGCAGGCGGGCGGTCACGGTGTACAGGTTGGGCTCGTCCATGCTCCACAGCTGGGCATCGGGAACGTACAGGGTGACCTTGGTGCTGTTGCAGGGGCGCACGCCGGAAGCAACTTCGTTGCCGTAGCAGTCCTCGATGCTGTACATCACGGTATAGACCTCTTCGCCGTTGGTGACCCAGCTCTCGATCTCGAAGGTGGCACCGCCGTCCTCGGTGGGCTTGGGGGTGACCTTGATGCCGGGGCCGCCGAAGTAGTCCAGGTCAAAGTGGGTGCCGGGCACGCTGATCAGGTTCACGCCGCGGTACAGGCCGCCGTAGAAGGTGAAGTCGGCGGAAGCGGGGTACATGGAGGGGGTGTCCTCGTTGGAGACCTCGATGGTCAGCTCGTTGTCGCCCTCGTGGCACAGGTCGGTGACATCGGCACGGAAGATGGAGAAGCCGCCCTCGTGGGTGGTTGCCACCTGGCCGTTGACCTTCACGGTTGCGGCCAGAGCAGCTGCCAGCACCTCAACGTAGGTGCGGCCGCCAGCCAGAGGCTGCTTGGGCTGGGTAAAGGTGCGGGTGTAGACACCGGTGGTGCGCAGATAGCTGCCGTTGCCGTCCATGCCGTCCACAGCGTTCCAGGTGTGGGGCAGGGTGACCTGCTCGGTGGGACGCTCGCCCTTGGGGAAGGACAGGGTCCAGTTTTCGTTCAAGGAAATGATCTCTCTCATCGATACTGCTCCTTCTGGTTTTCTTCTTTGTTTCGGCGGCCTGTATGGCAGAAGAAATGCCGGAAACAGGCCGGTTGTTGATTTCAGTATAGCACATCAGAGGGGGGTAGGGTTTGTACAATCTTTTGGCAAAATAGTAATATTTTGTGAAAATCCAGACGATGATTCCACGATTTTACAATCTGGCCCTTGGAAATGACAGTACAGCATGGAAAAGATACCCCGAAGCAGAGACGAAAAAGAGGGTGTCCGTCCCCGCAGAGGGCGGCAGCGGCTTCCGCTCATCCCTGACCAGAAGCTTCCTTTGACGCTGTGGGCTCCTCCGGCAGAAAGTGTTGACGGAACGGTGGCTTTTTGCTATAATTATATAGCTATGAATATGGAGATGTATCGAAGTGGTCGTAACGAGAACGACTCGAAATCGTTTTGTCCTTAACCGGGCACGTGGGTTCGAATCCCACCATCTCCGCCAATAAAAGGCACCGGCTCAGGCTGGTGCCTTTTTTGCGGCTAGATGGTGCGGATGAGAACAGGGCGGCGGCCCGCAGGCCGCAAGCAATCAGCCCTGCGGGCTGTTGCTTAGCCCGCGGGAGAATGCCCACCATCTCTGCCAGAGGCGCAGATTCAAACGGATCAGCGGCAGGGTGCGGCAGCTGGTCTTGTTCTTCATTACATCACTGCCCCCTGGGCAGCCATCTGCATGAATCAAAATGGTCATGTGCGTTCCTCTATCACCCACTGAAATGCTTTCGCCGTGCGCAAATCAGCGTCCTTAAAGTGTCCACCGCTGTTCCATTCAAGGGTGCAGTCTGCGCCACGCTCTGTAAGCCGGCTGTGCAGCGTGCGGATATTATCCCCTACCGCAGCCATGATGGTGTTTTTCGTGCGCTCTTCCCTGTCGCCAAGGCTCAGATAAACGTGCTGTGCCTGTATCGGGTGCTGCTGTTCAAACTCCATCCAGCCCGGAAACCACACAGAGGGAGAAGCGGCGGCGATACCATAGAACAAATCGGTCTGGGTGGATGCCCACAGCGCAAACAATCCCGCCAGCGAGTAGCCGCCCAGAATGATTTTGACGTTTTCCGGGAGAGGAAACTGCTGCTCCAGTGTGGAAATGACCTGCTCCGTCAGAAAGCGCAGGGTGTCCCCAGCTTTGCCGCCGAAGCCTTGCTTTCCCCACACGGCAGGGGCTTTCCACGGAGAAAGCGCATCGTTCCAGCTTTCCACCGGGAGAGCCGCAAACAGAAAATTCCGGCTGCTTTGTGCGATCGCCGCCACTTCATACTCCATACTTTGCAGCTCATGCTCACCTGTCATTTGGAGCAGCAGGTATTCTGCATTAGCCCCGCCGTAAATGCGGCAAGGTGTGTTCCCGATTTGCATTGTCTGTGCTGTCACTGCGGCATCCTCCTGAAAAAAATTTGATAAGCCCAGTATAGCAACTAAAAAATCGTTTTGCAATTCAAACGGTTTTCAGAGCAGGCGCAAGCGGCACAGAGGTACATTCCCCTCTGCTCTCTGGCAAATTACAGCGCGAATGTGATATAATGGAGAAAAAACACCGGGGAACGGCACAAAAGACGGAGGATGCGGGATGAAACAGAGGCAGCGAGAACAGGTTCAAAGAGGCTGTGCGGTGGGCACCGTGGTGCTGCTGGCATGGCTGTGCCGGGTGCTCCCGCTGGAGGGCCTGCCTTCCGGCCTGCGGGAAGCCTGCGGCATCCTCCGGCTGTGCAACCGGCAGATGTTCCGGGTCTACCGTGCCCTCTCCGGCCGGGATCTGCAATCGCTGAAGGAGCTGCACCAGCAGGTGTGGGCCCCTGCCCCCGAGGCTCCGGTGCTGCCCGTGGTGCAGGATGCAAGACCTGACCCCGCTCCCGCCCCGGCCCCGGCCCCCGCTCCCGCTCCTGAGACCCCGGTGCTCCCGGCGGTGCAGGATGCCAAGCTGATCCAGACCGGCACCAGCGGCTGGCTGGCAGACCTGATGCTGGGCGCAGGCATGGTGCTGTCTGCAGCGGGATATTGGATGGAGCGCAAGCGCAAGGCCATGTTCTACAAGTCCCAGCACTGAACCCCAACCCCCAAAGGCCCCGGGCAAACGCCCCGCTGACCCTTTGGGCCATGCATCACATTCCTTTGTAATCCCCCCAAAAGTTACTTTCCAGAATCTCCTGTTGATCGCTATCCTCTGAGGCAGCGGGCCCGCACGCCGCTGCCTCGCCCCGGAGGGTCCCGCAAGCCCTCCGGGGCTTTTTTTGTTGGCGGCACGGCCCGCTCCGGCAGAAAAAAACAGGGCTGCTCCACATCTCTGCGGGGCAGTCCTGTCTGGCTGCGCGGGTCGGCGCACGGGCTTCCGGGGTCTCCCCCGGAAGGGTGCGGCTCAGCGCGCGGTTTTCTTTTCCTCCGGAGCCTCCGGGTTGTTTTCCAGGTTCAGCTCGGGCATCAGCTCGTTGCTGATGATGGTCAGCATCTGTTCCAGCTTCTTCACGTCCTCTTTGGGGAAGCGCTTGTTCACCCGCTGGACCACCGTGCTCAGGTAGGAGTAGCTGATGTTGTAGTAGTCGATATACTTCTGGGTGGGCCGCAGGTGATACTCCCGGCGGTCGGTGGTGGACTGGATCTTTTCCACATAGCCCTTGCGCACCAGCGAGCCGATCTTATACGCCGCGTTGGGGGTGGAGATCTGCATCATCCGGGAAAACTCCGCAATGGTGGGCTCCCCCATGGCCATAATGCCCTCCATGCAAAAGGATTCCACCGTGGTCAGGGTCGCCTCACGGGTGGCAAAGCGCTGGAACACGTTCTGGTAGAAATGGAGCTTGAACTTGGTATAGACATCGTTGAATGCTTTTTCCAGCATGGTACGGTCTCCCTTCGAACACTCAATTTCCTTTAGTATATCACGCTTTGGTCTTTTTGCCCAGCTTTACGCGCAGAATGTTCAGCACCACCAGCTCCAGCACAATGGCAACGCCCAGCAGGATCAGCGAGGTCCACAGGCTGGCGCTGCTGCCCAGGAACATCTGGGTCAGGCCGGTGATCACATAGCACGCGGCGGAACAGGATGCGGCGGTAATGGCGTAGGGCAGCTGGGTGGAAACATGGTTCACATGGCTGCAATGCGCACCGGCAGAGGCCATGATGGTGGTGTCGGAAATGGGAGAGCAGTGGTCGCCGCACACAGCGCCGGACAGGCAGGCCGCAATGGAGACCACCAGCATCTCGCCCTGGGGGAAAGCGTGGCAGACAATGGGGATCAGGATGGAGAAGGTGCCCCAGGAGGTGCCGGTGGCAAAGGCCAGGAACACCGCCACCAGGAAGATGATGACCGGCAGCAGGTACTGCAGGGCGGCAGCGGAGCCGCCCAGCAGGTTGGCAACGTAATATTTTGCACCCAGCAGGTTGGTCATGCCGGAAAGCGTCCAGGCCAGGGTCAGGATCAGCATGGGGCTGACCATGGCCTTGAAGCCCTCGGGGATGCAGGCGGCAAAATCCTGGAACGTCATCACGCTGCGGACACGGTAGAACACAAAGGTGAACATCAGGGCAATGCTGCTGCCCAGCACCAGACCGGCGGAGGCGTTGCAGTCGGAGAAGGCGGTGATGAAGTCCACGCCCTCAAAGAAGCCGCCGGTGTAGATCAGGCCAAAGATGCAGGCCGCGATCAGCACCAGCACCGGGGCCACCAGATCAATGACATGGCCGTGGGCATCGTCCTCGGCATCCACATCGTCGCCGTAGGGGCGGTCAGCCGTGGTGAAAAGGTCGCCGGCCCGGGCGTTGTCCTCGTGCTGCTTCATGGAGCAGTAGTCCGTGCCCGTGAAGATGAGGAACAGGCTCATCACAATGGTCAGCAGGGCGTAATAGTTGTAGGGAATGGTGCGCAGGAACATGGTAAAGCCGTTGATGCCGGAGCCTTCGGGTACGCTGGAGGTAACGGCGGCGGCCCAGCTGGACACCGGCGCAATGATGCACACCGGGGCGGCGGTGGAATCAATGAGGTAGGCCAGCTTTGCGCGGGAGACCTTCTGCCGGTCGGTCACGGGGCGCATCACGGAGCCCACGGTCAGGCAGTTGAAGTAGTCGTCCACAAAAATGAGCACGCCCAGAATCAGGGTGGCAAACTGTGCCCCGGCCCGGGTGTGGATGTGGGTGGAGGCCCAGCGGCCAAAGGCGGCGCTGCCGCCGGCCTTGTTCATCAGGGCCACCAGAATGCCCAGCATCACCAGAAAGACCAGAATGCCCACGTTGCTGCTGTCAGAGAGCTTGGCAACCATGCCGCCGTCCTCGTTGAAGAACAGGGTGTTGAGCGCCAGCTCCAGGTTGCCGTTGGCAAAGAGCAGCGCGCCGGTGGCAATGCCCACCAGCAGGGAGGTGTAGACCTCCTTGGTGTTCAGGGCCAGCACAATGGCCACCACCGGCGGCAGCAGGGAAAGCATGGAGCTGTACACCGCGGGGGCGTAGCTGGCCGGGTCGGCAATGGTGCCGGGGGTGGCTGCGGTGCACCACAGCAGCAGGGCAAACACCAGCAGTGCCCCCACCCAGGAGAGATTTGTCTTTTTCATAAATGATTCCTCACTTGATTTTTTGTCCCGGCCCGGGGCAGACTATCCCTATTGCAAACGGAAAGGGGGCCGCCGCCACGCCGGATTATAAAGCGCTGTATTTTGAACTGTTCCGCGCCAACGAACAGGCCATCCGCCTGCTGACCGCCGCCCAGCAAAAGGCGGAAGCGCAGGTGATGGAAGAGGGAAAGGCTCCGCTCTACTTGGAGAAACCTCTCCGTCATTGCCTGCGCAATGCCGCCTCCCCCAATGAGGGGAGGCAGGCAGACGCGGCGATGGGTCTTGGCTCCCCCTTTGGGGGAGCTGGCAGCGCCAACGGCGCTGACTGAGAGGGCGAGGCCGTTACCCCTTTTTGCTCTCTGCCTTTGCGGCAAACTTGGCGTTGTTGATGATGAACCGCTCGTGCACACCGCCGCCCACGGGGCCTTTCTCGTCGTGCAGGGAGACCTTGAACACCAGCTTGCGGCCCTCCACGGCGGTCAGCTCGCTCTCGCAGGTCACAGTCATGCCCACAGGGGTGGGGGCGCTGTGCTCCAGCTCCAGCCGGGTGCCCACGGTGCCGCAGCCCTCGTCCAGCGCGGCGGCAACGCTCATCCAGCAGGTTTTTTCGGCCAGTGCCACCAGCGCGGGGGTGGCAAATACGTCCAGCGTACCGCTGCCCATGGTCTTTGCAGTGTTCTCGGCAGTAACGGCGACACTCTGCTCGCCGCGGATGCCAGCTTCCAACATAAAAATACGTCCTTTCCAGATGCCCGAAGGCGAAAATTTAGAAATACATTGTTAGAATACCACACTTTTGGCACAGATGCACCTGTTTGGGCGTTTTTTTCTGCAAATCTCTCTCCGTTTTGGCTTTTTTTACGGTTTTTTCAATGATTTTAAGAGGAATGCGGAAATTTTTGCAAAACCCCTTGACAGAAGCTCTTCTGCATGATAACATGAACACATGAACAGACGTTCATGTAAAACGCAGCAAAAGGAGAACGGACATGATCGGATTGGAGCAGATGACCCCGGCGGAGCAGGAAAACACGGAACCGGTGGTGATGCCGGATGACGAGGTGCTGTATGAGCTGGCCGACCTGTTCCGGGTGTTTGGCGACTCCACCCGCATCAAGATCTTATATGCGCTGCATGACAATGAGCTCTGCGTGCAGGACATTGCCAACGCGGTGCAGCTGAGCCAGTCGGCAGTGAGCCACCAGCTCCGGGTGCTCAAGGATACCAAGCTCGTGCGCTTCCGCCGGGATGGCAAGACCGTTTACTATGCACTGGATGATGACCATGTGAGAAGCATCCTGTCGATGGGCATGGACCACATTGAGGAGTAAACGGAAAACGCAGTACACTGCCTCCGGGCGCACAAGGCGTGCCTGAGAGGTCTATATAAAATAAAGAGAGGTACTTATAATGAAGAAGACCTACAAGATCGAAGTTGACTGCGCAAACTGCGCCCAGAAGATGGAGGATGCCGCCAACACCGTTGCAGGCGTGGCACAGGCTACCGTCAGCTTTATGACCCAGAAGATGAAGGTCGAGTTTGCTGAGGGTGCAGACCCCCACAACACCATGGTGAATGTTCTGTCTGCCTGCAAAAAGGTCGAGGACGACTGCGAGATCTTCGATATCTGAGGAAACAGGGGTTTGTAACTCCGGTACGGCTCCCCTGCGGGGGAGCTTTTTGTAGCACATTTTTCGGGCAGAACGGCCCAAAAGCCGGTGTGGGAAACTGTGGAAAAGAAAACGGGTTTTCAACAGTTTCCACCGGGTTTTCAACAGCTTCTGCGAAAAAGTGCAAAAAGAAACGCGAAAAAGCAGGTTTTCTCCGGGAAAAGTCCGTGGAAAACTCAGGGGAAAACGTGGAAAAGTCTACCCCGTGGGGAAAACCTGTTGAATCCACCCCGCCCGCCGCGGCGCATTGCGGCCCAGAACCCAGAAAAAAGGAGAGTACAGATATGAATAAAAAGCAAAAGAAGAACCTGTACCGGATCATTGCTGCGCTGGTGCTGGTGCTCATCCTCAAATTGCTGCCTCAGTTCCCCACGCCGGTGGAGCTGCTGCTCTACTGCATCCCCTATCTGGTGGTCGGCTGGGATGTGCTCCGCAAGGCACTGCTGGGCATCAAGAACCGCCAGCCCTTTGACGAGTGCTTCCTGATGGCTGTTGCCACCGTGGGCGCGTTTGCGCTGGGCGATTATGTGGAGGGCTGTGCCGTTATCATCTTCTACCAGATCGGCGAGCTGTTCCAGAGCGTGGCCGTGGGCAAGAGCCGCCAGAGCATTTCCAGCCTGATGGATATCCGCCCCGATTACGCCAACGTTGAGGACGAGGACGGCAGGCTGGAGCAGGTGGATCCCGATGATGTGGAGGTGGGCACCGTGATCGTGGTCCAGCCCGGCGAGCGGGTGCCCATTGATGGCATCATCGTGGAGGGAACCTCTGCCCTGAACACTGCCGCCCTGACCGGCGAGAGCCTGCCCCGGGATGTCCGCTCCGGCGATGAGGTCATCAGCGGCTGTGTGAACATGACCGGCCTGCTGAAGGTCAGAACCACCAAGGAATTCGGCGAATCCACCGTTTCCAAGATCCTCGACCTCGTGGAAAATTCCAGCATGAAGAAGGCCCGCACCGAGAACTTCATCACCCGCTTTGCCCGGGTCTACACCCCCGCCGTCTGCTACGGCGCACTGGCACTGGCCTTTGTCCCCCCCATCGTTCTGCTGCTGATGGGCCAGCCCGCCCGCTTCGGTGACTGGGTCTACCGCGCCCTGACCTTCCTGGTCATCAGCTGCCCCTGCGCTCTGGTCATCTCCATCCCGCTGAGCTTCTTCGGCGGCATCGGCGGTGCGTCTGCCTGCGGCATCCTGGTCAAGGGCTCCACCTATCTGGAAGAGCTGGCCCGCACCGGCATCGTGGTGTTTGATAAGACCGGCACCCTGACCCAGGGCACCTTCAAAGTGGTGGGCATCCACCCCGAAAACGGCGTGACCGGGGATGCCCTTGTGGAAGCCGCCGCTCTGGCTGAGAGCTGGTCCAGGCACCCCATCTCCCTGAGCATCAAGAATGCTTACGGTAAGGACATCGACCCCAGCCGTGTGACCGATGTGCAGGAGCTGGGCGGCCACGGCGTGACCGCAAAGGTGGACGGCAAAACCGTCGCCGCCGGCAACGCCCGCCTGATGGCAAAGCTGGGCCTGACGGTTCCCGAGATCACTGAGCCGGGCACCATCGTCCATGTTGCCATGGAGGGCAGATACGCAGGCTATCTGCTCATCGCCGATGTGGTCAAACCCCACAGTGCCGCTGCCATCAAGGGTCTGAAACAGGCCGGTGTCCGCAAGACGGTCATGCTGACCGGCGACGCGGAGCCTGTGGCAAAGGCCGTTTCCGCCGAGCTGGGTCTGGATGAATACCATGCAGGCCTGCTGCCCGGTGATAAGGTGGACCGGATCGAAACGCTCCTCGCTGCAAAGCAGCCCAAAGAAAACCTCGCTTTTGTGGGTGACGGCATCAACGATGCCCCGGTTTTGTCCCGTGCGGATGTGGGCATCGCCATGGGTGCTCTGGGCTCCGATGCTGCCATCGAGGCCGCTGACGTTGTCCTGATGGACGATGACCCGGCCAAGATCGCGCTGGCCATGCGCATTGCCCGCCGCACCCTGCGCATCGTGTATCAGAACATTGTGTTTGCTCTGGCGATCAAGTTCGCCTGCCTGGTGCTGGGTGCGCTGGGTCTGGCCAGCATGTGGACCGCCATCTTCGCCGATGTGGGCGTGATGGTGCTGGCCGTGCTGAACGCCACCCGTGCCCTGTACACCAAAGATCTTGCAAAAAAGAATGTGCAGTGATCGTGCTCTCTGCCCCCGCCTGAGTGCTGATGCCCGGCGGGGGCTTTTCGCTGCCGGTGAATTGCATTCTGCCCGGAGTGATGGTACAATAAGACACAGTGACCCCCGCCGCCGGACGTTTTTCCGGCAGATAGATGGAAGAAAGAAGGCTTTTTATTATGAGCATGAACACGGTTCCTGAGCGTCTGGCCGCCCTGCGGGCTGCCATGAAAGCCAACGGCGTGGACGTTTATCTGATTCCGGTGGGTGACCCGCATTCCAGCGAGTACCTGCCTGACCATTACACCTCCCTGACCTATTTTTCCGGCTTCCACGGCGAAAACTCCAACTTCGTCGTCACCCCCACCGAGAGCGCTGTCTGGGCAGACGGCCGCTACTTTGTGCAGGCCGAAAAGGAGATTGCCGGTACCGAGATCCAGCTGATGCGGATGGGTGAGCCGGGCGTGCCCACCGTGGAGGAATACTGCGGCAAGGTGCTGCCTGAGAACGGCGTGCTGGGCCTGTGCGGCCTGACCGCTTCCTGCGGGCTGGTGCGCGGCGTGCAGAAGGAGCTGGATGCCAAAAAGGGCACCATCAAGACCCTGAACCTTGAGGATGAGCTGTGGACCGAGGGCCGCCCCGCCCTGCCTGCCACTCCGGCATGGATCCTGCCCAAGGAGTATGCGGGCTTCTCCCCTGCCGAAAAGCTGGAGCGCCTGCGCGGCAGGCTCAAGGAGCTGGGCTGCACCGCACAGCTGGTGGGCAAGCTGGATAATCTGGCCTGGCTGCTGAACCTGCGCGCCATGGATATCCAGTGCACCCCCTATGCCATGTCCTACTGCTATGTGACCCCGGAGCGCGCGGTGCTCTTCATCAACACCGCACGTCTGGGCGCGGAAGCTGCCGCAGAGCTCAAGGCCAACGGTGTGGAGATCCAGGAGTACGATGACGTGCTCAAGTTCCTGGCCGCTGAGACCGAGCCCCAGACCGTGCTGGCTGACCCTGCATCCGTGAACTTTGCCGTTTACGAGACCCTGCAGAACAATGCTGCCCTGACTGTGAAGGATGAGGCCGACCCCCTGCTGCCCATGAAGGGTGTGAAGAACGAGGTCGAGCTGGCTCACGACCGCGAAGCCCATCTGCGGGATGCAGTTGCCATGGTGCGGTTCCAGAAGGAGCTGGAAGAGCGTCTGGCTGCCGGGGAAGAGCTGACCGAGCTGACTGTGGACGAGATCCTCCACAAGTACCGCTCTGCACAGGACAAGTTCATCGTGGAGAGCTTTGGCACCATTGCCGCCTACGGTGGAAACGCTGCCATGATGCACTACCACGCCACCGAGGAGGACCATGCCAAGCTGGAGCGCAAGGGCTTCCTGCTGGTGGACAGCGGTGCCACCTATCTGGACGGCACCACCGATATCACCCGCACCTACCCGCTGGGTGAGCTGACCGAGGACGAAAAGCTGTTCTACACCTGGACCCTGCAGTGCCACATCGACATTGCAAAGGCTGTCTGGCTGAACTACTGCGACGGCCACATGCTGGATACCATCGCCCGTGAGCCGCTGTGGCAGCACCTCATCAACTACCGCTGCGGCACCGGCCACAGCGTCAGCTTTGTGGGCAACGTCCACGAGGGTCCCCACTCCCTGAACGGCCGCAACACCACGGTGTTCCAGCCGGGCATGATCGTCACCGATGAGCCGGGCGTGTACGAGGCCGGTCAGGTGGGTATCCGCATTGAGAACGTGCTGGAGTGCTACCACAAGGCCGACAACCAGTACGGCACCTTCCTGGCCTTCCGTCCGCTGACCTTTGTGCCCATTGCCACCTCTCCTGTGGTGCCCGGTGTCCTGACCCGGGACGAGCTGGACTGGCTGAACGCCTACCACCGCGAAGTGTTTGAGAAGCTGGCTCCCCGCCTGAATGAAGAAGAGCGGGATTGGCTGGCAAAGAAGTGCGCTGCCATCGGAGCATAACCACAAAAAAGGGAGACCCCGCAGGGGGTCTCCCGATTTTGGTTTATTCTTTCCGGTTTTTCCAGTATTCCTTGGCTTCCTCAATGATCTTTTTGAAGGGGCCGGAGGGGTAGGTGCTCTCGGCGATATCCACCAGGAACTTGTACAGCTGGGGCCGCACCTCCTCGTACATCCCAAGGCGGGTGTAGAGGTCTTTATAATACCGGAACGTCTGGATCTTGTTCTGCACGATGGAGGCCGGGTTGATCTGGGTGTGGCAGATGCTCTGGGGATTCTGGACGTAGTAGTAACCGGCTTGGTCAATGGAAACAAAGGTCTCGGCATACTGTATATACTGCATGTTGAACACCAGATCCTCGGCCCATTTCAGCTCGCTGGTGAACTGGATGTCATTGCCGGTGAGCAGGATGCGGCGGTAGAGCTTGTTCCAGAGCACGCTGTAAAAGTAGGAGGCGGGCTTGTCCATCAGCCGCAGGGCAAAGGTGTCCTTGTCGTAGACCCCGGCGGGCAGGAAACCGTATTCCCGCACCTCAGGGGGCCGGGCAACACTCATCACGCCCAGATTGTCCTCCAGCTTTTCCAGCACCTGCTCGGGCTTTGTGGCCCCGGCGGGGATCACCATCTTGTAGGGCGCAATCACAAGGTCTGCGTGGTGCGTCTCGGCGGCTTCCACCAGATGCTGGGTGAAGTCCGGGTCGATGTAGTCATCGCTGTCCACGAACTGAACATACTCGCCCCCGGCCAGCTTCAGGCCCAGGTTGCGGGTGTCGGACACGCCGGAGTTCTCCTTGTCCACCAGCACGATGCGGCTGTCCTTGGCGCGGAACTCCTCACACACGGGCAGGCTGTGATCCTTGGAGCCATCGTTCAGGATGATGAGTTCAATGTTTTTATAGGTCTGGTTCAGGATGCTGCCGATGCAGCGGGCCAGATGGTTCTGAGCGTTGTATACGGGCAGGATGATGCTGACGAGCGGCTGATCCATGGCGGTGTCCCCCATTTCTTTTTTCGTCCATAATACTCCCTCATAGCGCAAAAATCAAGCGCTGTGCAGAGGGAAAGGAGGAGCGGATATGATCTTTCACATTGCGGTGTGCAGCCCGGACCCTGTGCTGCGGGGCCGGGTGCAGCGCCACTGCATGGAATATTATGCCCGCCGGGCCGATGCCTGCATCGTGGAGCAGCTGGAAAGCACGGCGGCCCTGCTGCAACAGGAGAAAGCGGGCTCCCGGTACGAGCTCTACCTCGTCGAGCTGCCTGCCGCCAACCCGTGCAGCGGCCTGCAGGCGGCGGCAGAGCTGCGCCGCCGGGGCGTGCGGGCCCCGCTGGCCTTTCTGGCCCACACCACGGCCTATGCCTACGAAGCGTTCCGGGTGGACGCGATGCAGTACCTGCATATCCCGTTCCGTCCGGAGCAGCTGACAGCCCTGCTGGACCGGGCCACCGAGCCGGAATACGGCCCGGTCATCCCGGTCGCCACGGCCATGGGTCTGCGGGCCCTGCCCTTTGCGGACATCGAGTATCTGGAGTGCACCCACCATGTGGTGCACTACCACCTTGCCAGCGGCGAGGACGTGGCCTCCCTCTCCCTGCGGGTGCCCTTTTCCGAGGTGGCAAAGCCCCTGCTGGCCGATGCCCGTTTTCTGCAGCCCCACCGCTCCTATGTGGTCAACCTTGCCGCCGCCGCCCAGCTCTCCTCCGGGGAGCTCTGGATGCGCAGCGGGGCACGGGTGCCCATCCCCCGGGGGCGCGAACCCGCCGTAAGGGCGGCGTTCCGGGCGTTTCTGGAAGGGTAAGGTCTATCACACAAAAAAGAAAGCGGCCTGCATCTGCGGGCCGCTTTCTGCATGGTGCAGGGTCATACTTTGTCCCAGTCCAGCTCCGTCCAGTCGGTCAGGAACTGGTCGCTGACCTCCCGCAGGACGGGCTCATCGGACTTGCTGGCGGCATCGGCGATGCCGATGACGCGGAAGCCTGCGTCGTGGGCGGTGCGGGCGGCGTAGAGGGAATCCTCACAGACAACGCACCGGTCGGGGTCAGTGCCGCCCAGGCGTGTAAGGGTCTGGAAAAATACATCCGGCCTGCTCTTGTGGAGCGCCCCCTGTGCCTCCACATAGAAGTCGAAATATTCATCGATGCCCAAACGGGTGAGCACGATGCGGCACTGGGCGCTCCAGGTGTTGGAGCAGATGCACATGCGGGCACCCTCGGCCTTCAGGCGGGCCAGCAGCTCCCGCACGCCGGGCTTGAGCTCCACGGTCTCGTAGAGCTTTGTGATAACATCCCACATCACATCGTTGTAGTCCTCCATTTTCAGGGGCAGGTCATACTCCCGGATGAGGTAGGCCGCGCCATCGGCCATGCCCATGGTCAGGAGCGTTTTGTGGAGGTCAGATTTTGGGGTGCGGCCATAGCGGGCCAGCAGGGCATCGGGCGCACCCTCCCATACCACGGTCATGCTGTCGGTCAGGGTGCCGTCCATATCAAAGATCCAGTTGCTGCAGTGCATTGTTTTACCTCCACCATCGTTTCACACAAGTTAACAAAATTATACCATGGATTTTGTTCCAAAAACAGGGAGAATTTTTCCGGAAAATATGGTATACTTCTGACAGATTTCCAAAGAATGACTAGGAGGCGTTCCAGATGGCACAGAATGATACCCCGGTCAAGGCACTGGTGCTGGCAGGCGGCGGTGCGCGCGGCAGCTATCAGGTGGGTGTGTGGCGTGCCCTGACCGAGCTGGGCTGGCGGCCCCAGATCATCACCGGCACCAGTGTGGGCAGCCTGAACGGTGCCATGTTTGCGCTGGACCTGTACGAAACGGCCCGGGATATGTGGATGAGCATCCGCAGCCAGGACGTGATGGAGCTGCCGGAGGAAAACGCCGACCTCTCTGAGCTGCACGCCTTCCTGCGGGAAGTGGTGCGGGACGGCGGCATGGACGTGACCCCGCTGGAAGAGATCGTGGAGCGGGTGCTGGATGAGGATGCCCTGCGGGCTTCGCCCATCCGGTTCGGCCTTGTCACCGTGGAAAAGCGGGGGCTGAAGCCCCGGGAGCTGACGCTGGAGGATATCCCGGCGGGCAAGGTAAAGGATTACCTGCTGGCCTCTGCCGCCTGTTTCCCCGCCTTGCGGGCAAAGCAGATCGACGGGGTGCAGTTCCTGGATGGCGGCTACCGGGACAACATGCCCACCGCGCTGGCCCAGAAGATGGGCGCGGAGGAGCTGGTCTGTGTTGATCTGGAAGGGGTGGGCATCACCCTGCCCAACCGCACCGGCCTGCCCACCACCATGATCCGCAGTTACTGGGAGCTGGGGGACATCCTCCACTTTGACCCCGATACCGCCAGACGGAACATGGAGCTGGGCTACTACGATACCCGCCGCGCCATGGGATACCTGCGGGGCTGCGCCTATGCGGTTTCCTCCAGCGCCGAGAGCTGTGAGGATGCCGCCGCCTTTGCGTGGAAATTCCAGCAGGTGCAGAAGGCGGTGCGGGAAAAATACCCCGTGACCCTGACAGCGGATGCGGCCCTGCTGCTGGCCAACATGAAGGATGCCCAGCTGGCCCCGCTGGAAGCTGCCGCCGAGGACGCGGGCGTGGACCCCACCGTGTTCTATACCACCCGGACACTGGCGGAAGCCTTTTTGGAAAAATGCGACCGGGAGCGCATCGAGAGCTTTGCGCCCCTGTTTGAGGGCAGCGGCAATGCGGCACAGGCCGCACGGGCTGCTCTGCTGCCCAATACGTTCTTACAGGCATTGGTCTGCCGTGCCCTTACCGGGCCGGTACTGCCGGAGGTGATCGAGGAATGAAGGTCTATCAGGGACACAGCGCCTCACCGGGCCTTGTGATGGGACAGGTGAGCCGGTTGGAGCGCTGGCACGAAAATTTTGCCACCGGGCCGTTCAACGCGGAACGGGAACAGCGTTTGCTGGAAAACGCTGTCCGGACAGCCCAGCGTGAGCTGGACGGCATGGCAGACCGCAGCGGCCCCACGGAGCAGGCCATCTTCCTGTTCCAGAGCATGATGCTGGAAGACGAAGGCTTTATGAACGAGGTCAGATTCCAGATCAAGGCGGGCATCAGCGCTGCCGAGGCCATGTACCGTGTGGGCAACCGCTATGCGGAGCAGCTTGCGGCCATGGAGGACAACGCCTACATGCAGCTGCGCAGTGCAGATATTCTGGATGCCGCCCGCCGCGTGGTGAACGTGCTGACCAACCGTCCCCGGGTCTGGCTGGCGCTGGATCACCCGGTGATCCTGGCGGCAGAGATGCTGATGCCCAGCGATCTGTTCAGCGTTCCGGCGGGGATGATCCTGGGCATCATCACTTCGGAGGGCAATAAGCAGAGCCACGCGGCGATCATTGCGCGGGCTATGCACATTCCCTGCGTGGTGCAGGTGGGGCAGGCGTTCCTGAACGACTGTGATGGCCGCACTGTGGTGCTGGATGCCAACAACGGCGAGTGCATCCTGGACCCGGATGCCAACACCCGCCAGCAGGCGGTCAGCCGCATCTGTGAGCTGCAGTGGGAGAGCGAGGAAGCCGCCCGCATCAGCGCCCTGCCCAACCAGACAAAGGATGATGTGCCGTTTGAGCTCCTGGCCAACTGCTACGGGCAGGAGGATATTGAATCGGCGCTGCAGGCAGGCGCTTCCGGCGTGGGCCTGCTGCGCAGCGGCTATATGATGCTGCCGGGCCGCCCGGTGGACGAACAGGAGCAGTTCGTGTTCTATCAATCCTGCATTGCCGCCGCAAAGGGCGGTGTGGTAACGGTGCGCACCTTTGATTTTGGTGTGGACCGCGCCATGGCCGATATCCATAGGGGGCTGGAATCCTCCAAGCTGGGCCTGCGGGGCATCCGCAGCAGCCTGCGCCAGACCCATCAGTTTGAAACGCAGATCTGCGCCCTGCTCCGGGCGGCAGCCCACGGCCCCCTGCGGGTCATGTTCCCCATGGTGACCAACCTCGAGGATTGGGACGAAGCCATGCGGCTGGTAGCGCACTGCCGCCAGCTGCTGCGGGAGCGCGGGGAGGAGTTTGACCCGGACACGCCCTTTGGTGTGATGTTCGGGGTGCCCTCGGCCTGCCTGACGGCAGAGGAATTCGTGGAGCACGGGTGCAATTTCTTTGTCATCGAGACGAACGACCTGACCCAGTACACCCACGCGGTGGATCGGGATATCTCCATTGCCGAGCGCTACTACCGCCCGGCCAGCCACGCAATGAAAAAGCTCATCCGCATGGTGGTGGAGGCTGCCCGGGAGGGCGGGATCCCCGTGACCATCTGCGGCAGCGCGGTGGGCAATCCGGCCAACACCCTGCAATATCTGCAGCTGGGCCTGCGGAGCTTCTCGGTCAGCCCGCAAAACCTCATTGAGGTGAAAAAAGCGCTGATGAACGCGAAAATAAAGTAAACAAAAAGGACGGCATGCGCCGTCCTTTTTGTATATGTGGAAATAAAAATTACTCCAAGTTGCCCGTCAGGGTCATCACGGCAGAGAGCACCGCCAGCGGGGCGGTCTCGCACCGGAGGATGCGGGGGCCAAGGCCGACCGTTTTCACACCGGCATTGGCGGCCATTTCGGCCTCTTCCACGGCAAAGCCGCCCTCGGCACCGGTGATGAGGGCGATCTTCAGCCGCCGGCCGTCGGCAGGCTGTGCGTCTGCCAGCAGCTGGCGCAGGGGAGCGCCGCCCAGCTCGTAGCAGAAGAGCACGAGATCGTACCCTTCCAGACTGCGGCAGAGGGCCCCGAAATTGGGCAGGGGCAGGGCGACATCCGGCAGCACGCCCCGGCCGCACTGTTTGGCGGCTTCAAAGGCGATGCGGTTGTAGCGCTCGTTTTTCTGCTCCTCCTTTTTGGGGGCGGCCACGCAGTACCGGCTGAAGAAGGGCACGAAGTGGGTGCAGCCCAGCTCCACGCCGTGGCGGATGACCTGTTCCAGCTTGTCCTGCTTGGGGTAACCCACGAACAGGGTCACTTCCACGCTGGGTTCGGCGGCGCTGGGATAGCCCGGCTCCACGCTGAACTCCACCGTCTCCGGCCCGAAGTCGGTGATGGTGGCGGTGTATTCCACGGCGTTGCCGTCACATAAGATGACAGTGTCCCCCAGCTTGCCCCGCATCACGCGGGAAAGATGATGGGCATCGGCCCCCCGCAGGGTGGCGGTGCCGTTGGAGATTTCGGTTGTAAAGTAGCGATGCGGCATAAAAATAAACTCCTGTTTCCCTCATTACCGGCAAAACTGGCCGGTATGCCAAGGGCTCCCCTATTAGGGGAGCTGGCGCGAAGCGCCTGAGAGGTTTAATTCGTCTTTTTACAAATAATACACTCCCAGCCGCGCTTCTCCTTTACTTCCTGCACGGTCAGGCCGGCGGCTTCCAGAGCGGCGATCACCTCGTCCTTGCGGCTGTCGATGATGCCGCTGGCAATAAAGGCGGCGTTTTCGGCCATCAGGCCGGGCACGGCGGGGGCAAGGCTGATGATGGCGTTTGCCACGATGTTGGCGGTGATGATATCGTATCTGCCGCTGGCCTTGTCGGACAGGTCGCCCACCAGAACGGTCAGCTTGTCAGCCACGCCGTTCAGGGCAGCATTCTCACCTGCGGTGCGCACGGCCACGGGGTCGATGTCCACACCCTCGGCACGGCCTGCGCCCAGCTTGAGGGCGGCAATGGCAAGGATGCCGCTGCCGGTGCCGATGTCCAGCACCCGCTCACCGCCCCTGACCCGCTCGTCCAGAGCTTCCAGGCAGAGGCTGGTGGTCTCGTGGCCGCCGGTGCCAAAGGCAAGGCCGGGGTCAAGGATCAGCTTGACGCGGTCGGTGTCGTACTCCTGCCAGGAGGGCACGATGGCCAGCCGTTTGCCAATGTCCATGGGGTGGTAGTATTTGCGCCAGCCGTTCTGCCAGTCCTCCTGCTCCACGCCCTCGGTCTCCACGGTGTAGGCGATGCCTGCCGCTTCCATCCGGGCCTGAATGAGGGCCAGCGTCTCCACGGGGGAAGCGCCCGGCTCCAGATACATGTGGATGATCACGGTATCACGGGGCTTGTCCAGCAGCTCCTGTTCGATCAGATCCACATGGGCGATCTCGGCCACCTGCTGCTCGATGTCGCTGTAATCCTCGATATAGATGCCGCCTTCGGCGATCATGGTGGCAACGGCCTCGGCGTTGTCGGCATCGGCCTTGGCCACGGTCAGGCGGATATCTGTCCATTCCATAAAAAAGAACCTCCCTGGGTCTTATGTTTTCTATTTATAAGTATAGTACCCGATTCCGGCGCGGGATGCAAGCGGTTTGGGGAAGAAAGGGCAAAAGAAAAGTTTTTTCAAAATCCTGCTCTGAAATGCGCAATAATTCCAAAAAGTTTTTCACGAAAGATGCGAATTCAAGGATTTTTGGTGCAAAATTGCGAAAACAGGCGCAGACCCTATTTCTTTTTTTCGGAGGATGTGTTAAAATATTGTTACGCAATTATGGACAGCCTGCAACCAGAGGCCTCCATAACAACAACATTCTTTAAGGAGGAATGTGTCTTATGATGAAGTATCTCCAGAAACTGGGCAAAGCTCTGATGCTTCCCGTCGCTGTGCTGCCGATCTGCGGCATCCTGATGGGTCTCGGTTATGCCCTGGCCCCGGGTGTCATGGGTGTTCCCGGTGCTGCAACCTCCGGCGCAGCTTACACTGTTGGCTTCCTGCTGGTCAAGGCAGGCGGCGCTCTGATCGATAACATGGCATGGCTGTTCGCCATTGGTGCCGCTGTTGGTCTGGCTGATGACCACGACGGTACCGCTGGTCTGGCTGGCCTGGTCAGCTACCTGATGATGCAGCAGCTGCTGAGCCCCGGCGTGGTCAGCATGGTGCGCACCCTGGAAGAGGGCACCGCTACCTACATCGCTTTCCAGAAGGTGGCCGGCAACTCTTTCATCGGCATCCTGGCCGCTGTGGTGGGTGCAGCCTGCTACAACAAGTTCAAGAGCACTCAGATGCCTGACTGGCTGGCATTCTTCTCCGGCAAGCGCTTCGTTGCAATCGCCACCGGCCTGATCTCCATCGTTGTTTCTGTCGTTCTGCTGTTCGTCTGGCCCGTCATCTTCGGTGCACTGGTCGCCGTCGGCAACGGTATCGCTGGCATGGGCGGCATCGGCGCTGGCATCTACGCCTTCCTGAACCGTCTGCTGATCCCCACCGGCCTGCACCACGCTCTGAACAACGTGTTCTGGTTCGACACCATCGGCCT